>Ga0256914_1004516_pt1 | contig 10411 bp, 7 predicted proteins | sample HulkmetaG_FD_191571 | JGI IMG/M metagenome (GOLD analysis project Ga0256914, IMG submission 191571) | Hydrothermal chimney microbial communities from Main Endeavour vent field at the Juan de Fuca Ridge, Pacific Ocean - Hulk | ecosystem: Environmental > Aquatic > Marine > Hydrothermal vents ...
GTTCAGCGTGTCGGGGAGCTACGTGAAGACGTGGTCGTCGTTCCCGGGGGCGCCCACGCATCAGCTGCTGAGCGTCCATTCGCCCCTGAAGAACGACCGCATCGCCCTGGGAGGGGTGCTGGGCAACAAACAGATCGGTGCCTATCAGTCGCTCTATGGTTCTTTCGACTATGCCTTCCGGATTCACATGAAGGAAGGGTCGGTCCTCTCGATGGGTCTGCGTGTCACGGCCCTCCAGAAAAAGGAGGATTTCACCAAACTGCAGATCGACCCCGGCGATCCTGTGTTCACCAACAACTCGCTCTTCGAGCCCAATTTCGGGTTTGGGCTGTATTATTATGCTCCGCGATTCTATGCGGGTTTTTCCATCCCTGAGATGGCGACGTATGCCCTTTCGGATTCGTCGAGCGATGGCACCACGATGTCGCTGTCTCCTTCGGATTACCGGTACATGCTGACATCCGGGGCCTTGATCGGCAAGGGGGGGCTGAAATGGAAGCCGGGTGTGCTGGTGCAGTACTTTGGCACGACGGGGGATGTGCGGCTGGACCTCAATACGATGTTCCTCTTCATGGAAGACAGGATCTGGCTGGGTGCTTCCTACCGTATGGGGGCAGAGAACCTGGCCGACCAGGTGGTGGGGATCATCGAAGTGAAAGTGACGCCGCAGCTGATGATCGGATATTCGTATGATCATTCGCTGGGGGATTATGGTTCGATGCTGGGGGGGACCCATGAAGTGTACATACGTTTCGAGCCGGTGCATGTGATCGAGGCTGTGAACCCAAGATATTTCTGACAGGTGAGGAGAAGTGCGTTCATAGGGATTTTTCTGGTGCTGTCGCTGCTGGTGAGAGGGCAGTCGCTGTGGGAGGTCCGTATGGCACCTTTCAGCATTGCGCTGGCCAACGATTATGCTCCTGCTTTCTTTGAGAAGGGCATCCTCTTCTCCTCCGACCGGATGAGCGAGGTTTTCCGGGAGTACCGCATGACCGACGGGCTACGTACTTCGAACATCTACTTCGTGGAGCGTCGTGACAGTGTGCATTTCGGGCGGGCCGTGCGGGTGAAAGGCATCAATACCTTTGTCAACGAGGGGCCGATGTCGTACGATTTCCTCAACAAGGTGCTCTATTTCACCCGCAACCTGAAGCTGGACAAGAAGAACCGCAAGACACCCAATCCTACGGGTATCTTCATGGCGAAGTACAACAACGGGCAGTGGGGGCCGGTGCAGCCGTTCGGCTACAATGATCCGAACTACAACGTGGGTCATCCCGCCATCAGTCCTGACGGGCGTATGCTTTTCTTCGCTTCGGACATGCCGGGCGGGGAAGGAGCGTCGGATCTGTATGTCTGCTACCGGGAGGGGAACAAGTGGAGTGTGCCGAAGAACCTGGGCAAGGAGGTCAACAGTGCGGGGCGGGAGCTCTTTCCTTTCTACCATGAGACGGGGAGGCTCTATTTTGCTTCCGACCGGGCCGGAGGTTTGGGCAAACTGGATATTTATTTCACAGCTTTCGTCGACGGGGCCTGGATCACGCCGGTGCGGCTGGATGCTCCGTTCAACTCTCCTGACGATGATTACGGTTACATCATCGACAGTACGATGCATGCCGGTCTTTTCAGCTCTTCCCGCCAGGGACGCGACAACATTTACATCTTCACTTCCTTGTTGCCGGAGATGAAAGGGTGCCATCCGGTGGAAGAGCCGGTGAACTGTTTCCTTTTTTACGAGACGCAGAGTCACGGGCAGGATACCATTCCCATCGAGTACATGTGGGATTTCGGGGATGGCACCACCGGTTTCGGGCATGAGGTGGAGCATTGTTATGATCGTCCGGGCAGGTACCTGGCGCGGCTGAGCGTAGTGGACAGGATCACCCGTAAGCGCAGGGAGGATGTGGCGGCTTACATGGTAGAGGTGGTGGAACAGCAGTATCCCACCATCACCGCTCCCGACAGTTGTGTCATAGGCCAGGAGATCACCCTGAGCGGTCTGGAGACGAACATCCCGGGATTCCAGCCACAGGAGTATTACTGGGATCTGGGGAACGGCCAGCTGGCCCGGGGGGCGGAGATCAAGGCCACCTTCCACACTCCCGGCATCTACCTCGTACGCCTCCTGGTACGGGGACTTACCGATACCGGCAATACGGTGGACAAGTGTGTCTACATGAAGATCGCCGTCTACAAAGGGGAATGATGACGCCCTCCCCTCACGCCAGAGGCAAAAGCCGGAGGAACGATCCCAATTCATAATTTTTTCGTTATTTTTACATCCGGTCATTTATCGTACATCATATGGCTCAGGGCGTATTGTTGCGGTTTCATCCCGGATTTCCGTGTTGGCGGCTCACGGTGGCAGGCTTGCTGCTGGTCTGGTCGCTCTCGCTGGGAGCACAGCCGGTGCCTGCCAAGGTGGAGAACATTCCCCATCTGGTGACCTTCGGCAACAAGGCGGAGACCTCGTGGGGGGATGACGACTTCTGCAACATCTTCTTTTTCATCATCCCCAAAAGCTATCAGGGACCATTTTACATCCGGGTGTACGATCCGGATATCGGAGGAGAGATCGACGAGCTCAACGGTGTGTTCAACACCAAGACCGAGTTTTCCGTTTATGGCGGGGAAGGATGCTGGACCGATGACATCGACCCTTCCGGGACGTTCCGCAACGGGACGCTCATGGCCAGGAAGATCTTCGGTCTCTCGCCTGAGTATGACCGGAAATGGTACACCTTCGGCCCCTTCAACCCTACCGAGGGGGAATATGCCGAAGAGTTCAGGGGATATATCTTCAAGATCATTGCCCTGGGCGTGGATGGCGATGACGGCAATCTGTACAACTACTATCTCAGCACATCACCCGACAAGAACGTCCCCATTGAGGGGGGAGATGCTTTCACTTACGAGTACGGGTTCCGGCTGTGGAACGATACGGTCAATATTTCCCATATCTATCCTTATGTGGACGACCGGGTGGTTTCGATCAAACAGACCAACTTCGACTGGGATGATGACGGAGAGATACGTACGGTGACGGTGGCCCGGCTGTACCAGCTCAACAAGGTGTCGGGTGAGGATGAATGGGCCGAGAGTGAGTTCAAGATCGTTGACAAGGAAAAGAACACTTCATTTGATTTTCAGTTCATTAAGAGGAAAGATCCGCTGGTCCGCAACAACAATGTGGTGATCTCGGTGAGGAACCAGTATGGTGAGCTGTTGCCATTCCATACGGTGCCGATCGGGGGGGTGCCCAAGTTCCAGTATGGTGCGGCGGCGAAGCCCATCCGTAAGAAACGTTAATCCGGCATAACCGATGAGAGCATTCGATCTGCGTCCGGTGATCATCGTGTTCCTTTGGCTGGGGAGCATGACGGGGCTGGAGGCACAGCGGTACCATTTCATGGAGTATGGGGTTTCCGAAGGTCTTCCCAACAGTTTCATTTACACCCTTCAGGAGGACGAACAGGGTTTTTTGTGGGTGGGTACGGGCACCGAGCTGGTGCGTTTTGACGGGCAGCGATTTCGCAAAGCGGTCTTGCCGGACACGTTGGGGCAGGGTTTTGTGACGGTGAGCCACCGTCTTCCCGGGGGAGGCTTGTGGTTCGGGTTCAGCAATGGTTATGTGGGTGAACTGAAGGGGGGGAAGTTTCGTTTTTACGATCTTACCTCTCGTTCTGCGAGCCGGGTGAATGGCATAGCTTCGTTGCCGGGGGGCGATCTTCTGGTGGTTTCCCAGACGGGGGGTCTGTTCCGGCTCTCGCCGCAGCGGAGTGGGGAGGTGCGACCGTTGGTGTTGCCGGTGAGCCAGCTGAGTGCCCTGGCCGTGGCCGGTGATGAGGTGATCATCGGCACCTTCGACGGAGCTTACCGCCTCCACCTCGACCTGCAGGGAGATACGGTGACAAAGGTGCAGCGTATCGGGGGATTGCCGGAAATAGGTGTACAGAGCTTCTGTCTCTCAGGGGACACCCTCTTCATCGGCACCCGGGGCGAAGGGGTGTGGGTCTGGCATCCGGGAAGCGAGAAACCAGCCTCTGTGCCGGCATCACTGGCTTCGTTCCGCAGCATGATCATCACCGACCTGTACCGTGACAGCCGGGGCAGGATGTGGATCAGCACCATGGGCGAAGGTCTGTTCCGGATGAACGGAGAAGGGAGTGTGGAACATCTCAATGAAAAAGGTTTGAAAAGCCGCAATCTCCAGTGTGTTTTTGAGGATTTTGAACACAACATCTGGATCGGCACCTATGGGGAGGGGTTGGTCTTTTTCCCGGAGGAGTCGGTACTCTTTTATGATATGCCTTCGCCGGTGCCGGGCAGGAGTGTGACGGCCCTGTCGGTGTCGGAAGGGCGGCTGGTCGCCGGCGGAGAAGGCGGGGTGCTGGTGCGTTCGCTTGTCGACGGGAAGGAGCAGCGTTACGATGCTGCCCGCGGACTGAAGGGGATGGTAAGTGCCCTGTGGATAGATGCCCGGGGAGATATCTGGGCAGGTACGGCGGGTCAGGGCATCTACCGCATCGAAAAGGGGAAGGTCAGGCATCCCTTCAACTCGGGCAACCTCCTGGAGAACACCATCAATGCTTTGGAAGGGGACGAAAAAGCGGTATGGGCGGGTACGGCCAGCGGGGTGCTGAAGTTCGATGCCGGGGGGACTCTCCTGTGCAAGTTCTCCACCAATGAAGGCCTGCCCTATAACAACATCAACGATATCTATGTGGATGAGCAGCATCGTGTCTGGCTGGCCACGATGTCTGACGGGCTTTACGTCATTGAGAACGATTCGGTGCGGCGGGTCTACCTCTTTCCCGATGTGATCACCCGCACCCAGATGCGCTCCCTGGTGCGCGACAGGCGGGGTGAGTTCTGGATCGGCTCCTACGGCAGCGGCGTGATCGAGATCTCAAAGGATACGATCCTGAACTATCTCGACAAGTCGGGCCTGGTATCGAATTATTGTTACAGCATCACCACCGATCCTCGTGGGAGCATCTGGGTGGGTCACAGTATGGGCATCAGCCGCATCTTCCCCGAGAAGATGAAGGTACGTACTTATACCGAGAAGCTGGGCATTACGGCCGAATGCAATGCCAACGCGGTATGTACTGACGAGCAGGGACGTATCTGGTTCGGCACCACGCAGGGTCTCATCCGGTTCGATCCCTCGCGGGAGAAGTCGGATACCATCCCGCCTCGTACCAGCATCCTGTCGGTGACCTTTTCGGACAAGAAGGTGCCTCCGGGGGAGAAGATCGTGATGCCGTACGGAAGATACAGGGTGCGCATCGACTTCATCGGCATCAGTTTCCAGGATCCCCGGGAGGTGACTTACCAGTACAAGCTGGAGAACTACGATGAGGGATGGTCGGAGGTGACCACCACGCCGTATGCTTACTATCCTCGTCTGGAGGACGGGCGGTATACTTTCCTGTTGCGGGCGTACAACAGTTCGGGTTATGCGGTGCAGCAGCCGGTGGCGTTGCGTATCATTATCCGCAAGCCGATATGGAAGACCTGGTGGTTCATTTCCCTGATGGTGCTGCTGTTGATCGTGATCTTCTTCATCATCCTGAAGATACGGGAGCGCAACCATATCCGGCGTGAGCGTTATCTGGAGGAGGAGCTGGACAAGCGCACCCATGAGGTGGTCCGCCAGAAGGAAGAGCTGGAGATCAAGAACAAGGAGATCACCGACAGCATCAACTATGCCCGTCGGATCCAGCGCAACATCCTGCCTCCGTTGAAGAAGCTGCGGGAGGTCTTTCCCGAGTCGTTTGTTTTTTATCTGCCACGGGACATTGTGAGCGGGGATTTCTACTGGTGGGGGCCTGTGGATGATGGGCGTTATCTGGTGGTGTGTGCCGACTCGACGGGACATGGTGTGCCGGGGGCCTTCATGTCGATGATCGGTTCAACGCTCATCAAGGACCTTACCAACCAAGGGCGGTATGAATCGCCTTCGCAGCTGCTGCGTTTTCTCGACCGGGAGATCGTCAACTCGCTCAACCAGGATCGCGACGGTAAATCGAACGACGGCATGGACATCACGGTGGTGGAGGTGACACCGGCCACCCATCACATCAAGTTCGCCTCGGCGATGCGGCCGGTAGTGCTTTTTATCGGCGACGAACTTTACTATATCCGCGGCAATCGCAGTGGTGTGGGTGGAGAGTTCACGGGGGACAAGGTGTTCGATGACCAGGAATACGATCTGAGTCCCGGCGATGCTTTCTATCTTTTCTCCGACGGGTATCCGGATCAGTTTGGCGGACCGAAAGGGAAGAAGATGAAAGTGGAACGGGTCAAGCAGCTGCTCGAAAGGATCCATCACCTGAGCATGGAGGAACAGTATGAGGAGGTGAAGAACTACTTCCTCAAATGGAAAGGAGATCACTTCCAGGTGGACGATGTGCTGTTCATGGGGGTGCGTCTGTGATCATCCGCCACCGTTGAGCTCATCCATCTCGATCAGGTTGTTCAGCAGGGCATAAATGGTCAGACCCGAGACGGTGCGGATCCCGGTCTTGCGGGTGATGTTCTTGCGGTGAGTGATGACGGTATGGGTGCTGATGAAAAGCTTCTCGGCGATCTCTTTGTTGGTGAACCCCAGGGCCACGTAGCGCAGGATGGTCTTCTCCCTTTCGCTGAGTTTTTCTTCGTGCACGGCGGCTTCGGTGTTGAAGCCTGCTTCTTCGAGGATCTTCTGCAGCTGATGAAGGAGTTCGCTCTTGGAGAGGGAGAGAAGAAGCAGGTGGTCGTAAGGTGCAGTGGAGGGAGGGGGCTCATCGTCGTGGGAGAGGCCCACCAGCAGGGGACGGTCCCTGCCGGGACGTGCCAGGGAGGCAGGCAGGGACAGACGGGTGTCAAAAAGGACGATGTCGGCCTGGGTGTTCGCTGCATGATCGCCCTCCTCGGCGAAGAAGATCTTTCCCGTCGCGTCGAGCTCCTCCAGCAGGAAACGCAGCCCCGTGCGGAAGATGTACGAGCCGGTGACGATCAGGAAATCGATCTTGCTCATGAGCGGTCCTTTTGATCCTTACGGGCGTGTTGCCGCAGTTTTTCCTCCATGACCGCTACCTTCGGTACCAGTACCTTCTCTTCGATGCGACTGTGGTCGTTCATGTCCTTCTCGAGATCGAACAACATGGCGATCACCCGGTAACACCCCTCCGGATGGAGGGGGGGAGGCAGGTATTTGATGATGATGTTCTTCAGGTCGAAAAGTTTCTCCTCAATGTTGTCATGTTCGCGGAGGTAGTCCATGATGGAGTATCCGGGGATCCCGGTGGGGGGGATGCCTTCCTTTTCAAGACGTAGGAAAAGTTTCTCCACATGCAGGGCATAGGGAAACACCTGTTCGTCCTCACGCCGGATGTGGAGGATGAGTTCTTCTTTGTATTCGCGAAAGAACTTGAGGAGCAGGTAGTTGTGGTCTTTTTTCCGGTAACAGGGGGTCTCTGTGGAGGAGATGATGGTCTCGATCTCGGGAATCCTTTTCTCCAGATAGTCGTGATGGGTGCGGGAGAGGTAGTCGACGATGAGGCGGAGAGGGAACGAGATCAGATGTTCTCGCGGGAAGTAGTCGTCGTCGAGATAGGAGTTGATGATCTCCAGGAAGAAGGGGAGGTTGAGTCCTTTTTCCTCGCACACCTCACGGACGGTCTTGTCGCCGAAGCCCAGGGCGATGCCGAAACGATTGAGTACGGAGATGAGTGTATAGTTGCGGTGGACGAGGTCTACCATCTTGTTGTTGCCGGTGATCATGGCGGGGAGGTTTAGTTGGGGGGCAGGATGATGAAGGGGGTCTCTTCGGTGTTGCTCTGATGGCCGGCACGGTCGACCACATAGAACGAATAGCGGATGGTGTCGTAGGGGAAGTTAATGTAGAAGAAGGTCACCCGGACCTCCCCCTTCATGGTCTTGTCGCGGCCGGTCATGCGGATGTAGGGGATGCGGTAGCTGAGGGGGGTTTTGACCTCCTCCTCGTCGGCCGGGTAGATGTTGTTGTTGCGCAGGTAGTAGAGCGAGAAAAAGAGATTGGCCGCTGAGCTGTCGCCCGGCAGGAGGGAGTCGATGTCGGGCATGCCCAGGTCGCCGTCGCCGTCGATGAAATAGAAGGTCAGGGTGCCGGTGAGGATCTTGTTGCCCAGGTAATCGACCGAGTCACGGAAATAGAAGCTGCGATAAGTGATGCTGGGTTCGGGAGGATAATGCTCGGTCTTCCGGCATGCCCAGGTCATCAGGGCGATCATGCCTGTAAGGAGCGCTATTTTCAGTACCGGAGGCTTCATCGAGAAAGGTAATAGCAAAGAGTGTACCAAGATACAAAAAAGCGGGGAAGGCTTTCAGGGTATACCGGCAAAAGCGGTCGCTACTTCTTGCGAAAATGGATCTCGACAGGCACGCCATGGAAGTCGAAATGTTCGCGCAGTCTGTTCTCCAGGTAGCGTTTGTAAGGCTCGCGGATGTACTGGGGCAGGTTGCAGAAGAAGGCGAAGGCGGGGGTCTTCATGGGCAGCTGGGTGACGTACTTGATGCGGATGTACTTGCCCTTGACCGAGGGTGGAGGGAACTCCTCGATGGCCTGCAGCATCACCTCGTTGAGCTTCGAGGTGGGGATGCGCTTTTTGCGGTTGTGGTATACTTTCATGCCGGTCTCCAGCATTTTCAGCACTCTCTGTTGTTCGAGCGCCGAGATGAAGATGATGGGCAGGTCCTGGAAAGGCATGATCTTTTCGATGATGCGTTCTCGGAACTGTTCCATTGTCCTGTGGTCTTTCTCGATGAGGTCCCATTTGTTGACCACCAGGACGATCCCTTTCCTGTTCCGCTGGATGAGACGGAAGATGTTGACATCCTGGGCTTCCATGCCGCGGGTGGCGTCGATCATGAGGAAGGCGACGTCGGAATGTTCGATGGCGCGGATGGCGCGCATGACGGAATAGAACTCGAGGTCTTCGGTGACCTTGTTCTTTTTGCGTATGCCGGCGGTGTCGATCAGGCGGAAATGGTAGCCGAACTTGTTGTAAATGATGGGTACCATGTCGCGGGTGGTACCGGAGACGGGGGTGACGATCTGCCGTTCTTCGCCCAGGAGGGTATTGATGAGGGTGGATTTGCCGGCGTTGGGGCGTCCCACCACTGCGAAGGCGGGGAGTTCCTCGTCGGGTTCGTCGCCGGGGGTGTCGAGCAGGGCGGTGACGCGGTCGAGAAGGTCGCCTGTGCCGCTGCCGTTGATGGCCGAAACGGGGAAGAGCTCGTCGAGGCCCAGACGGTAGAACTCCTGGGCGTCGTAGAGACGTTCCGTGTTATCCACCTTGTTGACGGCCAGCAGTACTTTCTTGTTCGTTTTGCGCAACAGTTCGGCCACCGCCTCGTCGAGGTCGGTGATGCCGCTCTCCACGTCGGTGACGAAGAGGATGACGTCGGCCTCCTCGATGGCGATGAGCACCTGTTTGCGTATCTCGTCCTCAAACACATCGCCGGGACGGGTGACGTAACCACCGGTGTCGACGACGGGAAAGGTGATGCCGTTCCAGGTGCAATGACCATAGAGACGGTCGCGTGTGACCCCGGAGTATTCGTCGACGATGGCCTGCCGGCTTTCGGTGAGACGGTTGAAAAGGGTCGATTTGCCCACATTGGGCCGGCCTACGATGGCTACGATGTTTCCCATACGGCGAACTATTGATATCCGAGACTTCTGAGCATGCGGTCCTTGTCGCGCCAGTCCTTCTTCACCTTGACGAACAGCTCGAGGAACACTTTTTTGTTGAAGAAGGCTTCGAGGTCCTTGCGGGCTTCGGTGCCCACCTTTTTGAGGGCCTGGCCTTTATGTCCGATGAGGATGCCTTTCTGGCTGTCGCGCATCACAAAGATCCTGGCGGCGATGCGGATGAGATCTTCCTCTTCCTTGAAGGATTCGACCATCACCTCGACCGAATAGGGGATCTCCTGGCGGTAGTTGAGGAGGATCTTTTCGCGGATGATCTCTTCGACGAAGAATTTTTCGGGCTTGTCTGTGAGCTGGTCTTTGGGGTAATACGGCGGGTTTTCGGGGAGGAGGTCGAGGATCTTCTGCATCAGCCGGTCGAGGTTGGCGCCTAGGGTGGCGCTCACGGCCACGCAGTATGCTTCGGGGAGGAGTGCCTGCCAGCGCGCCAGCAGGCTTTCCACCTCTTCGGGGGAGACCAGGTCGATCTTGTTGAGGATACAGATCACCGGGATGGTGACGCTGCGCACCTTTGACAGGAGCGGATGCTCCTCGGAAGGCTCTTCCGTGACGTCGGTGGTGAAGAGCAGGATGTCGGCATCCTCAAAGGCCGAATGTACCGCCTTGACCATATACTCCTGCAGTTTGTAGCGTGGTTTGAGGAAGCCCGGTGTGTCGGAATAGATGATCTGG
>Ga0256914_1004517_pt1 | contig 10409 bp, 9 predicted proteins | sample HulkmetaG_FD_191571 | JGI IMG/M metagenome (GOLD analysis project Ga0256914, IMG submission 191571) | Hydrothermal chimney microbial communities from Main Endeavour vent field at the Juan de Fuca Ridge, Pacific Ocean - Hulk | ecosystem: Environmental > Aquatic > Marine > Hydrothermal vents ...
GTGCGGCCTCGGCCTCGGCAGGGGCCGCCTCGGCCAGCTTTGCCTCGGCCTGTGCCAGCCCCTGTCTTGCAGGCTCGTCCTGGGGGGCTATCTCAAGGGCCTTCTTGAAGGCCTCTACTGCACTCTTGTAGTCCTTGGAATGGAGGGCAAGATTCCCCTTTGCCACCAGGTTTACCACTTCCTTGTCCCGTGCCGGCCTTTCAGGCTCTTCGGCCGGTTCGGGGGCCACCTCCTGGACCGGCTGCTCCGGCTCGGCTGCCGGCTCCGGCACTGCGACTGCCGGCTGCTCGGAAACCGCGGCCGCAGGTGCAGCAGGCACTCCGGCACCGAACTGGAGCATGAACTCTGCCTCCAGGAACCTTCTCAGCGCCTCGAACTGGGCATCATCGAGCCCGAGTACCTGCCTGAGGGCCTGAAGGCCCAGGTTCAGGGAGTTGAGCACCTGTTGTTCCCTGGCGCTCAGTGCGCCTGTCTGGAGCTGAACGGGCTGAACCGCGGCTGTCTGGGGCTGCGAGCCCCCCTCTGTAGCAGCCGGCTGGGCTGCGGCAGTCACCGCCTGAGCCCCTTCCAGCCTCTTCTTTGCATCCATGAGCTGCTGGGTGAGTTTCTGAATCTCGGCCTCTTTCTGGCTTGCCATCTTCTTTGCTTCCTCCACCTGCTTTTTGAGACCAGTGATCTCGGAGGCTATCCTTTCCTTCTCCTTGGCCACCAGGTCGCGGGAGGCCTGGGCCTCTGCCCTGGCCTTCTCCAGCTCTGCCTCAAGCTCGGCCCTCGCCTGATTCCTGGCCTTCTCCACCGCCACCTCTATGGCAGCAGAACTGGTGAATACGGGCTCTATGCCCTTGGGTTCAGGCCGCTGGTCGAGGCCTGCACGCTTCACTATCTCCGGCACCGCCTCTTCCCACTCGATGGCCATGACATGGACACCAGCCACACCGGGGATCTCGCGCACCTGGTTGATGATATCCACACAGATGTTGATCCCCTCTTCCCGCTGATCCTTGGCGTCCTGGAGACGGGCGATGACATCATCGGTCACATCCAGGCCCGGGACGAACTTCTTCATGTATCTGGCCATGCCCAGGCTCTTCGGGGGGGTCACACCCGCAAGGATGTAGCACTTCTCATGCACACCCAGGTCCCTGACCATCTCCATGAACTTCCTGAACTTCTCGACATTGTAGATGATCTGGGTCTGGACGAAATCGGCCCCTGCCGCCACCTTCTTCGCCAGGCGCACCGGCCTGAACTCGAAGGGGTCTGCAAAGGGGTTGGCGGCACACCCCAGAAACAGCCTGGGTTCCGCCCTCTTGATCTCCTCTCCGCACTGGAACCTCTTGTCGTCCCTCATCTGCTTGACCATCTGAAGGAGCTGGATGGAGTCCATGTCGAAGACACCCTTGGCCTGGGGATGGTTTCCGAACTTCTGATGGTCTCCTGTGAGACAGAGCAGGTTCTTTATCCCGAGGGCAGAGGCCCCGAGTATGTCTGCCTGCATGCCTATGCGGTTCCTGTCGCGGCAGGTCATCTGCATCACCGGCTCCACACCCTCGGACAGGGCGATGAGACCGGCGGTCAGGCTCGACATGCGGACTATCGCCGTCTGGCAATCGGTGATGTTCACCGCATCCACATAGCCCTTGAGGATTCGGGCCTTCTTCCTGACCACCTCGAAATCCCCGCTCTTGGGCGGGCCGAGCTCTCCGGTCACGGCAAAGGCGCCGGAGCGCAGTACGTTTTCAAGATTGCTTCCAGCTATCACGGCAGCAAGTCCTCCCTGATTCTTTTACGCGGGCCACCATGGCCAGCCGGTGCCCAATCACGCATGGGCATGATCTGCTCGAGCTCCTCCTGCCGCTTCATGGCGGTGAGCTTGTCATAGATCTGCTGCCATATGCAGTCTACATCCGGATTTATCTCACACCTGCCTGCCTGGGATCCGCCGCATGGGCCGTTGGAGAGGCTCTTGGCACACCTGGCTACCGGGCAGAGCCCTCCGGTGAGATGGAGCACACAGGCACCGCAGCCGGCGCACATCTCCTTCCACTCCCCGCTGGAGAGATTGGCCCCATAAAACGTGGTATTGAGGGCAGGCAGCACGTTGATGTCTCCACACCTGTCCGCTATGAAGTTCACCCCTACCCCGCACGCCATGGAGAGCACTGCATCATATTCGGCAGCCCTGTCTCCAAGGGCCTCCAGATACTCGGGATCACACTGGCGGATCAGGGTATCCTCATCGATCTCTATCTCCCCCCCGGCCCTCTTGACACCCAGGCGCAGGGCCGAGGCGAGTATGCTCACCTCCTTGTCGCCGCCTGCAGAGCACACGGCCACACAGCCCCTGCACCCAAGGACAAGGAGCCTCTTCACTCCCTGGATCATTCCCATGATCTCTTTCAGGGGTTTTCTCTCGGCAATTATCATTGGACCACTCCGTTATCCTTTAATCCTGACCGGCAGAGCCTGCCCGCTGCGCCATTATACGTGCCGCTTCCACCACGGGCTCGGTCTCCCCCCGGCCAGCGAAGAACATCTCCACGAGGCCGGGCTCCATGTCCAGTTCCTTCAGGAGCTCCTTGCAGTAACCCACCCTCTTCTCGGCCCTTCGGCTGCCGGAAAGATTGTGGCACTTGTCCTGCTCACACCCGACTACGAAGACGGCATCGGCCCCTTCGGTAAAGGCGTCCAGCAGATGGGGCACCTCGAGACGCCCGGTACATGGAAGCCTTTCTATCTCCACTCCCTCCGGGACCAGCCCCTCCCTCTTCAGGGTATCGAGATCCACGCTGATGGTATAGTTGCAGCAAAATCCCTTTATCCTGCTCATGATACAGCCCCCCTTGCCTCAGGCGAGGGCGCAAGCTCTATGGCCTCTGCCGGACACTCGAGCACGCAGATGCCACACGCCCTGCAAAGCTCCCTGTCGATCTCGGCATAGCCCTCTGCCACTATCTTGGGTGCCGCAAACGGGCAAAGCCTTACACATGTCAGACAGGCGACACACTTGCCCGGATCCACCACTGCGAACTGGCCAAGCTCCTTGAGCCTTGCCGGATCCACTGCCCCTCGCTTGTCCGCCTCCTGACGCAGGGCCTTTATGATGTCGGCACACCGAACATTCTGCGGACAGACAGGGATGCAGCTCTGGCACTGGGAACAGGCCCATATCACGTCTCCCTGGATGAGGGCCTCTTCCATGCCGAGGCTGACCATGTGCACGATCTTTCTGGGGTCGAACTCATCGACCGTCTTCTCCACAGGGCACACCCCGCTGCACGAGCCACAGCCGTAGCACAGGGCGGCTGTCTCACATCCCGGATAGGGGGTGATGGCCTGGATGAAGCCGGTATCCAACTTTGAAACCTGAAGTGTCATGACTCTTTCCCGATCCTGGTATCCCTATCAGGAGACAGCGGCATACCTGCCGCCCTCTTCCCTGACCTTGCCCCGCTTCACCATGGTGGCAAGAAGTTTCTCCAGCTCTGATTCCTCTGCCCCGCAGGCCTTGGCAAGCTCGCTGGCGGTCATGGACTCCTCGTCCAGGAGCATGGCCACCTCAGCGGCTATCCTCTCGGACCGGAGGGCCGGAAGTATCTTCGCAGACACGCCCTTTTCTATGGCCTTCTGGGAGTAGTCGTTCTCCTTGGCCAGACGCTTTGCAAGATTCCCCAGGGCCGTCCTGGGCTTCCTGGCCCCTGCCGCCTTCACCGCGGCCTTGAGCCTGCGGCGCATGGTCTTGGCATCCACCTCGCCATCGGCAGAGCCCAATGGGCCGGTCTGCCGTATCCTGGCCACATAACCGGTTATGAGCTCCACGAATCTCGGCGCCTCGGCCGCAGAGGCCCACTCCAGGGCCAGACGATCCGGATTCACACCACAATCTGCCAGAAACTGCCTGCAGGTCTCTGCCACTATCATTGCCTCGTAATTACCAGACTGGTAATGACACTCACCCAGGTGTCACCCGCCGGTAAATACGCCATCTGCCCCGCACCGGAAGGCCTCCAGCACGAATCTGGCATCTATCCTGCCGGTGCACATGACACGGACCACCCGCACGTTGGGCGGATACTGGTATCTCGACACACCTGCCGAGTCCGCTGCCGCATAGCAGCACCAGTGGCAGAAAAAGCCTAATATCCTTGGATCAAAACCCTCTTGGGGCATCTCCTTCTCCTTGACATTGGTTTCCTGACTCATGACCCCTGACCTCCTTCACATCCATCCGGCGAAAAGGCATGGATCTGGGCCATGATTGCCTCGTCTGTAAATCCACCCATGCTGATGGCCAGGGTGGGACAGTGAGAGGCACAGATGCCGCAGCCCTTGCATGAGGCGGTGATGGTCTCTGCCTTCTTCCTCTTGCCCTCCTTGACGAGCCGAATGGCATTGAAGGGGCAGAGGCTCTCGCAGATGCCACAGCCTATACAGGCATCCTTGTTCACCCTCGAGACTATCGGGGCCACGGCCACACGCCCCTTGGCAAGGGGGATGGCCGCCTTGGCAGCGGCAGCCTTGGCCTGGGCCACGGACTCCTCGAGGCTCTTGGGCCCGTGGGCAAGCCCGCACAGATAGACTCCATCCACCGCGAGCTCCACAGGGCGGAGCTTGGCATGGGCCTCCAGGAAGAAGCCCTCTGAGGTGAGAGGGGCCTTCAGGAGCCTCGAGATCTCCTCGTTCTCGCCAGGGGCGATTCCTGCAGACAGGATCACCAGGTTTGCAGGGATCTCGAGATCCTCTCCAAGCAACCTGTCGAACACCCTGACCTTTATGCCGCGGCCCGCCTTGAGCACCTCTGGCTTTCTGTCCGGGGTGTAGCGCAGGAACTTGATCCCCTTGGCCCTGGCCTCCCGGTAGAGGTCCTCATAGAAGCCATAGGTCCGCATGTCCCTATAGAGGATGTAGATATTTGCTTCAGGCTTGAGCTCCTTGAGCTTGAGGGCGTTCTTCACCGCCTGGGTGCAGCAGAGCCTGCTGCAGTGGGTCATGTCGTCCCCCCTGGAGCCCACACACTGGATCATCACTATGCTCTTGGCGTTCTTCAAAAAGCCCTTGCCCCTGGCAAGCTTCTGCTCGAGCTCCAGCTGGGTCATCACCCTGTTGCTGTCACCGTAGCAGTAGCCCTTTGGCCTGTACTCCTTGCCGCCTGTGGCCAGGACGATGACGCCGTGATTTATCACCTCGGTCTTCCTGCCCACGGCCACGGTGCTGGTGAAGTTGCCCACATAGCCGGAGACCGACTGGAGAGTGGCACCGGTGAGCACCTTGATCTTCCTGTTCTTCTTCACCTTGGCCACCATCTCCTTGAGCACGGAGGCGGCATTCTCGCCATCCAGGGTCCATGTGAGCTTTTTGAGGTTCCCGCCAAGCTCCTTGCCCTTCTCCACGATCACGACCTTGTAGCCCTGATCCGCTATGGAGAGGGCCGCTGTCATACCGGCGGCCCCGCCGCCCAGGACGAGGGCTGTCGGGGTTACGGGGACCGTGGGCTGCTCCAGGGGCTCGAGAAGCCTTGCCTTGGCTGCGGCCATGCGCACCAGGTCCTTGGCCTTCTCCGTGGCCTCCTCAGGTTCCTGGGCATGGACCCATGCACATTGATCCCTGATGTTGGCCATCTCCACCAGGGCCGGATTGAGCCCCACACTCCTCAGGGTCTCCTGGAACAGGGGCTCATGGGTCCTGGGCGAGCATGCGGCGATGACCACACGATTGAGGTTGTTGTCCTTTATCTTCTGGGCGATGGCCTTGAGGGCATCCTGTGAACAGGAGTAGAGCGGATCGTCGTAGAGCACCACGCCAGGAAGGGTCGCCGCATAATCCCTCACCGCCTTGACGTCCACCACACCGGCGATGTTCACGCCGCAGTGACAGACGAAGATTCCGATCCTGGGCTCCTGCTCCATGAGCTCGGCCCGCTCCTCCGGATAGGTGACGGTCACCGTCTCCTTGTTCCTGGCCTCTGCCAGGAGCTCGGAGGCGATGGCAGCGACACCCGAGGCCTGGGTGACGCTCTCCGGGATGTCCTTTGGCCCCTGGAAGGCACCCGCCACCAGGACACCATCCCTGGTGGTCGCAAGGGGGGCCTTGGTGCTGGTGCGGCAGAAGTTGTAGCGGTTGAGCTCTATGTCGGTGATCTCGGCGATCTTCTCTGCATCCTCTGGGGAATCGAGGCCCACGGACAGCACGACCATGTCGAAGATGTCGGAGTGGTGCTCACCATCATCCGTGACCCAGGTGAGGGCCAGGCGGCCATCGACCTGATCCACCCGGGGCACCCGGGCCCTGATCACGTTGATACCGTACTTCTCCTGGGCCCGCTTCCTGGCATCGTCGAAGCCCTTGCCCTGGGTGCGTACATCCATGAAGAAGATGGAGATGTCGAGATCGGGCTCGTGCTCCTTGGCCACAGAGGCCTCTTTTATGGCGTACATGCAGCAGACCGAAGAGCAGTAGCCGTTTCCGCATGTCTCATCCCTGGAGCCGATACACTGGAGGAAGGCGATCTTCTGCGGGGCCTTGTTGTCGGAAGGCCGTACGATATGGCCCTCCGTGGGCCCGGAGGCGCAGGTCAGGCGCTCGAACTCGTATGCAGTGACCACGTCCGGATACCGGCCGTATCCGAACTTCTCCAGCACCTCCATGTCCACGCGCCCGAAACCGGGTGCAAGGACCACTGCGCCCACCTGCAGCTCCAGCTCCTTGGGCTTCTGGGAAAAATCTATGGCCCCTGCCGTACACGTCTGCGCGCAGAGGTTACAGGTCTCATAGTTGATGCGCAGACAGGCCTTGGCATCGATATAGTAGCTGGAGGGGATGGCCTGGGCATAGTCGATATGGGGCGCCCTGGTCACCTCCAGCCGCTCGTTGTAGGTGTCCACTATGGGCCGCGGACAGTACATGGTGCACATGCCGCATGCCGTGCACAGATCCTCGTTGATATATCTCGGCTCCTGATGGACCTTGGCAGTGAATGCCCCCGGTTTGCCCTCCAGGGCCTCGAGTCTGGCGTTGGTGATGATTTCTATGTTTGGAGACCGACCGGCCTCTACCAGCTTTGGCGCCAGAATTCACAACGAGCAGTCATTGGTGGGGAATGTCTTGTCGAGCTGGGCCATCACCCCGCCGATGGAGGCCTTCTTCTCCACCAGATAGACGTAGTAGCCGAGCTCGGACAGATCCAGGGCGGTCTGCACGCCTGCAACACCCCCACCGAGGACCATTATTGCTCCTGATTTACTCATCCTCTTTGACTCCGAATCGAATTAAAACCCTTATTGAATCCTAAAAAACCCTTGTATCCCTTGGCTGGATCCTTTAGTGGCCTCCGCCAGGGGCACAACCCATGCCCGGGATACCAGAGGCCCCGAGCTCGCGCCTCATGGCCATGTCGAAGAGCACGCGCTCCTTCTTCTTGTCCAGCCCCAGGGCCTGACGCTTGCCGTTGATCTTGTCGATGAGCTTGTTGGCGAACTCGTTGGCCGACACGGCCATGTCCCAGGTGGCCCCGTAGATGTCCATCATCCCGTTGAAACAGAAGTCGGTCACCTCCTTGCACCCTGTGGTGGGGAAGCTTGGGCCAAAGATGACATACGCCCCGGAGGAGACGAAGTACTGGCCGATGGAGACCGCCTTTTCGCTCATCCACTGAGGGGCACATCCGGCAGCCGGAAGCTCGCTGATATCGTTTCCGAGGCCGCCTGTATGGACCATCTCGGTCAGGGCAATGAGTATGCGGCTGTTGTCCACACAGGAACCCATATGGAGCACTGGCGGACAACCCACGGCCTCGAGGACCTCCTTGAGTCCGTCGCCTGCCATCTCCATGGCCTCCGGTGAGAGCAGCCCGGCCCTGCCCATGCCTGTGGCCGCACATCCTGTGACCACCACCAGGACATCGTTGGCGATGAGCTCCTTGGCCAGCTCGATGTGGACCTCATCCATGACCTTGAAGTTGTCACAGCCCACGATGGCGGCCACACCCCTGATACGGCCATTGGCGATGTTGTCGTTCAGGGGCTTGTAGGAGGCACGGAACCGGCCGCCCAGGATATAGTTGATGGTCTCGTGGCTGAAGCCCGCCACCACGTCCATCTCGTAGGCGGGGATATAGGACTTGCCCCGCTCGGGGAACTTGGCGATGGCGCGCCTGATGATCTCCTTGGCCACGTCCACTGCCTTGTGCTCGTCGAAGGGGATGTGCTCAGCCCCGCGGATCATGGCCTTTTCAGAGGTGGTAAAGAGCTGGGTGTGATACTTGTCCGCAACAGGGGATACACCCTGCATGATGCACTGGACATCCACCACCATGGCCTCCACGGCCCCTGTGGCCAGGACCACCTCCTGCTGCACGAAGCTTCCTGCTATGGGCAGGCCGCGCCTCATCAGGATCTCGTTTCCAGTACAGCAGACACCGGCCAGGTTCACGCCCTTGGCACCCACCTTGCGGCACTCGGCAACGATCTCCGGATCGTTTGCCACCATGGCCAGGGCCTCGGCCAGGACCGGCTCGTGGCCGTGGACGGTCACATTGACCTCGTCCTTCTTGAGCACACCGATATCGACCTTGGTGCGTATGGGTACCGGGGTGCCGAACATGATGTCCGACAGCTCGGTGGCGATCATGGATGCCCCCCATCCATCTGCCAGGGCGCACCTGGCAGCCGCGGCCAGGATGTTCTTGTGATCCTGGTCCACACCCATGTGGGTACGGTGCATGAGCTCGACCACCTCACGATCCACGCCCCTGGGGGCCACCCCCAGCTTCTGCCAGATCTCCTGCCTGGGCTGCGGGGCCCGTTTCAGGAAGAGCAGGGAGCCCTCCTGCTTGCCGAACTCGGCCACCAGGGTCTCACCGACCTCTATGGCAAGATCAGTCTTGGACTTTTCGGCTGGATCGATGCCCAGGCGCTGGGCAGTCTGACGCAACTTGACCTCGTCCTTGATCTCGTAGGGGGTCTCTCCCCTGGCGGTCTCAAGGAAGGCCATGGCCACGCCTCGTCCATGATCCATGTGGGCGGCCGCGCCTCCGGCAACGATCCTGGCAAAGTTTCTGGCAGCTACCGTTGCCGCATCTGCACCGCAGACCCCGATCATCGAGTCGACACCCTCTATGATCTGGCACGGCCCCATGTTGCAGTTCCGGCAACATGTGCCACCCTTGCCGAACAGGCAGGGCTCGACCCCCCTGGTCTCCACCCTGTGGGCCGCGGTGATCACGCCCTCGGCGCAGGAGCTGCACAGCACCTCCCTGTTGCTGGCGCACTGGATGGTTGGACATCCACCATTCGTCTTTTCAAATCTCTTGCTGGTATCCATAGACAGAAAATCTCCTAACTGATCTTTGGTTCCTCTTCCTGTGGACCGGCCCAGGGCCTAGCTGCAGGTATCGGCCAGGGGCAATCCCGGCCGGAGGCCCTGCCTTTGCAGCACTATCAAGCCAGACCGGCTATCTGCTTGGCCGCCTGGACGGTGTTCTTCATGAGCATGGTGATGGTCATGGGGCCCACCCCGCCAGGGACCGGTGTTATGGCCGCCGCCTTCTCCTTTATGGCATCGAAGTCCACGTCTCCGCACAGTATGGCCTTGCCCTCCGGGGTCTTGCCTATGCGGTTGACCCCTACGTCTATTACTACCACACCCTCCTTCACCATGTCAGCAGTGATGACCTTGGGCCTGCCTGCAGCCACGATGAGTATGTCGGCCCGCTTGGTGTGGAAGGCCATGTCCTTGGTCCGGGTATGGCAGATGGTCACGGTGGCATTTCCACCCTCACGCTTCTGGAGCATCAGGTTCGCAATGGGCTTTCCAACGATGTTGGAGCGGCCCACGACCACCACCTCTGCCCCGCTGGTCTCGACCCCGGTCCTTATGAGCATCTCCAGTATGCCGTGAGGGGTGCAGGGCAGGAAGCACTGCTCACCGATCACCATCTTTCCCACGTTTACAGGGTGAAAGCCATCCACATCCTTGTCCGGCGAGATGGCGTAGATGACCTTGCCCTCGTCGATGTGCTTGGGCAGGGGCAGCTGTACCAGGATGCCGTGGATATCCGGATCCTGATTGTACTTCTCTATGAGGGCCAGCAGCTGGTCCTCGGTGATATCTTCAGGCTGGTTGTCCTGAATGGAGTGGAAGCCCAGGTCATGGGCCGTGCGCTGCTTGGCGGTAACATAGGAGACCGAAGCGGGGTTTTCGCCCACCAGGATGGTTACCAGCCCCGGGGTGAGGCCATGCTTCTCCTTGAGCTCGGCCACCTCCTGCTTCAGCTCCTCGCGAATCTGCTTGGCAATCTCGGTGCCGCTGATGATCTTTGCTGACATAACTCCTCCCGAAAAAAAATGTGCTTAGGGCAGCCATCCCCCTGGGAGATCGTGCTGGCGCCAGGATGGCCGTGCACACATGCACGG
>Ga0256914_1004518_pt1 | contig 10409 bp, 13 predicted proteins | sample HulkmetaG_FD_191571 | JGI IMG/M metagenome (GOLD analysis project Ga0256914, IMG submission 191571) | Hydrothermal chimney microbial communities from Main Endeavour vent field at the Juan de Fuca Ridge, Pacific Ocean - Hulk | ecosystem: Environmental > Aquatic > Marine > Hydrothermal vents ...
AAAATCCAAAGGCAGACAACCGTTGCTTGTAGCTTGCGATATTTACAGACCTGCTGCAATAAAACAGCTTGAGGTTCTTGGCAAATCGATAGATGTGCCTGTTTTTGTCTCGGATGGAAAACCAGAGCAGATAGCACGTAAGGCATTGGACTACGCAACTACTCATGGCAGGGATGTACTGATACTCGATACTGCGGGCAGATTGCACATAGACAAGGAACTAATGGATGAGTTGAAAAGAATCAAGGAGAATGTGAATCCTAACGAGATTTTGTTTGTTGCCGATGCCATGATTGGCCAGGAGGCTGTGAACGTTGCCAAAACCTTCGACGAAGAGGTGGGTATCACCGGGTCTATTTTCACAAAGCTTGATGGTGATGCACGCGGTGGAGCTGCTCTATCCATTATGAAGGTTGTTGGTAAACCCATCCGCTTTGCAGGTGTTGGCGAAAAGATAGATGAGTTTGAGCTGTTTTATCCGGACAGGGTTGCTTCACGCATACTTGGTATGGGTGATATTCTAACCTTAATCGAAAAAGTCAGGCAGCAGCAGGAAGAGGAAGAGGCTAAAGAGCTTGAGCGAAAGCTGAAGAAACAACAGTTCACCTTTGATGATTTTCTGAATCAATTGAAGAAGATACAGAAGATGGGCTCCATAGCCAAGCTATTGAGCATGATCCCCGGCCTTGGCAAGATTAAGATAGATGACGAAGAGGCGTTCAATCGTGAGATGAAACATATAGAAGCAATCATACTTTCCATGACAAAGCAGGAAAGACAGAACTACAAGATCATTAATGCAAGTAGAAAAAGACGAATAGCCAAAGGGAGCGGTACCAGGGTTAGCGATGTGAACAGGTTGATCAAGCAGTTCATTGAGATGAACAAAATGATGAAAGGGATGAATAAACATAAGGCATTTAACATAATGAAAAACCTTGGAATTCTAAGATAAGGAGGATTGGCTGTGGTTGCAATCAGGCTTAGAAGAGGTGGAGCCAAAAAGAAGCCGTTTTACAGGATAGTAGCGGTTGATTCGAGAAGGAAAAGAGATGGTAAGGTGCTTGAGGTTCTTGGATACTACGATCCGAAGACTGAACCACCCACGATAAAACTGGATCAGGATAAGTACAATCAGTGGATCAATAAGGGCGCCATTCCGTCAGAGGCTGTAAAGAGACTGGCAAAGAAGGTGGCAAAATCGGCTTAGTTGGGATATGAAGGTTTATATCCTGACTATTTTTCCTGGTATGTTCGAGAGTGTTTTCGGTGAAACGATAATAAAGAGGGCTATCGATAAGGGCAAGCTGGAGATAGAGCTTGTAAATCTAAGGGATTTTACGCATGACAAGCACAGAACGACAGACGATTATCCCTATGGTGGTGGTCCGGGAATGGTTATGAAACCCGAACCGATTTATGAGGCTATGGATTATGTAAAATCGAAGGACAGCGACGTTCATACGATCCTTTTAACACCCGGAGCGAGGGTTTACAATCAGGAAAAGGCCGTGGAACTATCAAAGAAGAAGTCAATTGCCATTATCTGTGGCAGGTACGAGGGTTTCGATGAGCGCATCCGATATCTTGCCGATGAGGAGATATCTATAGGCAGATTTGTATTGAGCGGTGGCGAAATAGCTGCCATGGTGATTGTGGATAGCGTTGTTAGATTATTACCTGGTGTGCTCGGTAACAGCGAATCCCTGAAGGAGGAGAGTTTCACGGACGGTTTGATAGAGTATCCTCAATATACAAGACCGCGCGTATACCGTGGTATGGCAGTCCCTGATGTGTTGCTGTCAGGTGATCATCAGAAAATAAGACGTTGGAGAATAGCCAAAGCAAAAGAAAAAACGGAGGAGTTAGGAGTTAGCGATGGATAAACTGAAGGCTTTTGAAGAGAATGTGGCAAAGCAGTATGGTAAGGATATCCCGGAGCTATGGCCTGGAGACACCGTTAGAGTGTATACGAAGGTGAAGGAAGGAAACAAAGAGAGGATTCAGGTCTTTTCGGGAGTTGTTATAAGAAGACGGGGTGGAAAGGGATTGAACGGCACATTTACCGTGAGGAAGGAGTCCTACGGTGTTGGTGTGGAGAAGATCTTTCCCTATTATAGCCCTGCCATTGAGAAGGTTGAGATAGTTCAGAGGGGTAAAGTAAGAAGGGCAAGGCTCTACTACTTAAGGGGCAGGAGAGGCAAAGCTGCCAAGATTCGAAAGAAAGGTTATTGATAGGTTATATGGCAGGTGGGCAGAGAGTAGGGCTGCCAGCCTGTTGAAGAGCAATGGATACAAGATTCTTAAGAGGAACTTTCGCTGCACCAGTGGTGAGATAGACATTGTGGCTAAAAAAGGAGATCTTGTTGTTTTTGTTGAGGTTAAGGCTCGAAGGAGTGCCGATTTTGGTGATCCGCTTGAGTTTGTTGACTTGAAGAAACAGACCCATATTATTAGATGTGCACGTTTTTTTCTTACAACTATGCAGCTTGAGGATGTGGATGTGAGGTTCGACGTGATCGGCATAACAGGGAAGAACGATATAGAGTGGATTGAAAATGCTTTTATGGAGGTGCAATGAATAACATTAAATTTGTAAAACTCGTCACCGGGGAGACGGTGATTGGAACTTACAACCAGCAGAAAGACGCACTTGAGGATGTTGCTTTGATTCAGGTTTTACCTGCTTCAAGCGGTATTCAGATAGCAATAGTTCCTTACGGATTCCCGTTTGAAGAGAAAATAGGCGGGCAAATCCCGATGGACAAGGTTGTCTATGAGTTTGAGAAACTACCGTCTGATCTTGAAAGCAAGTACATTCAGGCGAAGAGCAATATTACGATAAGCTCTTCAATGCCTGATGCAACCGGTTTTGGCACCGGTAAGTCACAGGAAGAGAAGATTCTCGATCTGGAGAATATCTTTAAAAAGAGTTAGATGAAGATAAACGGGAGTTTGCTGCCAGCTGGCACATCTCCCTTCCCCTTCTCTATCCACACAAGTCCACTTGCTCTGGCGACGCTCAGGAAGGTATCCGTTTTCTGCGATCCGGATGATTCAAGCATATACGTTCCGTTTTCCATTGTCACTATAACGCGGTTGAAATAATCCTTCTTTTTATTGGCGTGCATATCGTGTTTTAGAACACCGGTATTGAACCTGTGTTTGTATTCCCTGTTCCCACAAAATCTCAGTGTTAGTGGTTTTACATAGACTACCGCCACCGTATATAAAGCAGATGGCCATCCGGGTGCTCCAAATATGTATTTATCTCCAAGTTTTGCAAGCAGGGCAGGTTTCCCAGGTTTTATTGTGGTATTCTCGAAGATAAATTCGCACCCTATGGTTTTAAGAACCTCACGTGTATAGTCCCTCGACCCCTTACTGACCCCTCCGGTTGTTATGAGAAAGTCACATCTTTCAATGGCATTTTTAACGGTTTTAACAAATATCTCTTTCTCGTCTGGTATATGTCCAAAATAAACGGGTTGCGCACCCCATTTTTTCAACAGACCTTCAAGTATAAAGTAGTTGCAGTTGTATACAACATTTTCCTCTGTTGATTTGCCCGGAAACACAACCTCATCCCCGGTTGTTACTATTCCCACTACCGGTTTTCTAAAAACCTTAACGCTTGACAATCCCACATAGGCAAGCAGAGATCTTAGCTTCTCATCAATTAGAGTGCCCTTTTCTATAAGGATTTCGCCTTTTCTGATCTCGCTTGCTTTCTCTGTGAAGTTCCTCTTTTTCTCCACGGGTTTTTCAAGTATTACGATGCCGTTTTTCAGGGTTGTTTTTTCTAATTCAACAACGGCAAACGCGTGTTTAGGTATAGGGAAACCTGTATTGACTCTGATGCATGTGCCGTCCTTTAGTTCAGAGGCGCTATTAACCAGTGCGAATTGCGTTGAGTTGGCAGATCCGACAAGTGCGTATCCGTCCATTGCGCTTCTTGTAAACGCAGGAAAATCTACGGGAGATACGATATTCTCACATGCTGTTCTGCCGATGGTGTCACTAATAAATACCTCCTCGCAGGTTGGTGTGGTTATATTACATCCCTCTATCAACTCTAAAGCGCTTCTTACATCTATCATCATCCTCATACTTTTCCAAATGGACAGATTGGATAAGTGCATCTCTTGCAGAAATGACAAAGACCACCAACAGCGTAATCTGCAATCTCTTTTTTTGTTATGGTATCCTTTGCAAGGAGTCTTGGAAGGAAAATGTCAAAGGCACTTGTTTTGTAAAATAGAGCACCCGCAGGAACAATGCAAATAGTTACATCGCCAAGGTAACCTATCGTGAGGTTGTTTGCTGGCTGGATCGGGTTTCCTTCTCTTATAAAACGTACTCCGCTTCTCTTTAGTGCTTTTTTTGTCACATCGTCAGGGTCAACGCTTGATCCACCGGTAACCACGACCAACTGTGTATTGCTGAGCTTTTCGAAAGCCTCCCTGATCATCCCTACATCATCAGGAACGATTGTGGATTTTTCCACCGACACACCATAAGCGGAGAGTTTTCTCCTCATTTTAGGTATAAATTTGTCTTTAACACGTCCCTCGTAAACCTCTGTGCCTGTCACAATGATGTTTGCCGATTTGATGATATATGGTTTAACGCTTATAAGTGGCCTTTTAAGTATCTCTTTAGCTTTTTGCAGGATTCTTCTGGATGCAAATAGCGGAATAATTCTGAATGCTGCTACCAGCTGAGAGCGTTTAACGGGGAAGTTGTTGTGTATCGTGGGGAACGATGTCTGCTCAATCAGATTTAGCCTGACGGTGCGTTTCTTGTCGACTTTAAAAAGTCCGTTTATCTGAGCATAAAAACTGATTTTTCCCTCTGAGGGGTGTTCGGAATAGCTTATATTTTCTCCTGCGATGAGCGGAGCAACCTGGATAGCAAACTCATCTTCGTGGATATCATCAGGTGATGGTTGGAGTTTGTAGATATAATTTTTGCCTATGCTTTTCAATTTCTCAATATCTTCTGGTTTGATAATATGGCCTCTGCGGAAATAGACGCCTTTAAATCCTGTATCGGGATCGATGCGGGTAAAATCATGGGGAATAGCTTCTCCTACTGCTTTTTCTATAGGAATTTTGACCTTCTTCATCAGAGTATCTGGCTCAAAAACTGTCTCAGTCTTTCACTTTTTGCATTGTTAAAGATATTTTCCGGCGTGTCGATCTCAATGATCTGGCCATGATCCATGAACACGATTCTATCGGCAGCCTCTCTTGCAAATCCCATCTCGTGCGTGACGACAACCATCGTTATGCCTTCCCTTGCCAGCTGTTTCATTATGTCGAGAATGCCGCCCACCATTTCAGGATCCAGTGCACTTGTCGCCTCGTCAAATAACATGATCTTTGGATTCATTGCAAGTGCCCGGGCTATCGCAACACGCTGTTGCTGCCCTCCGGATAGATTGCCCGGATACTCATCTTTTTTGTCAGCTATACCTACCTTGGTGAGGAACTCCATGGCTATCTCTTCAGCCTCTTTTCTGGAGCGTTTTCTAACCAAAATCTGTGCTATCATAACATTTTCAAGCACGCTCATATGTGGAAATACGTTGAAATGCTGAAATACCATACCTATGTCAGCACGGATCTTTGTCAGGTTTGTTTTTGGGTCGGTAACATCGACCCCTTCAACAAGAATTCTTCCAGAATCCACCGTTTCCAGCTGATTGATGGTGCGCAGAAACGTTGTTTTTCCGCTACCTGAGGCTCCGATTATTACTACAACTTCGCCTTTTTTAACGGTTAACGAGACGTTGCGCAGGGCTTTTACGCCGTTGGGGTAGGTTTTGCTTACGTTTTCAGCTACGATTATATCTTCGCCATTACTACTCATCCTGTGCGAGTCTCCTTTCCATATAGCGATCGATTAAGGAGAGCGTGTAGGTTGTGATGAAGTACAATGCCGCAACGGTAAACCAGACCTCGAACGGACTGAAGGTGGACGAGGCTATTTCTCTACCAGCTTTGGTAAGCTCAGTAAGCGAGATGACTGATAACAGGGATGAATCCTTGATCAGCGATATGAATTGCCCTGCAAGGGCAGGTAAGACCCTTTTTATAGCCTGTGGCATAACGATGTAACGCATAATCTGGAAGTAATTCATACCTAAAGCGAGTGCAGCTTCAGTCTGGCCGCGAGGGATGGATTGGATGCCTGCCCTGATAATTTCAGCGACATAGGCACCTTCAAAAACAGCCAGCGCAAAAGCTCCGGCAACGAAACGGGTCATGTTGAATATTGTACCTACAAAGAAGTAAACAATGAATATCTGCACCAGTAGCGGTGTGCCTCTTATTAACTCGATATAGGTAACCGATAGGTTCTTGAGCAGCGGATTGTTCGATATACGCATGAGGCCTGTGAAAAGGCCAATGATCAGAGCCGCAATTATGGATGCAACGGAAATCTTAATCGTCATCCAGAGACCCATGAGCAGGGGTCCAGGCTGGTAGTGAGAGTTATAGCCGACCGCTTCTCCCTGGGTAACAATCTGGCCAGGTTTCTTGAATTTCGGGTGATCAACCTTGAGTTTGATTATCTTTTTGTGTGTGGATTGGATTATTAAAACACCGTTGGAATAGCCTTTTATAAAGCCATTGACGGGTGAATCGACCTCCTGCTGGCTATGATAGATAAGGTAGGAGGGCACCGCCCTCCAGTTCCACGAATAGTTGATTCTGAGGCTTGCGCGATAAATTAAAAAGCCAATCGCTACAAGCACCGCCACATAGGCGAGATTCCAGAATAGCTTGTGTTCTTTTCTTCTTCTCATGGCGTCTGACTTACTGAACCTTGCTCTTCCAGGACTTTACGTCCACAAACCACTTCTTATAGAGTCTATCGTAAACGCCGTTGTGTTTGATCTCTCTTAAGAAGTTGTTGAGCCAGTTCAGGAAGTCAGGATCACCCTTTCTAATAGCCCAGCCAAGGGGCTCGTAGGTAAACGGTTTGTCCAGGAAAATGAGCTTGCCTTTGCCCTTTGTCTGATAGAAGATTGCATTGTAAGGCTTATCGTACACAAAAGCATCGGCTCTACCCTGCATGACCTGCATAACAGCTTCCTGCTCTGTGCCGAAGGATTGGATCTTTGCTCTGGGCATGAATCTCTTTGCAGCAAATTCACCGGTTGTGCCGAGCATGCAGGTGATTGTGAATTTTGGATTGTTCAGATCCTTGTAGCTTTTAACCTTACCAGCCCACTTCTTGTTAAGGAGTACCGTCTGTCCCACTACAAAGTAGGGGTTTGCAAAGTTCACTTTCAGATTTCTCTTTTGGGTGATTGTCATGCCGCTGATAATGATGTCGAATTTGTTGGTGAGCAGTGCTGGAATAATACCGTCCCAATCGGTGTTGATAATCTTGAGCTTAACACCCATGGCTTTAGCCATAGCTTTTGCAATATCCACGTCGAAACCAATGATCTGGCCGGATTTGCTCCTCATCTCAAAGGGCATGTATCCGGCGTTCAGACCAACCCTCAGAACACCTTTGTGGATGATCTTGTAGAGGGTTGAGCTCTTCCAGAGCTTCATGCTCAAATCCTCGGAGTGGGAAACGGAGGCGAACGAGAGCACAAAAACAGCGATAAGAGCCGTTAGAATTGCACCAAGCCTTTTCATAAAATAACCTCCCCAAAAAGATTAGTGGTCAATAATATTTACCCTCATCGAGAAGTTCACCTATCATCATCTGGGTGCCGCAGATGGGGCATTTGGGTATCTCTTCTTTCGGGATGTATATTATCTCTGTGTGGCCGCATTTAGGGCATACAACCTCAACTGGCTCAACCTTTTTGACATCGTCGTTATTCATTTTTACCCCCTTGACGACCTTAATTATTTTAAAGAAAAATCGCACAAATTCAACAAAAAACTGGGTGTATCCTTGTTGCGGTAAGCATTATAAAGGACTAAATACAGTGTTAGTTATTTTTGAGCGAAATGGTGCATGAGACTTGATTTATTTTTTTATTGTGATAAATAGTTATGGCGATGTAATGAGTTGCAAAAAACGAATAAAAAAGAATTTAATAACATTTTTTTTGAAAGGAGGCTCAAGTGCACTTTTTGGTATTCATTAAACAGGTGCCTGATGCCGCCCAGGTAAGGGTTGACTATGAAACGGGTACGCTTATTAGAGAAGGCGTACCTGCTATAATCAATCCTTACGATAAACACGCCATAGAGGCGGCTGTGAGGCTAAAAAAGGAGTTTGGTGGTAAGGTTTCCGTAATCTGCATGGGTCCGCCAATGGCTGAAGAGGCACTGAAAGAAGCCATGTCCATGGGTGCGGACAACGCCTATCTCCTTAGCGACAGGGTGTTTGCCGGTTCGGATACGCTTGCCACAAGCTATGCATTATGGGCCGGAGCCAAGAAAATTATACAGGAACAGGGGCCGGTAGACATCTTCTTTGCTGGCAAACAGGCGATTGACGGTGATACTGCTCAGACGGGTCCGGGCATTGCCACCCGGTTTGATGTACCTCTGATTACCTATGTGGTTGAGATTAAGAAGGTTGACCCAGAGGCCAGAAAAATTCAGGTGGTAAGGCTCATCGAAAGTGGTCAGGAGACTGTAGAGGCACCGCTTCCGTGCTTCCTGACTGTCGAAGAGGAGCTAAATACCCTGAGTTACGCACCACTTCCGTATCTAATAAGGGCTGCCAGAACGCCTGTCATTCTGCTGAACTCGAAAAATACCGAGATAGATGTATCTCAGTGCGGATTGAAGAACTCTCCTACTAAGGTTAAAAAGGCATTTACGCCGCCCAAGAGAGAGCGCGGGGAGATGCTGGAAGGTGATTCTATAGATGCAATCTTGAACACCCTCTATGAGAAGATAGAACCCGTTTTGAAAGAAATGGGAAAAGTTCAATAGTGTGAGGTTGAGAAAATGATAAAACAGGATATAAGTAAGTACAAACACATTTGGGTTTTCATAGAGTACGAAGGTGATGAGGTAGCCAGGGTTTCTTTTGAGTTGCTCTCCAAAGCTCGAGAGCTGGCAAAGGATCTCGGCTGTGAGGTGCACGCCTTTACCGTTGGTGAAAAGGTTTCGCAATTTGCTGATCAGGTTTTTAAGTATGGTGCCAAGAAGTTTTACATCATCGAGGACCCCATTCTGAAGGATTACATTACTGAACCTTACAGGGATGCAATCACCTATCTAATTGACAAATACAAGCCTGAGATTGTTCTTATTGGTGCGACAACGCTTGGAAGGGATCTTGCCGGAACAATAGCAACAACATTGAAGACCGGACTTACAGCGGATACGACAGGCCTTGATATCGATCCAAAAACCAAGAATCTACTGATGACCAGGCCCACATTTGGTGGTAACCTGATGGCTACAATTTTCTGTCCGGACAACAGGCCTCAGATGTCCACATCCAGACCTGGCGTTTACAAAGCCGTTGAGGCACCGGTAAAGGGCGAGATAATTCGTGAAAAGTACGCATTTGATAAGAGCAAATACACAAAGAGAATCATAGAGAAGATCATCGAGGAGGGTGAAAAGGTCAACCTTGGATTCTACGACATCATCGTCTCCGGTGGTTTTGGTATGGGTTCCAAGGAGAATTTCAAACTCGTTCAGGAACTCGCTGAGGTGCTGGGTGGTACGTGGGCAGCAAGCAGAAAAGCCGTTCAGGCCGGCTGGGCGCCACAGACGAGACAGGTGGGCCAGACCGGACAGACGGTTCATCCGAAAATCTACATAGCATGCGGCATTTCCGGTGCAATTCAGCACCAGGCGGGCATGAAATCGTCTGAAATAATTATTGCAATCAACAAAGATCCAGATGCTCCCATATTTGAGATAGCCACATACGGCATAGTTGGAGATGTGCTTGAGGTTCTGCCTAAAATGATCGAGCTGTTCAAGAAAAAATTAGGAAAGGCTTGAAAGTGAGGAGAGCAAAATGAGAAAAAAGGATTTTGATGTTGTAATAGTTGGTGCCGGACCTGCCGGATTGGCGTGCGGGTACGTGCTTGCTAAAGCCGGAGTCAATACAATTATCATAGAAAGAGGAAAATTTCCTGGTGCCAAAAATGTAATGGGCGGTATTTTCTACAGAAAACCAATGGAAGATATCATGCCCGACTTTTACAAGGAGGCTCCACTTGAGAGACATATCATAGAGCAACGAATGTGGTTGATGGACGATGATTCGCATTTCAATATTGGCATCAGGACACAAAAACATAACATTGAACCCTACAACTGTTTCAGTGTTTTCAGAGCCCATTTCGATAAATGGTTCGCAAAGAAGGTAGAGGAAGCAGGTGCACTTATCATAAATGAAACGGTGGTAACGGAGCCTATCGTCGAGGATGGCAAGGTAGTTGGCGTTAGAACTGACAG
>Ga0256914_1004519_pt1 | contig 10408 bp, 8 predicted proteins | sample HulkmetaG_FD_191571 | JGI IMG/M metagenome (GOLD analysis project Ga0256914, IMG submission 191571) | Hydrothermal chimney microbial communities from Main Endeavour vent field at the Juan de Fuca Ridge, Pacific Ocean - Hulk | ecosystem: Environmental > Aquatic > Marine > Hydrothermal vents ...
TACCCCGATAAACTGGACGCGTACTTGAACCGGGGCGAAGTCGCTCGGGCGCAGGGATTACATGACGAAGCTGCAAGCTGGTTCCAGCGGGCGCAAGAGCACTTTCCTGATGATTATCGGCCTCCTTACCATCTGGGCCTTACCGCCCGCGATGCCAAACAATTTGCCAAAGCCCTGGCCTATTTTGATGCTTCACTGGCATTGAACCCCAACAACAGCGGCATCCTTTATTACAAAGCCACCATCCTCGACGCATTGCAGCGTCGGGCCGAGGCCATCGAAACCATGCAGCAAGCCCTGGCGCATCGTTCCAACCCGCCCGAAAGCTGGCAAAACCTATTGGCCAAGTGGCAGCGCTATCCCGACTACACCCAGGATCCTGACCGCTGGTGGGAAAAGGGACACCTGGCAGAGAAAGAAAAAGATTGGGAGCAAGCAGCCGCCATCTACCATCAGGGCGCACAACAGGCCCAACCCCCCGATGACTACCGCTTGCTAGCGCGCGAAGGGCTAATGCGGCGCTACCTACATCAATGGCCCGAAGCAGCAGCCATCTTCGAAGACTTGGTGGCCCGCTATCCCGATAAACTGGACGCGTACTTGAACCGGGGCGAAGTCGCTCGGGCGCAGGGATTACATGACGAAGCTGCAAGCTGGTTCCAGCGGGCGCAAGAGCACTTCCCCGATGATTATCGACCTCCTTACCATCTGGGCCTTACCGCCCGCAGTGCGGGACAACCTGAAAAAGCCCTGACTTACTTCGACCAATCGTTGCGCCTCAAGCCGGGAGACAGCTACACACATTATTACAAAGCGCACGCGCTCAAAGAGATGGGACAACGAGAAGAAGCCATCCACGAGCTGGCCCGGGCCATCGAACTGCATGCCAAACACCCCGAAAGCTGGAAAGAAAAATTGCAGGCGTGGCAAGCGGAAGACTAGAATAGCAGCAACGACTCAACAGCGCCGAACATACACTTGAAACAACTCAGGGCACCATGCGTCACCACTGCCATCGGGCGCAACCTTGCAGCATGTCCGGGAATAATGATAGACTTGCGTATTGGATAGCAGCATCAAGAAGACATAAAAGCAGCGTACGCTTATCTTGACCTCTGCTTCTGTCCTCTTCCTCAGTTTTGGCCCTGTGCATGGAATCGTTATGGCGAAGCAAGCCTATTTGCAAGATTTGAACGACAAACAACGAGAAGCTGTCACCTTTAGGGCCGCACCCCTGTTGGTGATGGCAGGGCCCGGGAGTGGGAAAACCCGTATCATCACGCACCGCATTGCCTGGTTGATTGCCGAGAAGAGGGAAGCGCCCGAGAACATCCTGGCCATCACCTTTACCAACCGTGCCGCCGAAGAGATGCGGGAGCGACTGAATACCCTGTTGGGCGAGCAAGCGGAACATGTTTGGATTCATACCTTTCATGCCGCGGCCATGCGTATGCTGCGCAAGTTTGGCCATCATATCAACATTGCCACCAACTTCACCATTTTGGATGACGAAGCGCAGCGGCAGCAGATAATCCAGCATCTGCGCCAGCTCAACCTGAGCAGCGAACTGCACACCCCTGGCGACATCATCGCCCAAATCAGCAAGCGCAAAACCCACCTGCAAAACCCCCGCGAGATTTCTGACAGCGTGGAGCCGGAGGTAGCCGCCGTCATCCAGGTTTACGAAAAAACCTTACGAGAACAGCACATGCTGGATTTTGATGACTTGCTGCGTTTTGCCGTGCTGCTCCTACGCGAGAATGAACAGGTGCGGGATTTTTATCGGGCCACGCTGCGCCACATTTTAATCGATGAATACCAGGACATCAATCAGGCCCAGTATGAACTCATCACCCTGCTGGCTCCCCCCGTGGCCAGCCTTACCGCGGTGGCCGACCCCAGACAAACCATCTACGGCTGGCGTGGTTCCAGTCCCGATTTTGTCGATAAATTCAAACAGCGCTACAACCCCACCATCATCCAACTGCTGTTCAGCTACCGTTGCCCACCCAGAATTCTGTACGGAGCCCAATCCCTGGTGACACACGGCAGCAAAAAGCATCGTGGTCAGCAATGGGAGGCTGAATCGGGCTTCTTACAGAGCCAGATTGCAGACAACCAAGCCCCCATCTACCACTACATCTTTCGCGACATCGCACAAGAGCAACAATGGCTGGTGACACTCATTCAGCGACTCATCCAGCAGCGCGGCTACAAACCGGGCGACATCGCCATCCTCTACCGCACGCATCGTCTGGCCGGGCCCGTAGAGCAAAGCCTGCTGCAAGCGGGACTTCCGGTGCAGCGAGTGCGCCCCAAAAATATCTTCGAGCGCCGGCAGGGCCGCGAAATCATTCGATATCTGCAACTGGCCCGGGCCCTCACCGAGCAGGAACTGACCCGAGCCCTCAACTACCCCGTGCATCAAATCGACGAGCTGACCATGGTGCAGCTCAAACGGCTGGCCCAGGCCCGTCAGAGCAATTTGGTGGCGCTGATGCAGCAAATCGACAACTTTCCCGAAATCAGCCCCCTCACCCGACATCACCTGCGGCGCATGATGCACCTGGCCGCGCACAAGCTGCCCGGCATGGAAACCGATGTCACCGAAGCTGTGCAAAACACCTTCATCCACCTGTCGGCCCTGCGCTCACCATGGCGCAACCAGCAGCAAGACACCCTGGCCCGTTTCATGGATGCCACCCGCACGCCCGAGGCCATCTCGCGCATCAAACAGACCTTGGCCGCGGGCCAGCCCCTGGCCATTCGTCACGATAACTCCCTGGATGGGCGCATTGCCAGCTTCATCTTTAGCCAGGTCTTGCAAACCTATTTGGGCATCGAACCCGATACCCATGACTCCGCTCAGCCACCTGAGCAGGCACTGGTCATCTTCTTTGGAGATCAGCAACACGCGCGGGCCAGCCATTGGCTTATTCCCCCGCATCCTGCTGGCCCGGCCAGCGCTTACAGCATTTGGGCCTGGCGCTGGGCCCAACAACTGCTGATTAGCTACGAAAATTTGGCCGCGGGCCGCTTTGTCGCCTACGACATCGAAACCACCGGAACCAGCCTGCGCTGGGATGAAATCATCGAAATCGGCGCATGGGCCTACGAAAACGGCCGCACCGCAGAGCCTCCCTACCGCACCCTGATTCGCCCGCAGCGCAAAAAAATTCCCAAAGCTGCCACCCGTGTGCATGGCATTCGTGATGTCCATGTCGCCAATGCGCCCGACCTGGCCAACGTACTGCCCGACTTCTTGGACTACATCGGCGATGACACCCTCATCGGGCACAACATCGCCCATTTCGATAACCGCTTCATCGATAAAGCCTGTGGCCAACATCTGGGCACGGGCTTCTATCCCCTTTTCATCGACACCCTGCCCCTGGCCCGTCGCCTGCTGCCCGGCCAGCGCCGCTACACCCTGGAACATCTCAGCAACGAGCTCAACCTTCATCGGGGCCCCATCCGCCACCGCGCCCTGGATGACCTCAAAATTACCGCCGACCTCTTCTACCTGCTCACCGAGTATCTGCTGCTCGAAAAGGAACAAGAGGCCCTGAGCGACTATCTGCCCCTGCTGGCCCTGAGTCTGCTAGCCTCCCCCGCGCCCAAAAGCCTCGAACGTGAGCTTTTGCTGGACGCAGCCGCGCGCATGATGCCCGCGCCCGCAGCCGCACACCTGCTGGACGCGTGCCTGGCCGATTTGCCCGCAGAACAGAGCCTGTTCGCCATGGAACTGGCCCGGCAACTGGAGCAGCGTCCGCTTTCGGTCACCCCCGAAGATGACGCCTGGAACGATTTGCAAACCCGCTTCCTCAAACATGTGCAGAGCTTCCGGGATTATGGCCAAGAACACACCCTGCGCGCCTTCTTGGATTATCAGGCCCTGCTCACCAACCTGGATGTTTTTAGCCACGAGCGCCGCGACGACGCCATCACCATGATGACCCTGCACAATGCCAAAGGCGCAGAATTTCCGGTGGTCATCATCGTGGGCGTCGAGCAGGAAAACCTGCCCATCTGGCGCAGCCTGAAGGATAAAAAGAAACTGGATGAAGAGCGCCGCGTCTTCTTTGTTGGCCTGACCCGGGCCCAGCAAGCAGTCTATCTCTTTTCTACCAATGACCGCGGCGATGGGTTTATCCGCAACCCTTCCCGCTTCACCTTTGAGATTCCCCATCGCTTCATTCGTCACTTTCGCATCTACGCCAACGGCAAAACCGAAGAAATTCAACGCGTTCACACCCGCCACCCCCGTCAACCTTCATGAAAACCATCCTTGTTCACCTGGCCAGCGCCGCTGAATCAGACATTCTGGCCACCTTTATCTTACCGGTGGCCCGCAGCGAACAGGCCCAGGTCATCCTACTGCACATCTGTCCCATACACGCCACCCACGACAGCACCTGCCAGGATGATGCATCTGAAGAAAGCCACTGGCTCAACGAAGCAGCCCGGGAATTTGAAACTACCGGTGTTACCGTACAAATTCATCGCCGTGAGGCCCACAGCATAGCCGGTGGCATCCGCGACGCTGTTTCTGAATTCAAACCGGCATTGCTGGCGCTGAGTTGGCGTCGGAGTCGAGAAAATGAGTACGACACCGCACTCACGCTGCAAGAGTTGCTGCTGGATGTGCCCTGCGATTTGGTGGTGTGGCGGGGCGAACAAGCCGCGCCGCCACCGCATCGGGTGCTGATTCCCAGCGCAGGCGGCCCCAACGTGCAGGTGGGATTCCGGCTGGCCGAGGATTTTCATCGGGCGTATGGCAGCAAAATAATCATGCTCACTGTGGTTGCGCTGGATGCCACGCCGCAGCAGGTGGATGAGGCCCGTGCCGCGCTGGAGGCCCGTACTCGCACCGCACTGGAATCGCTGCAAGTACCCTGGGACGCGGTGCAGTTACAAGTCGTCAAGGCCCGCACTCCCGTTGCCGGCATTCTCAAAATGGCTGCCCCCACCCATGCCGATGTGGTCATTCTGGGCGCATCAGAGGAAGGCGTGCTGCATCGGCTTCGTTTTGGCGAAATCCCGGAAAAAATTGCAGCCCAAGCTCGCGTACCTGTACTCATCATCAAGCGCCCGCTACCCAGGCGCATCACCCTGTATCGTCGGGCGCTGGATGCGGTGTTGCGGCTGACGCCCAACGCCACCGAATCAGAGAAAATTGCAGTTTATCGTGAAGCTCGGCGCAACGCCCGTCAATCGCACGACTTTTTCACCATGATTGCCCTCTCCACCGCCATCGCCACCCTGGGCCTGATGTTGAACGCACCGGCAGTCATCATTGGCGCCATGCTCATCGCCCCTCTGATGAGCGCCATCGTGGCCATGGGCCTGGGCATTGTGCTGGGCGATGCCCGGCTGCTCAAACTGGGGGCCCGCACCACTGCCGCGGGCGTGGCAGCCACCCTGCTGGTCAGCTTTTTGATGGAGCTGCTCATCCCCTTTGATACACTTACCCATGAGATGTTGGCCCGTTCCTCGCCGAACTTGTTGGATTTAGGGGTAGCGCTGGCCGCGGGCGCTGCCGGGGCCTACGCGTTGGCCCGCAAAAATGTTTCATCCTCCTTGCCCGGCGTAGCCATTGCCGTAGCATTGATTCCCCCCATCGCCACCACAGGCATGGCGCTGGCCTTGGGCCAATGGTCTGTGGCCCTGGGCGCGGGACTGCTGTTTGTGACCAATCTTGTGGGCATTGTGGGCATGAGCAGCTTCATCTTCCTCTCCATGAACTTTATGCCTGGCATCCCCCGCCGGGATCGCATGCGCCTTTTTGCCCGCGGCTGGCAAATCACCCTGCTGCTGATTTTAGCGGTGAGCATTCCGCTGGCGCTGGTCACCGCTCGCCAGGTGCGGCAATTGCAGATTAAACGGGCCATCGAAACAGAAATGCAGGCCGAATTGCGCACCCGCAGCGCCATCAAACTGCGCACATGGCACTATCAGGAACAGGGCCAGCTTCTGAATCTTGACATCGAGATTGAAGCGCAGGAACCGATTTCAATGGAGCAGGCTGCCGACATGCAGATGGGGCTTGCGCAGCGATTGCAGCGTCCGGTAGCACTGACACTCAAGACCATTCCCAGCATTCATCTGCCCGCGAGCCCGTAGCCCATCCCCCATCTTTCATCTCTGCGCACTTGTGAGAATGCCCGGTATTGATTAGAATGAGTGAGATTCGGTAACGACTAACGTATCCGACTTCAATCACCACAAGACACCAAGACACTAAGAACACCAAGCATTTCAAAACGTTTTCTTTCTTTGAGCCTTTATAGCTTCGTGTTTTAGTGGTTCCTAGCCGGGCTACCTTAGTCGTAACAAGATCCGACCAGGAAACTTGTTCCCGGCAACGAATCATCCTTGAACTGCCTCCTGCCCCTCTCCCGTGAGCGAATGCACATAAGTGGATGAGGGAGAGGACGCAACACCCTTCATAGCATCACCCCTTAAAAGGATTATCAATTCCATGAAACATAGCCACGAAATCGGTTACAAAGTTTTTGGCGATGACCTGCAATTCGTCGAAATTGAACTGGACCCGCAAGAAACGGTGATTGCCGAAGCGGGCGCCATGATGTATTTGGAAGATGGCATCAGCTTCGAAGCCAAAATGGGCGACGGCTCGAATCCCAATGCCGGACTTTTTGGCGCATTGGGCAATCTGGCCAAGCGAGCCATCACCGGCGAATCCCTTTTCCTCACACACTTCACCAATCGCACTGGGATCAAGCGGCATGTGGCTTTTGGCGGGCCTTACCCCGGCAAAATTATGGCCATTGACCTGGATGAAGCCAATGGCGAACTAATTTGCCAGAAAGATGCCTTTTTATGTGCGGCGCTGGGCACAGAGATTAGCATAGCCTTCCAGAAAAAACTGGGCGCCGGATTGTTCGGCGGCGAAGGTTTTATTTTGCAAAAGTTGCGCGGCGATGGCAATGTTTTCATTCACGCCGGTGGCATGGTGGTGGAAAAACGTCTGAATGGTGAAAAGCTGTTGGTGGATACCGGCTGCATCGTTGCTTTCGAAAGTACCATCCACTATGATATTCAGCGCGTCGGCGGCCTGAAATCGATGTTCTTTGGCGGTGAAGGGCTCTTCTTTGCCACATTGCAGGGCACTGGCCGAGTCTGGCTGCAATCGCTGCCTTTCTCTCGTCTGGCTGATCGGATTTTGCATCATGCCCCCAGTCAGGGCGGAAAATCTACCGGCGAGGGCTCTGTCATCAAGGGTCTGACCGATTTGCTGCAAAGCTGATGACCATTAGCAAGCGTCTTTGCTGCACAAAGTTGGTGGGTGCCGGTGTGCCTGCGCATCTCAAGTTTCAACTGTACAGCTACTTAAATGACTACCTGGCTGGCGCTTGATATTGGCGACAAGCGCATTGGTTTGGCTGCGGGCAATGATGTTGCTCGTCTGGCACGACCTTTGCGTGTGCTGACCCGCGGCAGCAAAAATCAGGATTTTGCGGCCATTGCCCAGGTTGCGGCAGAGGTTGAGGCTGATGAACTGCTGGCCGGGCTGCCCTTGAATATGGATGGCAGCGAGGGGCCGCAAGCCAAACGTATCCGTAAATATGCCGAACGCCTGCGCCGCCGCCTGAATATGCCTCTGCGCTTTTATGATGAGCGTCTTAGCTCCTTTGTGGCTGATCAGATTTTGGCACAGCGCCCGCGTAAAAAGGCCCGGGCCCAGGCCAATGATGCCATTGCCGCCGCAGCTATTCTGCAAGCCTTTTTGGATGATGGTTTAGTTCAGGAAAAGTAACGACTCACGTCCCCGACTTCAATCACCACAAAGGCACCAAGACACTAAGAACACCAAGCATTTCAAAACTTTTTCTTTCTTCGTGCCTTTGTGGCTTTGTGTCTTAGTGGTTTCTGGCCGGGCTACCTTAGTGGTAACCAGGAAAAGTAGCAAGGCTCTCTACCCATTATGTACCATTTCTTTGTCAAAACCTTTCCCCGTTTTCTGCTTTTTGTCGGTGTGCTGGCCACATTGGGCATCATGGCGTTGCTGGCTCGCGGCTGGACACAATCGCAGTTGATGGCTTATCAGCAGGAAACGGCTAAAACGGGCCTGGTGCGTCATACCAATGCCCTGTGGAAAGACCTGAATCCTGATAATTTCGAGACGCAGGCGTTGCAATTTTATCTGAACATGAATCGGGCTGCGATTTATGAACCGGTGGATGCTGCTGGTCAGCAGGTTGATTTTCGGGTGGCGTTGGGCGAAACCGGGCGCAGCATCTCAGAGCGTTTGCAAAATGCGGGCCTGATTCGGGATGCCAGCCTGTTTCGACTTTATCTGCGGCTAAACAATCTCGAACAAAAGCTGGAAGCGGGCGATTTTCAACTTTCGCCCGCCATGACCGTGCCGCAAATTGCCGAAGCTTTGCAGCAGGCCCGCCGCGATGACATCTTGGTGCGCATTCCCGAGGGGAAGCGGGCCGAAGAGATTGCGTTGGTGTTGGAAGAGGCAGGTTTGGTGGATGCCACCGAGTTCATGGCTGCGGTACGCACAGGGGATACGGCCTTGTTGGGGTTGAAGGCGTATCCATTGTTGCAAGATAAACCCCCGGGCGCGTCCTTCGAGGGCTATCTCTTCCCCGACACCTATCGTTTTCCGGTAAATGCCACGCCTGCAGCTATTTTGGGGCAGATGTTCGAGAATCTTGAAAGCAAAATCGAGCAGAAGGATCGGGATGCCATCGCGGCCAGCGGGCGTTCCTTCCAGCAAGTGCTGATTTTGGCTTCTATTGTAGAGCGAGAGGCGGCCCGGGACGATGAGCGCGCGGTGATTGCCTCCACCTACATCAACCGTCTGGGACCCATCTGCGAAAAAGAGGTTTTTGGTTATCTGGCAGCAGACCCCACGGTGCAATATGCCATGGGCTACAATCCTGAGCAAGAAACTTGGTGGCCCACCGTAGCCGATGTAGAGGAGTATCTCAAAATCAACTCTCCTTACAACACCTATCTTTATCCTGGCCTGCCGCCGGGCCCCATAGCCAATCCCAGTCTTGCTTCCATCAAGGGGGCCATTTATCCGGCGCAGAGTAATTACTGTTATTTTGTGGCCTCGGGCGATGGCGGGCATGTCTTCTCGGAGACGGGCGCACAGCATGAGCTCAACGTTCAGACCAATCAATAGGCTCATTTTTGGGCTGCTTCTGGCTGCCATGGCTGGCTTGCTGGCTGGCTGTCAGGATGTGCGCAGTCCGCAAGTGGTGAAGATTGGCTTGGTGGCGCCTTTTGAGGGGCCTTCGCGCGCATTGGGCTATGAAGTGCTGCACGGTGTACGTTTGCAGATTCGACAATGGAATGAAAGCACAGCTCAGCCCAAAATCGAGTTGGTGGCCCTGAATGATGATGGCAATCCTGCGCTGGCTGCGCATTTGCCCGCGCAGTTGGCCCGAGATGACGCGGTGCGGGTGATTTTGGGCCCGCCCCAGGGGCACACTGCCATGGCGTTCAATGCTGCCGATTTGGCGCAAACAGGTATTCCGGCGCTGTTGCTGGGGCCGGTAAAGGCGTCTGTGGCTCCCAATATTTTGGCCTATGCTGGCACAGGCCATGATTATGAGGTCGTCCTGGCCCATGGGGGCGCAACGGCTGTTTGGGATGTGCCATTAACTGGCCCTGGCATCTGGTTAGGGAATCCTCTGACGTTGGCTGCATTGTTGCAGGAAAAGAATGCTTATTTGTTGGCAGCGGGACCTGTGGCCCGAGAGGCTGCGGTGCAGCAAGAGGCAAGCGATCTGCCGTGGGCAGCGCCTCAGCCGCAGCATCTGCCCGCCGATTTTGTCGCCAGTTATCAGGCGGCCGCGGGGCAAGCCCCCTCGCCCGCGGCCGCATTGGCCTACGCGGCCGCGGGCGAGGCTTTGCGCATCATTGCCGCTGCGCCCGATTATCGTCCGGGCGTGGCTGACCTGAACAGCATCATCCCACCACCCATTCGCATTCAACCCTGACACCATGCAAACACCAGCTCATCTGGCCCAATTTATTCAGGCGCATCAGCTCGATGCCCAGCTCATCACCGATATTGGTGAGACGCCCACTGTGCCTGCTGCTGCGCTGGCTTTGGGCGTGCAGGTAGAGCAAATCCTCAAGACCTTACTCTTTTTTGTGCGAGATGAGCCGGTGGTGGTCATCTCGCATGGCGTTGCGCCCGTGCCCACGCGCGTGCTGGCCGATTATTTTGGCGTGGGCAAGCGGCGCGTCAAGCTGGCCACGCCGCAGCAGGTTTTGGCGGAACTGGGGTATCCGGTAGGCGGTGTGCCACCCATCGGGCATGTGCGGGCCCACACCGTGCTCATGGCACAGACAGTTTTCCAATATCATCCCCTGTTTGGCGGCGGCGGTGATGATCGCACCATGTTACGTATTTCGG
>Ga0256914_1004520_pt1 | contig 10408 bp, 7 predicted proteins | sample HulkmetaG_FD_191571 | JGI IMG/M metagenome (GOLD analysis project Ga0256914, IMG submission 191571) | Hydrothermal chimney microbial communities from Main Endeavour vent field at the Juan de Fuca Ridge, Pacific Ocean - Hulk | ecosystem: Environmental > Aquatic > Marine > Hydrothermal vents ...
GGCTACTCAACTAATCCATGGCCACACTCACCGTCCCGCCGAGCATCGATTCACACTCGACGGTGCCTCTGCTACCCGTTTCGTGTTGCCAGAGTGGATTCCGAAGCAAGGCGGTGCATTGCGCTTCCAAAACGGTACACTCCGTTTTGAATCTTATTCCGAATAAGCGACAGACACCCCTTTCCTACTTCACCGGCAGCGCGGTTCGTTCCCAATGGATCTGGTGATCATCAAAATTCCAAGACCAAAATACCTTGGTTACTTTCCCCACCACCTGCAGGCGCGAGATCGGCCCCAGGATACGACTGTCGATACTGAACCCCCGATTATCTCCCAGTACGAAAACGGTCCCTTCAGGAACGGTTACAGCTGCAAAAGTGTCTCCAAAAGGAGATTCTTTGTCGTTCTCCTGCCCGGGGTTGTCCTGCTGCAGGTAAGGCTCGTTCAGCTTCTTGCCATTGACATACACCACCCCTTCGCGAATCTCGACGGTATCCCCGGGAAGCGCAATGATGCGACGTACAAGCTGACCATCTCTATAAGCAACCTCCTCTTCCCCGAAGAGAGAATTCATGATCCTTTTGAACAACTCGATATCGATGACGTCGGTGAAACGGGAGCTTGCCCCCTCTCCACGGAAATCAATCAGTACCACGTCTCCCCTGCCGGGATCGGCCAGCTTATTGATCACCAGCAGGTCATTCTTCAATACGGTGGGTGCCATACTTGATGAAGTAACAGGGAATGCACGCACAATATTTGCACCTACCAGCATATCCATCAACGGATTCACCGTTACCAGCAGGAACAGGAAAACTCCGGCATAGATGATTGGTCGGTTGAACCACTTCAACCGATAGTCGGGAGGTTGCTTTCTGGCCAACCGCCAAGCATCAAAGGCAATCAGCAACATGCCGACAAAGGGAACTGCCAGGAAAACAATGCTGATTCGGCTCTCCACATACATGAAAGCGATAGCCGCCAGCCAAGAAGCCACGATCAGAATGACATAGAGAACAATCCCTCTGACCAGATGACCAGCGTATTGCTGCCCCAGACCGGGGCAAATAGAGAGCAGCAGGGCGATAACAGGATTGCGGTGGCCGATTTTTCCCTCTTGCTCGGCTTCCAAGCTTCCCAACGCAGTTTCTTCTGACACTTTACATTCTCCTTACTTCGGATGGGACAATTTATACCAGAGTTGGGATAACGCGACAAACCACTGTCAGACAAACAGATGTGGTTAAAGTGGTTTCCACGTCCCACTCTGTCCTCAACATCTGTTCAACTGCTGCCGGTGCGATTATAATCGCCGCTCAAGGAGAATATTATCGTGACAATGAGTTACGCCAACCCGAAATATAGCAGCCGGCTCCGTCGCTCCGTCCTGGTTGCTCTGGCTACTGCCGGCCTGATACTGTCGGGTTGGGTCTCCGGGGCTGACTGGCCAATGGCTGGGGCAAACCCTCAGCACACCATGCACGGTTACGCCCCCATTTCTCGCAATCCCCACATCGTGTGGCAAACAGCAATCGAAGGTGCCATCTATGCAGGCCCAACCATGGTGGATAGAACCATCTATGTGGCTGGTTACGATCGACAGGTTTGGGCCCTGAATGCAGCCAATGGTAGTGTTCGCTGGAAAAAGCGGCTTGGGGATGTAATCTCCACCACGCCTGCGGTCTCCGAACAGACGGTTGTGGTCGGCGCCAAAGATGGGATCCTCACAGCCTTGGACAGCCGTACCGGTGAGCTAAAATGGGAGCTTAAAACCAAGAAGAAGATAGTCTCCTCACCGGTTATCGATCGGGGGGTTGTCTATGTCGGCTCCAATGATCTGCACCTCTACGCTGTAGATCTTCACTCTGGCACCCTGCTCTGGCGCTATCTGACCGAAGGCTACAAATATAGCGGCATCTTCTGTGCCCCTACGCTGGACAGCAAAAAAGTCTATTTCGGAACCAAGAATGGCGAATTCTATGCTCTCTATCGCGATAACGGGGGCTTCGTATGGAAACGGGACGTAGGTTCTTCCGTCTATCGAGCTGCGTTGTTGACTGGTGAACATCTTTATGTAAGCAGTTATAACCGCAGGATCTATGCCCTCGATCGTACCAGCGGTTCCGTAATATGGCGCACTTCCCTGCTGGACGACTGGCCAATGGGAACACCTGTCCAAGTAGGCGATCTACTCTATGTTCCGAGCCGCAGTGGCAGGCTGTACGGGATCGGGCTCTCTACCGGCAAGTTCGAATGGCGAGACGATCTCGGTGTCAGTGTGCAACATGGCTTTATCGTAGGCTCAAACCAGGTTGGGGTTATCGGAACAACCACTGGTGAACTGTATGCCTTTGATCTTCAGCACCAGCGTCGATTGTGGCAAAAAACCTTATCTGGTCCTATCAAAGCCCCGTTGGGCCTCTCTACCCACGGGCTGGTGGTTGCTACTGAAGATGGAGTAGTAACCCTGTTACGATAAGTTATCATAAAGGCGAAGGGAGAATCCTATAGTGAAAACTGGTGTATGGCTGGCCGTGTTGTTTTCCCTGTCGCTGCTCATGAACTCTTGCTCTTCTGTTCCTGAGCCTGCACAGACGGGTGAGCGAGGGGCCGCAGCATCGCCAGAGGAGAAACCCCGCAAGCTCATACCCCTGACCTCGAAACAGCTACAGCTTCTAGAACACCCGGAAAAGATCTCCTCCCTTCTCGAAGAAGGGGCCATCACAGAGGACGAAGTACCCAACCCGCACTGGCAGAAGAATGGTTGCATCGGCTGCCATACTACAGCAAAAGTCACTAAACCCGTTAAGTTGCGCGAAACAGATCCCAATCGCCTCTGTACCAATTGTCATGAACAGGAGTTAGTGGAGGCCTTCATCCATCCCGTAGGAATGGAGCCCCCAAAAGATTTTCTGCAAAGAATGCCCGAGGATTTCAGACACTCTCTCAGCCAAGGCACCGTTAGCTGCATCACTTGCCACGATCTCCCTATCCAGTGTGACGAGGAGCGTTTCCCGGAGAGAAAGATCAACCCCTATTTCTTTCGGGGGGGGCCTTACCTGACACGAACCAAGCTGTGTTATAACTGCCACGATCCTCGAATGTACGAGCGCTACAATCCCCATGATCAGATCACTGATGAAGGAGAGCTCAGGACCAAGCAGTGCTTTTATTGCCATAACACCTATCCAGACAGGAAAAAAGTACGCAGCATCGATGATGTCAGTTTTAACCTGGCCGAAGATCTGAAGAAACTCTGTACCGGATGTCACCCCTGGCGACCCCACCCTGGCGGTATCTGGGCAGGCTCCAAGGCGGGTGAGGGCCCAGATCACCTGGTCATCCCTCCCAAAAAAATCAAACGACGGATGGAGCGGGTTGCCCGCCAGCAGGGAATCATCTTGCCGCTGGAGCCGGGAACGGGACGGATCTTTTGTGCCACTTGTCACAATCCGCATGAACGAGGGGTGCAGTACCGCCCCGAAGCCGATAAAGGAGCCGATGGATATAAACGACTACGTCGTGGAGCAATTGAGATATGCAGAAACTGTCACGACATGTAAATTTACATGGTTGATCATCAACGATTATCCAAATGAGCTAATATAGTTCCAAAATGGCGATATCCTGATCAACGTCAGGATAAACCCCTGCAATCCCCTGATAAATTAGGGTAATATTCCACAGTGATTACGGCAGAAAAAGCGATAAAAGTGATAACCGAACCCTGTCGCAAGATACTAGTGCTGGTATTGATGGCGGCCTCCATAACTGCCCACGCGGGTGGGGGTGACTGGCCCATGTTCCTGGGCAATGCGGCGCATGACAGGATTTCCAGTTCAACCCTTGCCCCCCCCTTGAAGCAGGTATGGAATTTCGACGCCGAAGGGCCAATCTATACGTCTGCCGCGGTGGTGAATGACCGCGTCTATTTTGCCACCCTTCCGGGGCGCATGTATGCCCTCAACGCCGTTACAGGACAACCGGTATGGAGTTTTGATACCGACACCGAGATCAGTTCATCGCCGGCGGTGATCGAGGGTCAGGTTTTTTTCGGCACAAAAGGGGGGCTGCTCTATTCGTTGGATAGCCGTAACGGAGAACTAAACTGGACTTTCGAGACAGACGGGAAGATAACCGCTTCCCCTGTGGTCGATCGAGGTATTCTCTATCTTGCCTCCCATGACATGTTCCTTTATGCAATCCGCGTCAAAGATGGAGGCTTGATCTGGAAAACCCGCCTTCCTACGCGTACTACCACCAGTGGCATCTACTCTACCCCCGCGGTAGCCAACGATATCGTCTATGTTGCAGAGAAGGCACACAACCTCTATGCACTGGATGCGGCAAATGGGGAGGTCATCTGGAGTTATACCACCGATTCTGCAGTCTACTCATCTCCCGTGGTCAAGAGCGGAATGGTTTTCATCGGAGGTTATGATCGTGCCATTCATGCCCTTGATGCAAAGACCGGGGAACTGAGATGGAAGGCCACCCTTGATGAATGGATTTATGCTTCCCCGGTTTTATTCGGGGGTAACTTGTACGTGGGCAGCAAAGATGGGATGTTGACGGCCTTCAAGGCCAAAAATGGTGAGAAGATCTGGTCTCTCGATCTGCGAGGCCCAATCAGCGCCACTCTGGCTGTTTCGAAACAGGGGGTCGGCTATGTGGGGACCGAAGATGGCGAGATGTATGGGATAGAATTACGCAAAGGCGTGGTTCTCTGGAAAGAGATACTCCCAGATGATGGTTTTCATGCCTCCCCCACCCTCGTCGGCGAACGCCTATGCGTTGGAACGATGAATGGCTACTTCGTCACCTGGGAAAAGTGGAGAGTAGAGTAAAAAGCGATGAATATCATCCTGCGACGGATAACCCTGCTGATCCTGGCTGTCCTCCTTCCAGCAATAACCATGGCGGAAGAGGGCGTAGAGACTTACCCCAACCCACATTGGTCCGAGTCGGAAGAAGCCTGTCTACAATGCCACCAAGAAGTTCCCAAACCCGGTGAACCACTCAAACTGTTGCTCAATGGCGACATCATCAATCTTTGTAACCGGTGTCATGCCACGATTTCGAAAGACAAATACATCCATGCCAGCGGAATGGTCCCCCCCCAACAGATGGTGGAACGAATGCCGGAGGATTTCGTCGAAGCGCTTGAGAAGGATCCCCAAGGACGCATCACTTGCCGAGTCTGTCATGAAATCACTTACCAGTGCTTGAAAGAAGAATTCTACCGCCGGATGGACAACCCGCTCTTTCACCGAGGTGCACCGTACAAAAAACGTACCGATCTCTGTTACAACTGCCATAACAAGTCAGAATACAAAGAGAAACATAACCCTCACGACCAAATCAACGATGAGGGCGAATTGATGACCGATGTTTGCACCTATTGCCATGACAAGATGCCGGACCGGCGAAAGGCAAAAAGTATCGCTGACGTCAGTTTCGAATACAAAAAACTGGATATGCTCTGCCTACGCTGCCATACGGACGATGCCTACGCATATGGCTGTGTTACCGGCTACGAGGATGATGGTAGTCCAATCTACCATGGTAGCCGACCAACAAAGGAGATGCTGGCCCGCATCGACCAGCACACGAAAGAAACAATCCTGCCAATGGAATTGGTTACCGGCAATATCTTCTGCGGAACCTGCCACAATCCTCATGAGCTCGGCGTACAAAGGCAACACAAGGCAGATGTTGGGGCCGACGCCCACAAGCGCCTCCGCATAAGTAAAAAGGATGCGCATCTTTGTCTAGGATGCCATGATGAGAAAGATGTCCGGGAGTTCCAGCTTGGGGATTAAGCATTGAGCGTGCATCCATTGGAATGGAAACGAATGTCTCGAAAAGGCATTCCTTTCAATCACCTAAGGGCATTACTTTTCATGCTCCTCTGTTTGCCGATTACCCTTGCCGTAACCTCCAGGGTATTCGCATTTACTACTGAAGAACTTCTCCCCGTCAAGCAGATCGCAACTTTTGGGGGAAAAGAGGGAAAAGCCCGGCTGCGCCAGCCGAGCGCTGTCACCGTATCCAAAGATGGCAAGATATTCATCCTGGATGGAACGGTCAACCGGGTAGCTGTATTTTCGTCCGAGGGGGCATTTCTCTACGATTTCGGCATCGCTCACCTAGATATGCCACTTGGTATGGCGATGGCTGAGAACGGCCACCTTTATGTCACCGATACCAGGAAGGGACGCATTCAGGTCTTTTCCGCCAACGGAAAACACCTGAGGCAGATCAAACTACCCAAGGCCCGAACCGGAGAGCCTACGGAACCGGTGGACGTTGCTATCGATGATAGGAAAAATCTGCTCTACGTAGTCGACAATGGGAATCACCGGCTGCTGGTCATTGATCTAAAAAAGAACAAGGTCATCAAAACTCTGGGCAAAATGGGAATGGACGATGGAGAATTCCGGTGGCCGTTTTCCATCGCCATCAATAAACAAGGGGTGGCCTATGTAGTGGACGTGGTCAACACCACGGTAAGAACAGTTCATCCTGATGAAAACTGGGCTTTTGGTTTTGATATCGGGAGCTGGGGAATCCAAAAAGGTGAACTCTACCGCCCTAAAGGAATCGCCATCGACACCGAAGGGAATGTATTTGTCTCCGATTCTTATCTGGGAGTCATTCAGAAATTTTCCTCTAAAGGTCGTTTTCTGGCTGTTTTAAGTGACAATAATGGAAAGATCCGCCGATTTACCACACCTGCCAGATTGTATGTCGATCACAAGAATAGGCTTTATGTGGTGGAAATGTTTGCCAACCGGGTCACTGTATTCGAGTTTGGTAGATAATGGTACGCTATATTCTACTACTACTGTTTCTCATTCCGTCCGCCCTTCCGGCCGGCACGGAGGATCTCGCCCCTAATTCAGCTAAAGAATGTTCTATCTGCCACATTCGCTGGGTCGACGAGTTCCGGATCGAAGGAACTCCGGATCTGCTAATTGATTATCCCGCCCAAAGACAGGTGGCCGCTGAGATGATGTGCTACAGCTGCCACGACGGCTCGATCGTGGATTCCCGCTGGCGGGTGTGGGAGACCTCCCGTCACAAGACCGGAGAAAAACCTTCCGAAAAGATAACGGTTCCTAAAGAATACCCCCTGGATAACCAGGGGCGGATTCAATGCTACACATGTCATTCGGCACATGGCGTTGAGGCGGGAACAGACATCGCCACTTCCATCTTCCTGCGTGAACCCAATGTTAACTCTTCAATGTGTCGTAAATGTCATCAAGGGAAAGATCGAGGACCTGAAGAGGGCTCGCATCCCATTGATGTGGAATTTCCAGAATTTCCCCGGAAAATCCTTGAAGCAGGAGGCAAGGCGGGGGAAGGTAATACCGTGATTTGCGAATCTTGTCACACCCCCCATGGCAGCACCGCGGAACACTTTCTTGTTGTTTCCAATGAGGGAGAAGGAAGCCTGACTCATTCCATGCTGTGCGAAGCCTGTCATACGGTATCACCAGATATCAGCAGCAAAGATACGTTACGCCATTTCTCTCATCCAGTGGCTGTCAAATTACCCAAAGATGCCCAGCTTCCCGAGAAGTGGGACAATGGAGAAAAGCCCTATTTAGGAAAGGGTAACACTGTTAACTGCCGCACATGCCACTCCCCTCATAACGGCACCAAGAAAAATCATCTTCTCACCACCAGGAAAAAGGGAGACGAGTTATGTTTGACTTGTCACAGCTCGAAAAAAGTCATCTACGGGACCAAGCATGATATCGCCAAATTCTTCCCGGACAGCGAAAACGCAGATGGTGAGAAAGCGAGTGAAAACGGAACCTGCAGGAGCTGTCATTTTATGCACAAAGGCTACGCACCAAAGATGTGGGCCCGCAAGGCAGCATCTCCTACATTGGAAGGAGCTTGTGTTTCCTGTCACTCGGAAGATGGGCTCGGAAAGGAAAAGCTCACGGGGAAATATACACATCCTGTAGAAGTCAAGCCGCAGCGAATCAAACAAGAAGGGGCAGAACTACCGTTATTCACTGAGAAAGGCAGGCGTGATCCACAAAAAGGCAAGATTTCATGTGCCTCATGCCATGATCCTCATCGATGGTCCCCCACCAGTGACGACAGAGGAACCAACACCAAAGACGGAAACGTCAATAACAGTTTCTTGCGCAAGGCCAGTACGCCTGATGGAAAACTCTGCAAAACCTGTCACGGAGACAAATGGTCGGTTCAGGGAAGCAAGCATGACATGAGCTTGATGGAACCCCATTCAAAGAATGCAAAAGGGCAAACCATTGAAGAATCCGGGGTATGCGGCGCCTGCCATACCCCGCACAATGCCAAGGGGCCGAAACTTTGGGCTAGAAACATGAAGCATGGCAAAGAGGTAATCGAACGCCTTTGCAGCTCTTGTCATGCAAAAGGCAGAGAAGCTGAAGAAAAAACCACGGGTGAAAACAGTCATCCCATCGGAATCAGTCTTTCACCTGCTATTGCAAAAAAAAGCGGCCTACCTTTGTTCACAAAAGATGGAAAAAGGACATCTAGAGGCAATGTCTCGTGCGCTACCTGTCATGAGGTCCACCGTTGGGAACCCGGGGTGGAAAAAGGACCCGGCAAACGAAAGATTGAAGGAGATCGTTTCAATAGCTTCCTACGCAAACCAAACGATGACCAGGCAAGCCTGTGCGCCTCATGCCACCGGGAAAATGCCTTGGTTATTGGAACTGATCATGACTTGAGAATAACTGCCAAGCGGGAAAAGAATCTTAATGGTGAAACTGCCAAGCAATCAGGCGTTTGTGGCGCATGTCATTTGGTTCACAACGCATTCGGCAGTCAACTATGGGCCAGAGGCGTAGGTCCTGGGGAGAACCGTAACGAAGCACTTTGTAAAGGATGTCATGCAAAAAGAAAAGCAGCTGCTAAAAAGGCCATAGGTGAACCAAGTCACCCCATGAACGAAGCAGTTTCCGATGCCCGCCCCACTTTGCGGCGAGAAACCAGCGTATTCTACGAACATGCCAGACGGGACGGGAAAGCTGAGTTGCCGCTGTTCAGGAAAAACGGTGAACGCTCCATTGATGGGGACATCACTTGCTCTACCTGCCATAATGTTCATCGTTGGGATCCAAAACGTTGGGTAAAAGGGAGTGGAAAGAAAAACGTCGAAGGAGACGGCGGGAACAGTTTCTTACGAAAATCCAACTTGCCGGACTCTGGTCTGTGCGCCACATGCCATACTCGTAAACGGCTAGTCGTCGGTACCGACCACGACATGTCAGTTACTGCTCCAGAACAACGCAACAGCCTAGGACAAACCGTTGCACAAAGCGGTGTTTGTAGTGCATGCCATGAACCGCACGGATCAACAGCTGGTGGTTACCTGCTATGGGCCAGGGAGCTCGGAAAGGAAAGTGATCTACCTCAAGAGCAGGTCTGCTTCAGTTGCCACACAAAGGATGGCATTGCCAAGAACAAAGTAGTGAAAGAGTTTAGTCATCCACGCAATGTCATCATCACTGAGCTTTATCGTCCGGGCCAAAATTTCTATGCACCGGTCTATGATGAAAAAGGTCGCAAAGTGGAAGCAGGGTTGCTCTCCTGCCCCACTTGCCATAATCCACACATCTGGTCGGCAACCAATCCCCAGCCCGGTAGCGGGAAACCTGTGGAAGGAAACGCAAGAAACAGCTTCCTACGTTTTCGGAGCAAAAATGAGATCTGCAGAAATTGCCATGGCTTGGATAGCCTGGTCAGATACAAATATTTCCATACCAAACGGGTAAGAAAAGGCAGTCGCCACTGATCCCTTTTCCGTGAGGGTATGCTGACCAACTGAGAGTCAAGCTCTGTCTCGGAGAACTGTTCAGTTCTCCTCGGTGGAAGTTCTGTCAGTAGGTATTTTGACTCTACCCGATTGTTTAGTGCAAATTGGTTAGGCCCCGATCTCGAAAATTCTGTGATCCATGGATAACATTCCTCTTATTGTTGGATATGGGAACCCGGAACGAGGTGACGACGGATTGGGCCCGCTTCTGGTGGAGCATCTCGAATGCAGGAGTGACTGTGAATCGAGGGTCTGCTTCCAGCTTCAACCCGAGTTGGTACTCGATATGCGAGGACGCCGTTTTGTACTGTTCGCTGATGCCAGCCTGACCGTTCCCCCACCGTTCCTTCTTTGCCGCATCAAACCGGAGAAAGATGAATTTTCATATACTAGTCATGTACTGACACCCAGCACGCTGCTCAGATTCTATGAGGAAGTATTGCACTCCCCACCTCCACCCACTTTTCTGCTAAGCATCCGGGGGGAACAATTTGAATTGGGAAAGACACTGAGTGCTACAGCAAAATATCATCTTGAAGCCGCTATTTGCCATCTCTTCCAGCTATTGGAAAACGGAAA
>Ga0256914_1004521_pt1 | contig 10408 bp, 4 predicted proteins | sample HulkmetaG_FD_191571 | JGI IMG/M metagenome (GOLD analysis project Ga0256914, IMG submission 191571) | Hydrothermal chimney microbial communities from Main Endeavour vent field at the Juan de Fuca Ridge, Pacific Ocean - Hulk | ecosystem: Environmental > Aquatic > Marine > Hydrothermal vents ...
ATCCCGTTTATAATGTTAAATAAAGAGTGAAAAGCCGATAATTGCACCGGCAGCCTCATGCTTTGCGGCAAAGGGATATTTGTGGTAATTTCATGTATGGCATTTATAAAAGGGTGAAAAAGTACCAATGCCCATACGGTACCCGTAACATTAAATGCAAAATGAAAAAGTGCGGCTCGCTTTCCGTCGCTGTTGGCAACTATTGCCGAAATATTTGCCGTTGTCGTTGTTCCTATGTTCTCGCCCAAAATCATTGCTGCGGCTGCATCAATTCCTATTAATCCGTTTACCGCCAATACCAACGTAAAAGTAAACATTGCACTCGACGACTGGAATATCGTCGTAAGCACCATTCCCGTCAACACAAAAAGCAGAATGGAACACGACGAACCGGAACCGTACTCCTTAATAAAGGTTATCAACATGGTGTTGTTACTTAAATCGGGAATGATATCTTTCAAAAATCCCAGCCCTAAGAATATAATAACAAACCCGAAAACAATTTCACCCGAATAGCGAACATTGGGTTTTTTTGAAAATAACAAGGGGAAAGCCGCTGCCAGCATTGGCAACAACAACGTTTCTATTTTAAAACTGAACCCGAAAAAGGTTACAAGCCATGCCGTTACCGTTGTGCCTATATTTGCACCTATTATCAAACCCAGCGATTGCCCCAGCGATATAAGCCCCGCATTTACCAAACCTACAGTGGTTACCGTAAATGCCGACGACGATTGAATAAGAGCCGTTATGATAAAACCTGTTAAAACCGCCCTGTTGTTTTTGTATGTAATTGTTTGTAAAAAATACCTTAACCTGTTTCCTGCAACTTTCTGCATTGCTTCGCTCATGATTTTCATCCCGAAAAGGAACAAAACCAAAGCCCCCGTTAAATTCAACAAATATCCTATGACGGTTAAAATATCCATAAAAACCCGAAATAATGAGAAAAAACTTGCAAATAAAATCAATAATTGAAAAACGCAAAAGGATTGTTACGTTAATAAAATGTTAAGCATTGCACAGCGGCAAAAATTAAGTTTACACTATTGCCGGTACCCCGGTTGTTGTTGCAAGGTTTACAATTCTCCTTCCCACTCTTTAAAAAACCTTTCCAAAAACTCCTCCATATATTTATGTCTGCCTTCGGCAAGTTTTTTTCCCGTTTCAGTGTTCATCATATCTTTTAGCAATAACAACTTTTCGTAAAAATGATTTATGGTAGGAGCACTACTCTTTTTGTACTCTTCCTTTGTCTGATGCGGTGAAGGTTTTATGGCGGGATCGTATATGGCCCGGTTTTTATAACCGCCGTAATTGAAAGTACGTGCTATTCCTATTGCTCCCAAAGCATCAATGCGGTCGGCATCTTGAACCGCAGCAAGCTCTTTGGAAAAATGAGCAGCAGCTTCATCACGGTTTTTAAACGAAACATATCTTATTATTTCAATCACCTTTTCGGTTATATCCTTGTCAACACCCGTTTCCGTTAAAAATTTCCTTGCCCTTGCAGGAGCCTTTTCTTCATCTCCATTATGGAATTTGGCATCGGCAATATCGTGCAGCAAAGCACCGAGCGATACGGTAAATATGTCGGCATTCTCTTTTTCGGCTATCAAAACCGCTGTTTTGTAAACCCTGTAAACGTGCCACCAATCGTGCCCCGATTCGGCATTTATTAACACCTCTTTCACAAATTCCGCCGTTTTTTCCACAATGGCTCTCTCTTTTCCGGTCATACGGTTAGTAGTTTACATGCAAAAATAGTTTTAAACCCTCACATATTTTACACTTCTGAAACTTTTCTGTGTATTTTTGCAACTTTATTTTTAAAAACTTAACCAAAAGAGCAAGTTATGTCAATGGAAGCAGCCGAAAATACAGGACGTTCGTTAAATTTCATAGAAACCATTATCGAAGAAGATTTGATGAACAACAAGAACAACGGACGTGTTCATTTGCGTTTTCCTCCCGAGCCCAACGGATATTTGCATATCGGTCATGCCAAATCCATCTGTTTGAATTTCGGTTTGGCCGAAAAATACAACGGCTTGTGCAATCTGCGTTTCGATGATACAAATCCCACAAAAGAGGATACCGAATATGTCGATTCAATAAAAGAGGATATAAAATGGCTCGGTTTTACGTGGCACGGCGAGCCCCGTTATGCTTCCGATTATTTCGACAAACTGTATCAATGGGCAGTAATGCTTATAAAAAAAGGCAAAGCTTATGTTGACGAACAGCCTCAGGAAGTTATTAGCGAACAGCGAGGAGTCCCCACCCGTCCGGGTGTGGAAAGCCCGTACCGTAACCGTCCCGTGGAAGAGAGCCTCGACCTGTTTGAACGTATGAAAGCCGGCGAATTTCCCGACGGCTCAAAAGTTTTGCGCGCCAAAATAGATATGAGTTCGCCGAATATGCATATGCGCGACCCCATTATGTACCGCATTTTGCACGCCGAACACCACCGTACCGGCGATAAGTGGAACATCTATCCCATGTATGATTTTGCTCACGGACAATCGGACTACATAGAGGGAATTACACACTCTTTATGTACCCTTGAGTTTGAAATTCACCGCCCGCTTTACGACTGGTTTCTCGACCAAATTGCCGACGGCACATACCGCCCCAGGCAAATTGAGTTTGCACGTCTTAATCTCAGCTATACGGTAATGAGTAAAAGAAAACTCCTGGAACTTGTGGAGAAAAAACTCGTTAACGGATGGGACGACCCCCGTATGCCCACAATTTCGGGTTTGCGCCGGCGGGGATATACTCCCGAAGCAATACGCAATTTTGCCGACCGAATCGGTATTGCCAAACGCGACAACGTTATTGACGTGGGACTTCTCGAGTTCAGTGTCCGCGAACACTTGAACAAAATTGCACCCCGTGTTTTCGGTGTTTTAAATCCCCTGAAAGTAGTGATTACCAACTACCCGGAAGGCAAAACCGAAGAGATGGAACTGGTAAACAATCCCGAAGACGAAAACGGCGGTACCCGTAAAATTCCTTTCTCAAGAGAGATTTATATCGAAAAGGACGACTTTATGGAAAATCCGCCCAGAAAATTTTTCCGCCTGGGTCCCGGACGCGAAGTCAGACTTAAAGGTGCTTATATCATTAAATGCGAAGATTACAAAAAAGATGAAAACGGCGAGATAACAGAGGTCTATTGTACTTACGACCCCGAAACCCGTAGCGGAATGAGCGGTGCAAGCCGTAAAGTCAAAGGCACATTGCATTGGGTGTCGGCAAAACATTGTATTGATGCCGAAGTGAGACTTTACGACAGGCTTTTTATGGATGAAGACCCCACCGGACACAAAGATCAGGACTTTAAAGAGTTTTTAAATCCCGCCTCGTTAAAAGTGTTGAAAAACTGTAAACTGGAACCTTCGCTGAAATCAGCCGAAGAGGGCGATAAATTCCAGTTTCAGCGCCTGGGGTATTTCTGTGTTGACAAGGATAGTACTCCCGGAAATATCGTTTTTAACCGTACTGTTCCCTTGCGCGACAGTTGGGCTAAAAAGAGATAATTTTTTTACATGTTACGTGTTAAAAAAAGGAAACTTTTATAATTTTGCCGCTTCGTTAATGCCCGATGGTGTAATTGGCAACACGTCTGACTCTGGATCAGAAGAGTCCAGGTTCGAACCCTGGTCGGGCAACCAAGCCTTTGCCCGAGAGCAGAGGCTTTTTTTATAACAATACTATACATATTCATTTTAAATAGAAAATATTTCGTTAAATTTCATTGTTTTAACTCCCCTCAACAAATTTTTATATGTATTTTCGCAGATTGGAATAAAAACAAGTTGGTTTTGTTAAAAAACTGAATGATAATAATTTGTAAATTGATATTTTAATTTTTTAAAAAAAATTATAAGATGAACAGTAACAAAAAGTTTATAACATGTGACGGGAACTATGCAGCGGCTCATGTTGCATATATGTTCAGCGAAGTTGCTGCCATATACCCCATCACGCCATCCTCAACAATGGCTGAATATGTTGACCAGTGGTCTGCTTTCGGACGTAAAAATATATTCGGAGAGACGGTAAAAGTTACCGAAATGCAATCGGAAGGCGGTGCTTCGGGTGCCGTTCACGGTTCGTTGCAAGCGGGAGTTCTAACCACTACTTTTACCGCATCGCAGGGTTTATTACTCATGATACCCAACATGTATAAAATATCGGGTGAACTTTTGCCCGCCGTTTTCCACGTAAGTGCAAGAAGTCTGGCAGCTCAAGCCCTCTCCATTTTCGGCGATCACAGCGACGTTATGGCTGTTCGCAATACCGGTTTTGCCTTGCTTGCCACGGGTAGTGTTCAGGAAATTATGGATTTGGGAAGCATAGCACATTTCGTGTCGTTGCGTACACGCATACCCTTTTTACACTTTTTCGACGGATTCCGTACTTCACACGAAATTCAAAAAGTTGAATATTTTGAAGTTGACGATTTGAAAGACCTTTATCCTTGGGACGATTTGAAACGTTTCAGAGATAATGCTTTAAATCCCGAGCATCCCGTAACGCGCGGTACGGCTCAAAACCCCGACATCTATTTCCAGGCACGCGAAGCTGCTAACAAATTTTATGAGCCCGTTCCCGATTTGGTGGAATATTACATGCAAGAGATAACCAAACGTACGGGACGCGAATATCACCCCTTTACATACTATGGTGCCGCTGATGCCGAAAATATTATTATTGCAATGGGTTCGGTTACCGAGACCATTCGCGAAACTATAGATTACCTCAACGCCAACGGCGAAAACGTGGGATTGGTGGCAGTTCATCTTTACCGCCCCTTCTCCGTTAAATACCTTATGCAGGCAATTCCACAAACGGTAAAACGTATTGCCGTTCTCGACCGTACAAAAGAGCCCGGCGCAAGTGGCGAACCTTTGTATCTTGATGTGAAAGAGGCATTTTACGGTGCCGAAAACCAACCCCTGATAGTGGGTGGACGCTACGGATTGAGCTCCAAAGATACAACACCGGCTCAAATTGTTTCGGTTTACAACAACTTGAAACAGCCCGAACCCAAAAATCATTTTACGGTAGGTATTGTTGACGATGTTACATTTACTTCGCTCCCATTATTGCCCGAAATCAGTATTTCGGATAAGGGTACGTACGAAGCCAAATTTTACGGTATTGGAGCCGACGGTACTGTTGGTGCCAACAAAAACTCCATTAAAATCATAGGTGAAACAACCGACAAATATGCTCAGGCATATTTCTCGTACGACTCGAAAAAATCAGGCGGCATTACCATTTCGCACCTGCGTTTCGGCGATACCCCCATACGTTCTACTTACCTGGTTGGTACTCCCGATTTTGTTGCTTGTCACGTGCCGGCTTATCTCACCAAATACGATATGCTTAAAGGCTTGAAAGACGGCGGCACATTCCTGTTGAACAGTATTTGGGATGAGGAGGAGACAAAACGCCGCTTGCCCGACGCCATGAAAAAATATATGGCTGAGCATAATATTCAGTTTTATACCATAAACGCCACCAAAATTGCCGAAGAGATAGGTCTCGGCAACCGTACAAATACTATCATGCAGTCGGCTTTCTTTAAGGTGTCGCAAGTTATTCCTTACGACCAAGCCGTTGAAAAAATGAAAGACTTTATTCACAAAACCTACGGACGTAAAGGTGAAGAGATAGTTCAGATGAACTATGCCGCCGTTGACCGTGGTGGTGATGTTGTTAAAATTGAAATTCCCGAAGAGTGGGCAACTTTGGAGGTTAAACAAACTGCCGTGGAAGAAGACCTTCCGGAATTTATCAGTAAAATAATGAAACCCATTGACAGCCTTAGAGGCGACGATTTGCCCGTAAGTGCTTTCAAAGGCCGCGAAGACGGAACATTCCCCGCAGGTACGGCAGCTTACGAAAAACGCGGTGTTGCCGTTTCAATCCCCGAATGGATAGCCGACGAATGTATTCAATGTAACCAATGTGCATATGTTTGTCCTCACGCTGCTATCCGTCCTTTCCTTGTAAATGAAGAAGAGGAGAAAAATGCTCCCGAAGGAATGAAGTTTTTGGAAACAAAAGGAAAACTGAAACCGTTGAAATACCGTATTCAGGTTTCGGTGCTCGACTGTACCGGTTGCGGTAGTTGTGCCGACGTTTGTCCTTCACCGACAAAATCGTTGGTAATGAAATCGTTCGAGTCGCAAAAAGGTGAAATAGAAAACTGGGATTATCTTGTAAAAAATGTTTCGGACAAAACCGCCGACGGCACTGTTGATAAATTTGTGAGCGTTAAAAACAGCCAGTTTGCACAACCGCTGTTCGAATTTTCGGGAGCTTGTGCGGGATGTGGTGAAACTCCTTACATAAAAGCCGCCACACAACTTTACGGCGACCGTATGATGATAGCTAATGCCACCGGTTGTTCGTCGATATACGGCGGTTCGGCACCTTCCACGCCTTATACCGTTAATGCAGAGGGCAAAGGTCCCGCCTGGGCAAACTCCTTATTTGAAGATAATGCCGAATACGGTTACGGTATGGCTGTGGGTATCCGTAAAATCCGCGAGCGTATCGAAAGGCTGATGAATGAAGCCATCGCTTCGGGAACATCGGAAGAGAGAAAAGCCGTTTTTGAAGAGTGGATTGCCGCAAAAGACGACGGTGAGAAATCGAAAGTTGCTTCCGCCAAACTTGTTAACATCCTTAAAGATGCGGATGACGATTTGGCAAAACAGTTGATGGATCTCGAGCAATATTTCGTTAAAAAATCGATGTGGATTATCGGAGGTGACGGCTGGGCTTACGATATAGGCTACGGCGGATTAGACCACGTTTTGGCTTCGGGAGAAGATGTTAACCTCTTGGTTCTCGATACCGAAGTTTACTCAAATACCGGAGGTCAGGCTTCAAAAGCAAGTCAAACGGCATCGGTAGCAAAATTTGCCACCGCAGGTAAAGAGTTGCGCAAAAAAGACCTCGGAGCAATCTATATGACTTACGGTTATGTTTATGTGGCTCAGGTGGCTATGGGAGCCAATTACAATCAGTTCTTCAAAGCGCTGAAAGAGGCCGAGTCGTTCCCGGGACCTTCGTTGATTATTGCATATTCGCCATGTATCGCTCACGGATTGAGAAACGGTATGGCTCGCTCACAATATGAAGAAAAACTTGCCGTTGAAGCAGGATATTGGACACTTTACCGTTACAATCCATTGCTTGAACTCGAAGGGAAAAATCCTTTACAACTCGATTCCAAAGAACCCGATTTCGAAAAACTTAAAGAATTCCACGATTTGGAAGTGAGATTTACCTCCTTGAAAAAGGCTTTCCCCGAAAGGGCAAAAGAACTTCAAGAGCAAGCACTTAAAAATGCCCAATGGCGGTACAACTTCTATAAACGTCAAGCAATGCTTGATTATTCGAAATAACGTTTTTTGAAAATGTTAGAAAAGCCGCACATCTTTTTGTGTGGCTTTTTTTTTTAAAATATTGTATTGCTATTATTTCTTTAAAAAACTTAAATATAAACCTTGTAAACCTTCAGATTGTTTAGATTTGCATTGCAAAATTATTCTTTAGTGAAACGCGATGAATTTTATCTTTTCCAAGCGTCTAATTTTGTGACGGTTAATAAAGGGTTTGTCGCATCAAAACGGTTTTGTGTGTAATGAAACATTGAAACGGATATCAATTTAAACAATTACAAAATTCCATACAGATGAGAGTATTGAAGATTTTAACCCTTATATTCTTGATTTCGGCATTGGTTTCGTGCCATACCGGAAATAAAAAGAGTTCTCCGGTTTTGGAAAGCGGTGTGTCAAAAAAACTAAACGACATACGTGCAAAAAACATAAGCAAGGTTGTTTATAAATTGCATTTTGTTATTTCTTCTGACGAACAAAAACCCATGATTGGTGAAATGGAGATGGCTTTCGACATAAAAGATAACAAACAGGATGTGATTCTCGACTTTCAACAGCCTGCCAAATCATTTCGCAAACTTTTAATCGATGGGAAGGAGTATAAAAATTTCAAAATTGAAAACGGACACATAATAATTCCCGGAGGAGCTTTTAAAAACAGACGTAATATTATAGGTATGGAATTTGTCCCCGGCGAAATGGCGTTGGCACGTGGAAAGAATTGTGTTTACTCCGTTTTTGCCCCCGGCAAAGCTTCAATGTTTTTCCCCTGTTTCGATCAACCCGGAATAAAGGGACAGTTTATACTCGCCCTTGATGTCCCGGAAGACTGGATTGCCGTTTCAAACGGACCCGTAAAATCAACAAAGGAGATTAACGGTAAAAAACGGTATGTATTCGAACAAACAAAACCGCTGAGCACCTATCTCTTTTCTTTTGCAGCCGGAAAATTTACCAGCATACAAAAAAAACTCGAAGGCCACCAACTGACATTCTATTATTTGGAAAACGACGAAGAGAAAATAAAGAATAACATTGACGATATTATGCTTTTGCAAGCCGATGCACTTACCTGGATGGAACAATATACGGGTATGGTTTATCCTTTCCGGAAGTTCGGTTTTGTTGCAATACCTTCATTGTCATACGACGGCATGGAGAATCCCGGCAATATTTTTTACAATGCCGGCAGGCTGTTTTTGGATAAAGATGCTCCTGTGGAACAAAAATACCGCCGTGCGCATCTTATTGCAAACCAAACGGCTCATATTTGGTTCGGCGATTTGGTAACAATGAAATGGGTTGACGATGCATGGATGAAAGAGGCTCTCTCGGATTTTATTGCCGGCAAAATGACAAATCCCACATTCCCCTCCATAAATCACAGACTGAGATTTATTACCGGAAATTTTCCCGTGTGTTATGATATTGACAGGACGGCAGGGGCGGTTCCCATCGAACAACATATCAACAATATAAAAGATGTCCCGCTTTTGTATAACGACATATCGTATCATAAGCCCCAAATATTGTTGCATAAACTGGAGAAAATTCTCGGTGTTGACACTCTGGCGAATGCCCTGGTAGAGTATCTCCGGAAATATTCCTATCTAAATGCAAGTTGGGACGACCTTATTGGTGTTTTGAATGCAAAAACCGGCAAAGACCTTGTCCGTTGGAGTAATGCATGGGTAAAAGAGGGAGGAATGCCGCTTTATAAAACCACATTGGTGTTCGACGAAATGAATATCGACCAGTTTGACATGCAAAATAAAATGCGCATTTGGCCCCAATACCTTACACTCTTTTATGTGGATAACGGCAAATACCGCGATGATGAATTTTACGATGATAAAGAGCAATATATTTATCCCATGCGCAACGAACCCGATATTCTTTTTCTGAACGAAAAGGGTACGGCATACGGATATCAGGTTTTTAAAGAAAATCACGTTGTTTTTATCTCGGGAAAAAACATTTTCAAGATGGACCCCGTAACAAGGGCTGCACTATATATTAACCTTTGGGAAGATATGCTTAATTACAATACTTGGCCCGAAGATTTACGCTCCATATTTCCATATTACATAAAAACCGAAAATCAAAAAGCCAATATCAAACTTCTGCTTGGCTACTACAAAAAATTGTTTTGGCGTTACAGTTTGCCCGGGGAGCGCGACAGTATAGCCCCCGTAATGGAAAAACTTCTTTGGACAAAAGCTAACCAAACAGATGATGAAGTTTTGAAAAGGGAATTTTTTGAAACATATCTGAATACGGCAATAACTCCGCAAAGCATTAAAAAACTTGTTGATATATGGAATGAGAAAACATCCGTTAAAGGGTTGAAACTAAAGGGTGATGACTATACGGAAATTGCTTGCGAACTGGCAGTGCGAAAAGAGACCCCTGCCGGAAAATTTATCCCGGACAATATATTAAAACAACAATTGGAACGTATCAACGGTAAACAAAAAAAGAACGATTTTGCCTTTTTGATGTCCGCACTTAATAAAAATCCCGGAGTCAGGGCCGAATTTTTCGAAACTTTGAAATTGCCCGCAAGCAGGGAAAATATGCCTTTGGTACTTAAAGCCTTACACTACCTGAATCACCCCCTTGTGGCGCTCCATTCCGAAAGCTTTATTTTGCCTGCAATGGAGATGCTTGAAGAAATTAAAGAGATTAACGGGATGGTTTATGTTAAAACTTGGCTCGACGAAACCTTTTACGGGCATAATTCGAAACAGGTGGCAAAGCTAATTGACGAGTATTTGAATAAAAAACATGACCTCGATGCCGTTTTAAGAACTGAAATATTGCAGGCTTCAGATCCCGTTTTGAGAGCAAGCAAGATTTTAAGCCCTGAAAATTAGCCTCTTAAAACATTAAATAAATTTTTTCAAAAAAAATTTGTATAAGAAATAAATTATTTATCTTTGCGCCTCGTTAATTGTAAAACATCTTGCCTCCATAGC
>Ga0256914_1004522_pt1 | contig 10408 bp, 8 predicted proteins | sample HulkmetaG_FD_191571 | JGI IMG/M metagenome (GOLD analysis project Ga0256914, IMG submission 191571) | Hydrothermal chimney microbial communities from Main Endeavour vent field at the Juan de Fuca Ridge, Pacific Ocean - Hulk | ecosystem: Environmental > Aquatic > Marine > Hydrothermal vents ...
ACAGAAGATGATGAGGTTATTACTTATGCGATTGAGCCTAAAACTTCCATTTTCGTAAAAGATTTAGAGAAGGTTACAATTGCTGATATTTTGGCCAAAACACCAAAAGCGGCTCAAAAATCTAGCGACATTACATCTGGTTTGCCTAGAGTTTCAGAACTATTTGAGGCTCGTCGTCCAAAAAATCCAGCCTATATTGCAAAAATTAATGGTATTGTAAGTTTTGGTAAACCATTAAGAGGTAAAAAAAGACTCATTTTGACAGATGAGAGAGGTAGAATGATAGAGCAGTTTATAGATAAACAGCGGGTCATAATGGTGGCAGACGGCGACTTTGTTCATACAGGTGAGAAGTTAACAGATGGAACAATATCAAGTCATGATATTTTGGCTACTCTTGGTGAAAAGGCTCTATATGAGTATATTGTAGAAGAGGTACAGATGGTCTATCGCCGACAGGGAGTTAATATATCTGATAAACATATTGAAATTGTTGTCTCTCAGATGATGCGACAGGTTAAAGTGGTTGATAGTGGAGATAGTAAATTTATCGATGGGGATTTAGTCTCTAAAAAGAAATTTAATATAGAAAATGAGAAAGTTTTAAGATTGGGAGGAGAACCGGCTCTTGCTGAACCTCTATTAATCGGTATTACTCGTGCGGCTGTTGGAGCAGATAGTATAATCTCAGCTGCATCATTTCAAGATACTACAAAAGTATTAACATCTGCCTCTATTGCTGGAACTGTTGATACTTTAGAGGATTTAAAAGAGAATGTAGTCATTGGACGATTAATCCCTGTTGGAACAGGTATGATTGATATTGAGGATATTCATTTTACCTATGAGAAAAAGTAATCCAAGGTAAATATTTAAATTTATTTTGATATAATTTGCCCCAAAAATTGTTGTCTCGCCTAGTAAGCGTTGCAACACTCTTCTATTTGGAAGAGCTAATAGCTATAGCAGGTTAGTTACCTGACATAATTTTTTATAAAAGGAAAAAGGTAAAGAGATGAAAAAAGGTATTCACCCAGAATATAAAGAGTGTTCTGTCACATGTGCATGTGGAAACAGATTTGAAGTTAAAAGTAATAGAGAGAAGATGACAATTGATATTTGTAATGAGTGCCACCCTTTCTTTACAGGTTCTGAGAAGATTGTTGATGCTACTGGTAGAGTTGACAAGTTTAAGAAAAAATATAATCTTTAGTTAGATTAATCGAACTTGAGAGTTGTTCAAGTTCAAGACTCTATATTGTGATAAAATTTATCCCAACTCCTATTGGAAATCCACAAGATATTACTATTAGAGCTTTAAGAGAGTTTGAGAGTGCTTCACTACTGCTATGTGAAGATACACGAGAGACAAAGCGACTCTTTTCTATTTTTGAACAGAGATTTAATTTTAAAACTCCAAATGTAAAATTTCTCTCTTTTCACCAACATAACGGAAGGGAAAGATTAAAAGAGATAGCTCCTCTATTAAGTAGTGAGAGAGTGGTCTATGTTAGCGATGCAGGAATGCCAATTATCTCTGACCCCGGACAGATATTAGTTGAGTATTGTCAAAAACATAATATTGAATATGATGTTTTGGTTGGAGCTAGTGCGGTAACAACAGCCTATGCCTCTTCTGGATTTGAGAGTGGAAAGTTTCTATTTTGGGGATTTTTACCACATAAAGGTGAAAAAAGAGCCTCTGAATTGAATGAAATTATGAATAGTCCAATTGATACTGTTTTATATGAAGCTCCTCATAGGTTAGAGAGGCTTATTTTAGAAATTAAAACAATAGATAATAGTAGAGATATTTTTTTAGCAAAAGAGATTAGTAAAAAATTTCAGCACTATTATAGAGCAACAGCAAAAGAGATATTTAATAGATTACAAAGTATTAATCTCAAAGGTGAATGGGTTGTTGTAATTAAAGGCGTTAAACAGGAAAAAAAAGGGTTATATTTGGAGGATATTCTTAATTTAGATATACCACCTAAAATCAAATCGAAACTTTTATCAAAAATAACAGATAAATCTACTAAAGAGTGGTATCAAAAACTTATCTTAAACTAAACTATTTTCACAATAAAAAATACAGCATTATTTTGCTAAAATCACCATTATGATTATTTATGGAAAGCAGGTCTGTCTTTATGCCTTAAAAAAGCATACAAGATTAATAAAAACAGTTTATATAGTCAAACGAGGGATATTACCTAAAGAACTCTATATCCAATACAAATCTAGTATTAAATTTTTAGAGAATAGGTTGGCTCAAAGTATGGCAAAGGGTGGTAATCATCAAGGTGTTTTAGTTGAGATGGAGGATTTTTCTCAATCTAATTTAGCAGTAATGAAACAGTATCAATTTATATTAGTGCTTGACTTTATAACCGATACAGGTAATATTGGGGCTATTGTTCGTTCTGCTTATGCTTTAGGAGTTGATGGTATCATAGCAACAGGTATTAAATCATTAAATTTTGCATCGATTGCAAGAACAAGTAGTGGAGCTTTACTTGATATGCCTTTTGCTATTATTCCAAATATACTAGATGTATTAAATGAGTTGAAGCAGGTTAAATTTAAAATATATGGAGCAGATATTGATGGTAAAGCTTTAGGGTTATGTAAATTTGAAAAGAGAAAAGTTTTAGTTTTAGGGAGTGAGGGAGATGGAATATCCAAAAGAGTAAAGCCTAAAATAGATGAGATGGTATCCATTGAGATGGAGAGAGATTTTAATTCACTTAATGTAAGTGTAGCAACAGGAATATTAATATATAGGATGAAAAATGAAACTAAATGAGTTAATAGAGATTGAAGGGTTGGAGTCTGTTAGTGAAAAGACTAACATATCAATATATAATTTAAATAGCTTAGTTAATAGAGATTTTAAGGAGTTAAATAGAGTCAAAGCTTTGGGTTTTGTTCATATTTTAAAGCGGGAGTATGATGCAGATACTGATGAGTTGGAGAGTGCTATTAGAAGTTATTTTAAAGACAATACCCCTATTGATGATGAGCCTGTTCTTGTTAAACCGGATAAATTAAAGCAAAATACAGGATTTTCAAAATGGATAATTTTAGCTATTTTACTTGGTGGATTATGGTATGTATATCATAGTGGGAGGTTAGATGAATTTATAAATAGTAACTCTAAGATGAGTGATAATCTTTTAAATGATAATGAGATACTAAACAATCAGAATAATATTAGTGAAGATAAGATTAAAGAGAGTGTTGTTATTAAAAAAGATAAGAATATAACAAAGGTTGAGATTAAAACTCCTATAGTTACAATTAATAAAAATACCCCTTTAGATAGTAATGATACAAATAGTAGTTTAGATAAAAATGGAACTAAAAAAATAGTAGCAGAAATTCCTAAACCTAAAAAAGATGGTAAAGATGGGAATAGAGATAAAAATCAAACGGCTAAAACCATTGTAGTAAATAGTGAAGCAGGTGTTGAAGAGCCTACGGTTAATACTCCAGAACCAGATAATAATGCTACAGAGATTACAAATGTTACTATAAATCCAACAAGGGGAATGCTTTGGTATGGATTTATTAATATTGAGACACGAAAACATAAAGAGTTTATGAAAAAAGAGTCAACTCCATTTGATTTGAAAGGTGGGAAATGGTTACTTACCACAGGTCATGGATATTTAGATATTGTGTCAGATATTAAAACTGTTGAGGTTGCAGACAGAAAAAGACACTATTTCTATATAGATAGTAAAGAGATAAGAGAGATTACAAGAAAAGAGTTTAGAAAACTCAATCATGGAAGGATATGGTAAGTAATGTTTGAAGAGATACAGTTTGAGAAGATAAATAGATTACCAAAATATATTTTTGCTGAAATTAATGATTTAAAAATGGAGGCAAGAAGACGAGGTGAGGATATTATTGATTTCTCGATGGGCAACCCAGATGCACGAACTCCTCAACCCATTATTGATAAACTGTGTGAGACGGCACAGAGAGATAAAACTCACGGATATAGTGCAAGTAAGGGAATATATAAACTTCGTTTAGCTATGGCAAATTGGTATAAAAGAAAATATGGTGTAACTCTTGACCCAAATGAGGAGGTAGTAGCTACTATGGGTAGTAAAGAGGGGTATGTTCATCTAGTTCAAGCTATTTCAAATCCGGGTGATGTAGCTATTGTTCCCGACCCCACCTATCCTATCCATTCACAAGCTTTTATATTAGCAGGGGCTAATGTGGAGAAGATGGAGCTTATTTTTGATGAAGAGACATTTAAAGTTGATGAGGATAGATTTTTGGCAGATGTGACTCAGGCTTTAGATAACTCTCTACCCAAAGCTAAATTTTTAGTATTAAATTTCCCTCACAATCCAACAACAGCTACGGTAACACCGCAATTTTATCAACGAGTAGTGGCTTTAGCAAAAGAGAAGAGATTTTATATTATTTCTGATATTGCTTATGCTGATATATCTTTTGACGGGTACAAAACTCCATCAATTCTTGAAGTAGAGGGGGCAAAAGAGGTAGCAGTGGAGGCATACACTCTTAGCAAAAGTTATAATATGGCAGGTTGGAGAGTTGGATTTATTGTTGGAAATAAAAAATTGGTTGGTGCATTGCAAAATATAAAATCTTGGTTAGATTATGGTATGTTTACCCCAATTCAAGTGGCTGCCACTGTAGCATTAGACGAACACGGTTATGTACCAGAAAAGCAGATAGTTCCTCTATATAAGAAACGCCGTGATGTTGTGTTACAATCTTTTAAAAATGCAGGTTGGAAAATGGGAAAACCAACAGCTTCAATGTTTATTTGGGCTAAAATACCTGAAGTGTGTCAAGATATGGGAAGCTTAGAATTTTCTAAGCGGTTATTGGTTGAAGCCAAAGTTGCGGTAAGTCCCGGTATTGGATTTGGCAAATATGGGGATAACTATGTACGGATTGCTTTAATTGAGAATGAAAACAGAATACGACAGGCTGCACGAAATATTAAACGGTTTTTAAAAAAAGTTAAAGCCGAAAGGAAAAATTAATGACAAAAATAGGAATACTTGGAGTCGGAACAGTAGGGGCGAGTGTTGCTAATATATTAAGTGCTAATGCGGACATAATAGAAGCTAGAGCTGGTAAAAAGATAGTTGTAAAGAGTGGAGTTGTTAGAAATCTGAATAGAGACAGGGGTGTTAATATTAAGCTCTCTAATAATCCTATGGATATTATTGATGACCCAGAGATAGATATAGTAGTTGAGCTTATGGGTGGTATTGAGGAACCTTACAAATTAGTAAAGAAGGCTCTTAAGAAAGGTAAAGCGGTTGTGACTGCAAATAAGGCTCTTCTTGCATATCACCGTTATGAACTTCAAGAGTTAGCAGGTAAAATTCCTTTAATGTATGAAGCTAGTACAGCAGGGGGTATTCCTATTATTGGAGCATTAAAAAATGGATTGACAGCAAATCATATTGAGTCTATTCAAGGTATTATGAATGGAACAACAAACTATATGTTATCTAAAATGATTAAAGAGGGTGCTAATTATGATGAGGTTCTAAAAGAGGCACAGAAATTAGGTTATGCAGAGGCTGACCCAACATTTGATGTAGGTGGGTTTGATGCTTCTCATAAACTACTTATTTTGGCAAGTTTAGCTTATGGAATTGATGCACAACCTGAAGATATTTTAATTGAAGGAATTGAGAATATTAATCAAACAGATGTAGCATTTGCCAAAGATTTTGGATATGAGATTAAACTGCTTGGAATTGCAAAAAAGGTAGAAGAGGGGGTAGAACTGAGAGTACACCCTACTATGATAAGTTCTGATAGTATGTTAGCAAAGGTTGATGGTGTTATGAACGCCGTATCTGTTGTGGGAGATAAGGTAGGCGAGACAATGTATTATGGTGCAGGAGCTGGAGGAGATGCTACAGCATCAGCTGTAATCGCTGACATTGTTGATATTGTTCGTGGCAATACAGGTCCAATGCTTGGATATAAAAGAGGTTTAGAGGGTGGATTTGAACTTTTACCAGAAGAGGATATTGTAACCAATTACTATCTTAGAATGGAGGTTGATGATAAATCTGGAGTTTTAGCTCAAATAACAGATAAATTGGGTAAATTTGATATATCAATAGAGACAATGCTTCAAAAAAATCATAAAAATGAGAGTAGAGTAAAACTTTTATTTACAACACATAAATGTACAGAGGCTATGATACAAGAGGCTATGTTAAATCTAAAAAGATTAGATTGTGTCTATGGTGAAATTGCTATGATAAGAATTGAAAAGTAGCGATGTTTCTATTATTGTTTAATATCTATAAGAAATTGACCAATAATTATAGTTGTGTTGATTTCTTTTAAAAATATTACTTTTAATTATATATAATAATTATTATTCTTTTGGATTATAATTAATAAAACAGATATGTAACATTATTCATATAAATTATCCTTTTTCATACTATATTAACTAAAATAAAGTTTTACATAAGAATATCTTCTATATTATATAATATAATCTTGTATTAGGAGTAAATTACTCCTAATTAGATTATAAAAATTTTATAGGAGGATGGCCGATGCAGGTGGAAGTTTCAAGAAGAAAATTTCTTCAGGGGACGGTTGCTATGAGTATTGTTGGTGGAACAACAATGGGTGTTACTAATCTGTTTGGTAATGGGCATGAGTCTGAAGGTGTAGCCAAATCAGTTACTACAAAAACAGGAACAGGTAAAGCTACAGAGATTGCAACTTTATGTGAAATGTGCGTAAATAAGTGTGCAGCAGTTGCAAGAGTAGAAAATGGAGTTGTAACAAAATTAAATCCAAATCCAATGTTCCCAAAATCAAAAAATATGTTATGTCCAAGGGGAAATGCTGGAATTCAAGCTCTATATGACCCTGATAGATTAAAATCGCCAATGATTAGAATTGGAAAGAAAGGTGAAGGTAAATTTAAAAAAGTTACATGGGAAGAGGCTTATAATGCTATCTTAAATGGTACAGATAAATTTCCGGGTATGGCAAAAATTTTAGATGAAGAGAAAGATAACCGTTCATCTTTTTTATTTTGTGCTGGTGAGGGTATGGCAGAGCATACATTTAAACAGTTTTATAGTGCATTTGGAAGCTCAAACTGGCTAAATCATGCATCACTCTGTCTTCAAACAGTAGTTTCTGGGTATGGGGTAACTATTGGTGGATATGCTTCTGCTGACCTTGACAATGCAGAGTATATTATTATGGGTGGAGCCAATAGAGCTGAAGCGATTGTTACTCCAGATACTATGGACGCTTTTAAAAGAACAAAAGGTAGAGGTGCAAAACTTATATGTGTTGACCCAAGATTTACAAATACAGCAGCAAAATCTGATAAATGGTTGGCTATTAATCCGGGAACTGATTTAGCCTTTGTTTTAGCACTCACTTATGTAGTTATAACTGAAGAGTTATATAATAAACAGTATGTTCAAGAAAATTTTAATGGTTTTGAAGAGTATAAAAAGAGTATTTTAGGAAATAAATATACACCAGAATGGGCAGAAAAAATTACAGGAATTAAAGCAAAAGATATTTATGAAATTGCTAGAGAATTTATGGCTCATGCTCCAAAATCTGTTTACTATCCGGGAAGAAGAAGTACATTTGCAAATAATGATTTTCAACTTCGTCGAGCAATGGCTATATTTCAAGGTTTAGGTGGTGGAATTGATACTAAAGGTGGATTGGTATTTGGTAAAAAACTTAAACTTGGAAAACATGCAGGATTAGAACCTTTGTATGCTAGAGCTGAAGCTAGAGCAGTTGATAAAAATCCTAAAGCTAAAAAAGGTGAAGCTCCATATAATGACTGTGCTATTGTTAGTGGAGGAGGTTCATGGATTACATGGAGAAATAGATTTTTAGAAGGAAGAATGCCATATAAAGTTAGAGGTATGTTTATCTATAAGCATAATCCTATGATGAATATGCCAAATAGAGCAAAAACTGCTCAGATGCTTGAAAAAATGGATTTAGTTGTGGCTATTGATACAATGCCTAGTGATACAGTTATGTATGCTGATGTTGTACTTCCAGAGTGTACATATCTTGAGAGAACTGACCCTGTTAAAACATTTGCTGGAGTTGAACCATCTATTGCTCAGAGAAATAAGGTTATTGAGCCTATGTTTGAAACAAAACCTGTTATAGAGATATTGAGAGGTTTAACTGAAAAAATATCTAAACCACTATTTGAGATTACTAAAAAGTATGATGAAGATGTACAAGATGAAATAAAAGATAGTAGTGAGGCAGAGGTTTATGCAGAATTTGATTTAACCAAGCCTTTTGAGCATTCTCAAGAAGAGATAAATGAGCATATAGTAAAAAGTGTTTATGGAGAAGAGGCAGTTAAAGCTCTTAAGGAACATGGTGTTTTCTATCCAAAAATGGACAAATATTTTAGAAAATTAAGTGTAAATGAGCATCAATACTATCCTGAGAAAAATAAATTTTATAGTGTAAATGGTGGCAAACCTAAAACAAAAAGTGAAAAAGTCGAGTGTTATATTTCAAATTTAGCATCAAAAGGTGTTGACCCTATGCCAGTTTGGAAAGATGAGTATGCATTTAAGGTTGAAGAGGGGAAATTTAGACTTCTTACTGGACGACATGCTCAATTTACTCAGAGTGGAACAGCCAATAATGCAGTTCTTAGAGATTTAATTATGGAAAATTATATCTGGATTAATAAACGAGTTGCAAAGCAGAAAGGGATTAAATTTGGTGATATGATTGAGGTCTCTAGTAAAGTTGGTAAAACTAGACTTAAAGCTTATCCAACTGAAAAGGTGGCTCCAAATATGGTATTTTTTGTTCATGGGTTTGGTGAAGAGAGTGAGGCTTTAACTTGGGCTTATAAGAATGGTGGAAATGATAATGCAGTAATAGAGGATATTACAGAACCGGTTTATGGTGCTGCATCTATGCATGAGACCAATGTTGAGATAAGAAAGGTGTAATCATGGCTAGATATGGAATGGCATTAGATTATAAAAATTGTATAAATTGTAAAGCGTGTGAGGTGGCATGTAAAGAGGAGAATGGAGTTCTTCTTGGTGCAGATAAACATAGAATTTGGGTTGGAGTCAAAGAGATAGAGGGGGAGTATCCTCTACTAGATATTGTATCTAGTACTTTTGTGCCAAGTCAATGTCAACATTGTGAAGATGCACCATGTCAAATGGTTTGTCCTACTAATGCTACATATTATGATGAAAATCATGTAGTACGAGTTGATAGTGATAAGTGTATTTTATGTTCTTACTGTATGAATGCTTGTCCGTATGATGCTAGATATGTTGATAGTAGAACAATGACAGTTGATAAGTGTACTTTCTGTAGTGATACAAGACTTGCGAGAGGTGAAACAACAACTGCTTGTCAAAATACATGTCCTACAAAAGTTAGAACCTTTGGTGACCTTGATGATTATAACAGTGAAATTAGTCAATTGCTTAGAACAAGAGAACATTTCTCTTTAAAGTCTCATCTTGGTACTAAACCAAAACTATTCTATCTAACATAAGGAGGTGTTAATATGATTGCAAAAGCAAAAGAGTTTATCGCAACAATTCCTTTTAATAAGGTAACTATCAAAGAGTTGTTAAATTTTGAAAAATCGCCACAAAATATTCTTGTAGCAGTCTTGACAGTTGCATTTATTGCACTATTTGTAATAGGCGTTGCTACTTATCTAGTGCATGGACATCATGCTTATAATGTAACAAGAGAACACCCTTGGGGATTATTGATTGCTGTATATATTTTCTTCGTTGTTAGTTCAACGGGATTATGTATTATTGGTTCATTAGGTGATGTTTTTGGATTTAAAGATTATATGCTTATTTCCAAAAGAGCTATTTTTGGTTCTATTGTAACTATTTTAGCTGGATTTGCAGTTATTGCGTTTGAAATTGGTCACCCAATTAGAATGATGCTTTATAATGTTTTAACTCCGGGACTTACTTCGGCTATTTGGTGGATGGGTACACTTTATGGACTCTATTTGACATTTATGATTGTTGAGTTTATTTTTCTACTTAAAGGTGATATGAAAAAAGCTAAAGTATTTGGTTTAACAGGACTTCTTGTAGGACTTGCAGCTCATTCTAATTTAGGTTCTGTTTTTGGTTTTTTAAATGCTAGACCAATCTCAAATGGAGTGTTTTATCCAACATATTTCATCTTAACTGCATTTATTACAGGTGTATTTTTGGCATTTATAATGATGGGCTTTAGATATAAGTTGGATTTTCCAGCAGAAGTTAAAAAGATGTTAGAAGGACTTGCAAAAATTCAAGGATTACTTATATCTATTCTTATATTCTTTGTAAGTTGGAAATTATTAACT
>Ga0256914_1004523_pt1 | contig 10403 bp, 8 predicted proteins | sample HulkmetaG_FD_191571 | JGI IMG/M metagenome (GOLD analysis project Ga0256914, IMG submission 191571) | Hydrothermal chimney microbial communities from Main Endeavour vent field at the Juan de Fuca Ridge, Pacific Ocean - Hulk | ecosystem: Environmental > Aquatic > Marine > Hydrothermal vents ...
GTGGGTGATGTGATTTCCGTAAAGGTCATCGGTGTGGACCTGGAACGGGGGCGGGTGAAGCTGAGCATGAAAATTTAATCAACAGCTCCCAACCAACAACCCCGGGCATCAGAATTATTCTCCCGAAAGGAAAATTCCTTGAGAAAAAACCAGATTGCAGAAGCCGGGGAAGGAAATCGCTCCAACCCACCTTTTTTCCGTTCCATTCTGTTCTCAAGGCTCACCTTCCCTTGCGGGAATTGCCCGATGAGAGCTTTGGATTTTTATTTCTGTGAAAATTGTTGCTGCTGGTTCAACTATCCGGAGTTTTGTATTCGCGTAAAGCGCTCCGGTAAATTGGTGATCTTAAATACAACCCAATTGAGGGGAAAAACGGATCGATTAATCTTCCATCGACCAGCCTTCGGTCAGCAAATACCAATTATCGGGATTGTCCAGATACTGTAGCGTGTTGTCCAGGATTTCCATGTGTTCCCGCTCCATTTCACGGAGGAAGGCATAAAACCGGCGGGCTTTTTCATCCTGGGTTTCGTTGTACAATTTATCGTATAAATCCATCCCATCCTTCTCAAACTGAGCAGCCTTGCGATAAATCTCCACATCTTTATCGGAAAAAACCAAATCACCCATCTTTGCTTTCTCCAGCGCATCGCTAAAAATGGTTTTCATTTCGTGTTGCGCTTCGGAAATGTCCCTTTCTGCCTCGGAAAGATCGCGCCAGCTGTTCTTATTCTGCAAATCGGCATAGAACCGCTTAATTAAATCCATGTGTAGCAACTCGTCCTTGGCCAGTCGCATAAACAGTCGTTTCACAAATTCATTGGTTGCCTGCTCAGCAGCCTGCCGGAACATTTGATAGCCTTCCTGTTCCGTTTTTAGCGCCAGTTGCAGTGCTTCCATATCTTTACGTACGTCAGCCATTTTATTCTCCTATTTTTTCATTTTTACCTGAAATTTACCGCAAATTTCTTAGAAACACTGGCGGTAGAGAGGCACCCACCCTGGAACCGCAGGGGGAGGGAACCCACCTCAAATGGTGGAGCCAACAGAATATGGCAGCATTCCCTTCCGCCAAATGAATGTTGAAAATATTCCGGATAAACGATATCTAATTATTTGATTCCACAAAATTCCGCCAGGTTACAATAAAAGCGGCCATTTAGCGAAAAATGGGGAAAATAGCCGCTACCGGTCGATGGTCCGATACTTCCGCAACATAAGCGGGAAAATACTGATCAATTTTCAGAACAGTGGTGATGCCAGAATTGTAAAACGGCAACACATGGGCAGTGACCAGGATGTGATCGATGACACTCCGGTAGCTTCCTCCGATATAGGTGGCATTTTCTACCGGATTTTGAGCAATCCCCCAGGTTAAAAAAGTGTAGTCCTGAGGATAATCCAGAAAAACTTTAAACACATTGTGGTCTTCGGAATCGGTGAGTTCATCGTTCCAATCCCCCGCCACAATCCAGTCCGGGTCGTCGCCAGCAGCAATTCGGCTTCGGATATAGCTTTCCAGCTTCTGGCAGGCAGCCCGACGACGGGCCTCATTCTCTGAACCTCCCGAAGCTTTCAGATGAACCACAATGAAGTGAAAATCGAACCGTTTCCCGTTCCGCTGAGCGACAATATAAGCCTGCAATGGCGGACGAGGAAAGGCATAACCGTCGTTCTCGAAAATATTCTTCACTTCGCTGACCTGAATAAACCCTTTCCGGTACACAATGGCCGTTTTCTGGTATTCGCCAAACGAATAGATATCAGAAGAATAATACCCATCATAATCGTCCAGTTCGTTCAGCAATTTCCGAAAAGCGCTGGTATCAGCAATTTCCTCCATGGCATACAAATCAATATCCAGGTCGCGCATAATTTCTGCCACGTCATTCACCGTGGTGGTTCCCCGTTTGGGAAACCACTCAATATTCCAGGCAGCAATCTCCAGGGAATCATCCCCTCCAAAGCGTGGTACCTGAATCCGGCTGGAATCCGGAAGTGTTTCATCCGGCGGATTGACCACCCGTTTATTACAGCTCTGAAGCAGTAAAACCGACAGAGTGAGTATATTCAACCATACAACAATTCGTTTCATTATTGTCCTTCCCTGAATTTGTAAAAAAGAAAAATAGGGCATTTTTAGGGCAAAACAAAATTGAGTCTTAAAAAAATAGCACTCCTTCTCCAGGCTCTCTGCTTGCAAAGTTCTTATTTTATGATTAATTTTTTGCTAAAATCCGGAGGGCTTATGAAAACGAAAAACATCATTATCCTGATTCTAATCATTTTACTCTTGATTATTCTTTTCCAGAACCTCTCGCCCATTCCCATCCAGATATTTTTCTGGACGCTAAACGTTTCTCTGTTGCTGTCGCTGCTGGTCAGTTTTTTAATCGGACTGGTTGTGGGCATTTTGTACTCCACCAATCTCTCCCGGCACCGCTCGAACCAGAAGTCGGCCGGTAATTAATTTCAGAAGCGACTCTAATTCCGCAATTTCACTTCATCCCAAACCGATTTTACCCGGGTAACCAACATGTCCGCCATCGACTGGCTGGTTTTAGGTAATTACATAGCGCTTATCATCGGGATGAGCTGGTGGGTGGGACGGCGCCAGAAAACGCAGGAGGATTATTATCTGGGTGGGCGTGCCATGCCCTCCTGGCAAATCGCCCTTTCCATTATGGCCACTCAGGTTAGCGCCATCAGTTTAATTGGAGCACCCGCTTTTATTGCCCGCAAAGCCGACGGTGGGCTGGTATGGTTGCAATACGAATTTGCCATTCCTCTGGCCATGATGCTGATTATGCTGGTGCTCATCCCCATGTATCACCGCATCCGCGCCCTGACCATTTACGAATATCTGGAAAAACGGTTTGGGCCAGCCACCCGAACCACCCTGAGCGCTGTGTTTCTGTTGAGTCGGGGACTGGGAACCGGCGTAGCGCTGCTTGCCACCGGAATTGTAACTGCGGTGTGTCTGAACTGGCCCCTTCCGGAAACGATACTGCTCATCGGAGTAGTCTCCATTGTGTACACCACATTCGGCGGCATCAAAGCCGATATTTATTCGGACATCATCCAGCTATTTATTTTGTGGGGCGGAGCCTTCCTGACCATCTTCATATTAATCGGGAAGTTAGGTGGAAACTCGTTTGACTTTCGACCGGAGGATCTCTCCCGGCTCGCTGTGTTCGACTTTCGCCATACCGGACTGGGAGACGGCAAAACGTTTGCCTTCTGGCCCATGCTCATCGGAGGCCTTTTTCTGTACCTCTCCTATTACGGATGCGATCAGAGTCAGGCACAACGGTTGCTTACCACCTCCGCACCACAGGGAGCCCAGAAGGCAGCATTTCTGAACGGACTGCTTCGCTTTCCGCTGGTGCTTACCTACTCAGCCATCGGTGTGCTCCTCATTCCCTTTTTGCACCATCATCCGGATTTTGCCGCACTGCTGGAGGGGAAACCACCCGATTTCTTAGTGCCTTACTTTTTTACCCGATACCTGCCTTCCGGAGTACTGGGAATTCTCATCGCTGGCATTTTTGCCGCCTCCATGTCCAGTGTGGACAGTGCAATGAATTCCCTGAGTGCGGCCACTTATCAGGATTTCCTTACCCGAATCTTCCCCGGGCTTCAGAACCTTGCCCCGGCCACACAGGTTCGGCTCTCCCGCTGGTTAACCATTTTCTGGGGAACTGTGAGCACCCTGTTTGCTCTAAGCATGGTAGGTGGTTCGGAAACAGTGCTGGAACTGGTCAACAAAATCGGTTCCGCTTTTTACGGGCCCATTCTGGCAACCTTCTGGATGGGCATGCTCACCTCTCGAATTTCGCAACCCGCAGCGATCATCGGATTGGTTCTGGGAGTACTCACCAACATAATGTTGTGGCAATTCTTCCCCCGGCAGATCTCCTGGTTATGGTGGAATGTAATCGGATTTGCCGTCAGCTTCCTGATTGGTTACGCGCTTAGTTTCATCCTGCCGGAAAAACAGGCTCACCAAAAAAAGCAGTATATTTTACATCGGAAGGATATTCCCCAAATTTACGGGTCAGTGCGATATTATTGGTGGTTATTGATTGCGTTCGGAGCCATGCTGCTCATCAGCGCGGGTATTCATTCTTTGCTTACCTGACCGGAGCCAACCCGGGGAAAATTTTCGGAAAAAAAAAGCAAAAGTTTTTGTCCCAGGTGTCGATATTATATATATTGTCGGGAATTTAGACAGTTGATATCGAAAAACAATGCTTTTCCCGACAAATTCCATAATGAGGAACCATATGAATCCGGAAATTGTAACGCGATTTGCTCCCAGTCCTACCGGGTATTTGCACGTGGGAGGTGCTCGAACCGCCTTATTTAACTATCTGTTTGCTCGCGGAAACGGTGGTCAATTTCGACTACGAATCGAAGATACCGATCGGGAACGCTCCAGCGAAGAGATGACCCGTCAGATTTTCGATAGCCTGCGCTGGCTGGGGTTGGAGTGGGACGGTGAGGTGGTATTTCAGGGCGCCCGTGCAGAACACCATCGGGAAATGGCCCATCAACTACTGCAAGAAGGCAAAGCCTATCGATGCTTTTGCACCAAAGAGGAACTGGAACGCAAACGGCGCGAAGCTCAGGCTCGTAAGGAAACCTACCGATACGACGGTACCTGCCGGAATTTAACCCCCGAACAAATCCAGCGGAATTTAGACGCCGGTAAGCCGTTCTCCATCCGATTTAAAGTGCCCGAAGGAACTACTCGCTGGGAAGATGGGGTGTATGGTTCCATCGAAGTGCAGAACGAAGAGTTCGGGGACATCATCATTGTGCGCTCGGACGGAAGTCCCATTTACCAGCTGGCAGTGGTAGTAGATGACCACGACATGGGGGTCACTCACGTCATTCGCGGTGCCGATCATATTTCCAATACAGCCAAACAGATTCTGCTATATCAGGCTTTCGGCTGGCAAATTCCCCAATTCGCCCATCTGCCACTCATCCTGGGTCCGGACAAGCGGCGGCTGAGCAAACGCCATGGCGCCACATCGGTGGACGAATTTCGTAAAATGGGTGTTTTGCCCGAGGCACTGTTCAATTACCTGGCCCTGTTAGGTTGGTCGCCCGGAGACGATCGGGAAATTTTTTCCCGGGAGGAATTGATCCGGGAGTTCTCCCTGAATCGCATCTCCAAACAAAATGCGGTGTTCGACGAGAAAAAACTATTCTGGATAAACAGCCAATATATCTCCGCTCGCAGTGCCGAAGAACTCTTCCCGGAAGTGACCCGGCGATGGGTGGAAGCCGGGTACATTCAGGAAAAAGAAATTCCCCTCCATCGGAGCTACCTACTCCGGGTGATTGAGTTGCTGAAGTCCCGCATGCACATTTTGCAGGAATATGTTACCTATGGAATTTACTATTTTCGGGACCCGGTGCAGTACGATCCCAAAGGAATCAAGAAGCACCTGAAAGACCCGGAAGTGTGGAATCGGCTGGAACGGGTCATGGAACGATTGAAAGGGCTAAAAGATTTTCATCAGGAAGCCATAGAACGGGAGATTCGGGCACTGGCCGAGGAGTTAGGCATTTCCGCCGCCAAACTGATTCATCCTATCCGCCTGGCTATTACCGGAATGAATGTGAGTCCCGGACTGTTCGAAGTGATGGAAGTGCTGGGCAAAGAAACCGTGCTCCGTCGTCTGCACGCGTTTCTGGACAAAAAAGAGCAATTGAACGCTACGTCATTCTAACATCGAGGTTTCTTTTCATGCCGCGCTGGAAAGTTCTGGTTGTTGACGACCAGAAAGAAATACGCGAAAATTTGCAGGATCAGCTCCGTCTGGCCGGATTCAAAACCGAACTGGCCAAGAATGTGGTGGAAGCAGAATTCAAAATCGCCCATACGCCTTTCGACATCGCCATTCTGGACATCATGCTGCCGGACGGAAACGGAATTGATCTCTATCGGAAAATCAAGGAAATTAATCCTGACATTTATACCATCATGATTACCGGCAACGCCACAGTGGAAACCACCATCCTGGCGCTGAACGAAGGGGTCAATTCTTTTTTGGTGAAACCGTTTTCGAACGAACAGTTTCAGGCTTATCTGATCCAGGCCACACGCACCCTGAAACTAAAAGCTGAGAACCGGGCACTCTTTCAGGAAATCCAGAAAAACCGCCAGTTTTACGAAGACCTGTTGAATTCCTCCAGCGAAGCCATTCTGGTGGTGGACCTGGATTTCAACATTCGCTACTCCAATCAGGCAACACTGAACCTGTTCCAGGTCACTCAGGATCAACTGGTTAACGAACCGCTGAGCAACTTCATTGAAGACGGGTACAAAATTCTTTCCCACATCTACCAGCAACTTACGCTGGGCAAATCGGTGGCCGGTTACCGGGTAGGGATTAAGATTGGCGAGACCAGTTCCTACGATGCCCATCTGACCGCCGACTTTTTACACGACGCGGAGGGTCGGGTGGAAGGATTAATCATCAATCTGTCCAACACTATGATTCACAGCGAACTGTTTAACCGCATCTTACGCAAAGAGAAACTGGCCACCATTATTCACCTGGCGAATGCGGTGGGGCACGAAATTCGCAATCCGATTAACATTCTGTATGGCCGGCTACAGCTCTTAGCAGAGGAAATAAACGACGACAACTTCCAGCGTGCTTACCAGAGTATTCGTCGGCAAATTAATCGGTTATTGGACATCACCGAGCTGTTAGGAAAATTTAACTTCCGTAAGGAGGATTCCATCCCCCACTCAGTGTCCCTGCGGGAATTGCTGGAGGAGAAGCTAACCGAAAAGGAAGCCACTTTCCGAAACAAAAATATTTCTGTCATCCGGGACTACACAAACTCGGACTTTTTAGTGGAAGGGAACCGAACCCAGTTCCTGGATGCCATCGGTTACCTGTTAGATGCCATCGAGGAATATTCCACCGAGGGCACACAGCTCATTATCAAGGGACGGGAAAGCCATACCTATTCGGAAATTCCCTGGTACGATCTCTATTTCGAAATTCCCGGATTCGGACTTACCGCAGAGCAAATACTGGACCCGTACAAAGGTGACGATCTGCGTACGAACGGTATGATTGACATGGGATTGACCATTATGCACATGATTCTGAACAATTACGGCGCCCGGGTGGATGCGTTCGACAGTGAAGAAGGGACAGTCATTCGATTGCAATTTCCGGTTCCGGGAAAGGAAAAAATGGAAAACCATACTCCAAACGATAAAAAAGCCAGAAAACGAGCCAGTTAAGCAATAAACGAAGGAGGGGTCAAATTTTGAAAACCCGCATTCTTATTGTGGATGACGAAGTGGATGCACTGGACCTCATGGAAGAGTTGTTTATGAAACATGGCTACGAAACTTACACCGCCCGTAACGGTCTGGAGGCGCTGAAAGTAATCAACGAGCACGAACCGGACATTCTGATTTCGGACATGGTCATGCCTGAAATGGATGGCATTAAACTGTTAGAGGTGGTGCGGAAAAAATATCCTGACATAGCCGTCATCATGATTACAGCCCATGGCACCATCGAAACAGCGGTGGAAGCTATGAAAAAGGGTGCGAAGGACTACATTCTGAAACCGCTGCGGCTGGACGAGATTCTCTCCAAAGTGGACACGATCTCTCAGTTAAAATCGCTGCAAAAGGAAAATGAATATCTGCGGGAAAAACTGTATCAGAAATACAATTTCAACAATATCATCGGCAAGAACCGAAAGATGCTGGAACTGTTCGAGCTGATCAAAGATATTGCCAAGACCAATTCCACCGTCCTGATTACCGGGGAGAGCGGAACGGGGAAGGAGCTTATTGCCAACGCCATCCATTTTAACAGCGACCGGATTAAAAAGCCGTTCGTGAAGGTAAACTGTGCTGTACTGGCGGAAAATCTGCTGGAAAGCGAGCTGTTTGGCCATGTGAAAGGTGCCTTTACCGGGGCCATTCGCGATAAGCTGGGACGATTCGAACTGGCTAACGGCGGCACCATCTTTTTAGATGAAATTGGAGACATTTCCCCCAACATGCAATTAAAACTGCTGCGTGTATTGCAGGAAGGTGAATTCGAACGGGTGGGCGGTACCGAGACCATCAAAGTGGATGTGCGCATCATTGCCGCCACCAACCGAAATCTGGAAGAAATGATGCGCAAAGGGGAATTCCGCCAGGACCTTTACTACCGGTTGAATGTGATTCCGCTGGAGGTTCCGCCATTGCGCGAACGCAAGGACGACATTCCCCTGCTGGTCACCCATTTTATCGAAAAATTCAGCAAGCAATTTAACAAAGAGATCGAAGCCATCGACGAAGATGCCATGAGGAGCCTGCAGAACTACTCCTGGCCGGGCAACATCCGCGAGCTGGAAAACCTGATTGAACGGGCAGTGGTACTGAATAAAACCGGTCGATTAACCATCAAAGATTTTCCGGAATATGTGGTGCATCAGGAAATCAGCAGCGATATCGAACTTGATGAGGACAGTTCCCTGACCGATATGGTGGACAATTTCGAAAAACAACTCATCCTGAAAGCACTACGCGAGAACAACTTTAACAAGCTGCGAACGGCAGAAAAACTGGGAATTCACCGCAGCACCTTTATGTCCAAGCTGAAAAAATACGGGATTAACTGAAATTTTACTCAATCGTCTGTTTTTCTGGCTTCACCAATGTTTAATCATATTGGCGGAGTTCTGGCTTCATTTAAAAAAGCATATTGTTCAAAACTATTTAATCAATTCCAGGTCTTCCCATGTGTTTCCGATCGATCCGGTCGGTAATCCAGCGGTAAAAGAGCAATAAAACCAGTGCACCCAGGCCGATCCCCGCATAATAGTACCAGATGTAATGCGCATGGTCGTAAGCATGAATCATCTGCTCCGGGGTAAGTGTTTTGGGATCGGGGCAATATGCATCCAGCAAATACCCGCTGATGGCAAACCCGAATAACCAGGCAAAAAAGGTGTGAATGTGGGAATATCCCATGTAAAGCCCTTCTTCCCCTTTGGGTGCCTGTTTGGAAGCAAATTCATAGTACCGCGGAGAGAGGAAACACTCTGCCAGTCCCTGGAGCGCTATTCCCACAATCAGCATCACGGTAATGGGATGTAAACTAAACAGACCGAAAAAGTTCACCGACTGACCGGTGAGCGATTCCAGCACCGGACTGAGCGAAATGGAAAAAGCGGATAGAGGAATGATGGCCAGAGCAATGCCGATGGAACTCACCGGGCGAAGCTTGCGCACCAGATGGGTAATGGGTACGACAAATAACACCACTACCAGCGGATTCACATTCGCCAGCCATTCCGGTGCCGCTTGCTCGCCCACCAAACGCAAAGTGTATTTAGGCATGGTGGCATATAATTGTCCCTGGATGGTCCAGAAACCGGCGACAATGAGAATAAGCGCCATAAAGCGAATGTTGGTAAGCACCCGTTTCAGTCCATCCAGAATTTCCCGGAAGCTTTTGCCCTCGCCAGTGGTGTCCACATTCTTGTAAAAGAAAATCACCACCAGCAACGCCACAAACGCCATGGAAGCCGCATAAAAATTGATATATTCCAATCCCAGTTCAGTGCGCAGGGGCTTGGCAATGGTTTTACCGCCAAACGCCCCGATGTTTACCATCTGATAAAACAGGGAATATCCCCTTGCCCGGTTCACCTCATCGGTGGTTTTCGCCACAGTACCGGAAACCACCGGTTTAACGAAGGAACCGCCGATTAATATCAGCGCCAGAGATAATACCGCACTTAATTTGGTGGGCACGGCTCCCAACAACAGGTATCCCAGAGTCAGCACAGAAAAAGCAAGAATCAACGCTCGCCGGAACCCCATTTTATCCGCCAGGGCACCAGTAAAAATAGGCGCCAGGTAAAGCAAGGCAGCAAACCAGGCGACTACCCAGCCGGTTTCTATATCGGTAAACCCAACGTTCCGGGTAAGATACAAAGTTAACGCAATGAACATTCCGTAATAAGCTGCTCGTTCGAACAACTCTATTAAATTGGCAAACCAGAATGCTTTGGGGAATCTCCAGGTTAATTGTCCATCGGACATACCAGCTCCTTTTTGTTTGGTTCACATTTGTTTTGCAGCACCAATTAAAGCAAATTATAACCAGAAACCGGAAATGAAAAAAGTGCAAAGTGAAAATTTTCAGTTCCCGGTGAGCTCCATTGAATATCATCAACAATCGATTTTCGTCTGACGTTGATTTTGAAAACGGGCAGGTGATTCGAAGTTATTCAGATAAGAAATCAATCGACTTCCATAAAAAAAGCCTCCCGGGTTAGAACCCTGCGGAGGCTTTTTCCTTCACTCTGCTGTATTGCAGCAAAAATTTACTTCATCAGAATCATCTTCATGG
>Ga0256914_1004524_pt1 | contig 10402 bp, 8 predicted proteins | sample HulkmetaG_FD_191571 | JGI IMG/M metagenome (GOLD analysis project Ga0256914, IMG submission 191571) | Hydrothermal chimney microbial communities from Main Endeavour vent field at the Juan de Fuca Ridge, Pacific Ocean - Hulk | ecosystem: Environmental > Aquatic > Marine > Hydrothermal vents ...
CACCATTGTCTTCACCGCCGTGGTCACCTGGGTCATCCTCAAAGTGGTCGCTCTGGTCACCGGCGGCCTGAGAGTGGACGCCGAGCAGGAGCAGGAGGGGTTGGACATCGTGCTCCACGAGGAGCGGGGCTACGATCTGCACTGAGGCGCCGCTTCTTTCTCACGCAAGGGACCCCCGCCTCGGCGGGGGTTCTTTTTTGGCCTGGCCCGGTGCCGGGAAACGACCGGCTTCCGTCTTCTGTTTCGCCGGAGGGCATGCGCCCGTGGCCCGGTGCCGAGGCCTCGTTTGTGCGGCGTTTTCCCCTTTCTTCGTTCTTATGGGGGGTCAAGGGAAGGGATCTGATCTTCGAGTGGTCGGCCGCTGGATCCGTTTGCTTTTCGTTCGTCATCGCCAGCGGCCTCGTTGAGGCCAAGAGTGGAATTTTTCGGATGGTTTGGCGGCTTTCGTCATGAGCGTGCTCGTCCTGTTCAGGTGAAAGGGGCGGCCTCGAAGCCTGTGTGAGGCGGCCGTGACCGGGCGGCTGAAGGACGCCGGCACGCCGGATCCGTTTCCGGCGATCGGAAAAAGGGCGTGATGCCCGGCGCGCAATCCGGTCCACACGTGCAAGGTGTGGATGCTTCGGTCGTGTGCCGGCTTTTCTCGACGCTGCAACGAAAAAGCCCCGGCGGCGTGCCGGGGCTTTTCGAGTTCCCGCCGGTAAGGCGGGATGATCGCGATCAGGCCAACAGCGGGACCAGCAGCAAGGCCACGATGTTGATGATCTTGATCAGCGGGTTGATGGCGGGGCCGGCGGTGTCCTTGTAGGGGTCGCCGACGGTGTCTCCCGTGACCGCCGCCTTGTGGGCGTCGGAGCCCTTGCCACCGAAGTTGCCGTCTTCGATGTATTTCTTGGCGTTGTCCCACGCGCCGCCGCCGGTGGTCATGGAGATGGCCACGAACAGGCCGGTGACGATGGTGCCCAGGAGCACGCCGCCGAGGGCCTTGGGGCCGAGCAGCAGGCCTACCAGGAGAGGCACCAGGATGGGCAGGAGCGAGGGAATCACCATCTCTTTGATGGCCGCTTTGGTGAGCATGTCCACCGCCCGTGAGTAGTCCGGCTTTTGCGTGCGGTCCATGATGCCGGGCATCTCCCGGAACTGGCGGCGCACTTCGTTGACGATGCCGCCGGCGGCGCGCCCCACGGCTTCCATGGCCATGGAGCCGAACAGGTAGGGCACCAGGCCACCGATGAACAGGCCGATGATCACCATGTGATCGGACAGATCGAAACGCAGCCCCTGGAGCGCCTCGACGCCGGTGGCCTCCAGCGTGTGGGTGTAGTCGGCGAACAGCACCAGCGCCGCCAGGCCGGCCGAGCCGATGGCGTATCCCTTGGTCACCGCCTTGGTGGTGTTGCCCACGGCGTCCAGCGGGTCGGTGATGCCGCGGATCTTCTCGTCCAGCTCCGCCATCTCGGCGATGCCGCCGGCGTTGTCGGTGATGGGGCCGTAGGCGTCGAGGGCCACGATGATGCCGGTCATGGAGAGCATGGAGGTGGCGGCGATGGCGATGCCATAGAGTCCGGCCAGCTCGTAGGAGGCCCAGATGGCGGCGCAGATGGAGATCACCGGTGCCGCGGTGGCCTTCATGGAGACGCCCAGACCCGCGATGACGTTGGTGCCGTCTCCCGTGGTGGAGGCTTCGGCGATGTGGCGCACCGGCTTGAATTCGGTGGCGGTGTAATACTCGGTGATCACCACCATGAGCGCGGTCAGCACCAGGCCGATGAGGGCGGCCAGGTAGAGGTTGAAGCTGCTCACCTGGGTTCCCTCGATGGTGACTCCATCGCCGAAGATGAGGACGGTGGCCGGGTAGAACGCCACGGCGGAGATCGCGCCGGCCATGATCAGCCCGCGGTAGAGGGCGTTCATGATCTTGCCGCCTTCACGCGCCTTGACGAAGAAGGTGCCGATGATGGAGGCAATGATGGAGATGCCGCCCAACACCAGGGGATAGAGGATGGCCAGCGTGCTCTCCTCGCCCTGGACCATGAGGCCGCCCAGAAGCATGGTGGCCACCACGGTCACGGCATAGGTCTCGAACAGGTCGGCGGCCATGCCCGCGCAGTCGCCCACGTTGTCGCCCACGTTGTCGGCGATGACCGCGGGGTTGCGGGGATCGTCCTCGGGGATGCCGGCCTCCACCTTGCCCACGATGTCGGCGCCCACGTCGGCACCCTTGGTGAAGATACCGCCGCCGAGACGGGCGAAGATGGAGATGAGCGAGCCGCCGAAGGCCAGCCCCACCAGCGGGTGGAGAGGATCTTCCACGCCCATCATCAGCAGGATGCCGTAGAAGCCGGCCACCCCCAAAAGGCCCAGGCCCACCACCAGCAGGCCGGTGATGGCGCCGCCCCGGAAGGCGATCTGCATGGCGGCGTTGAGCCCTTCGTGCGCCGCCTGGGCGGTGCGCACGTTGGCGCGTACGGAGATGTTCATGCCGATGTAGCCCGCCAGGCCGGAGAAGACGGCGCCGATGGCGAATCCGGCCGCCGTGGCCCAGCTCAGGAAGACCCCGATGAGTATGAACAACACCACGCCCACCAAGCCGATGGTGGTGTACTGCCGGTTCAGGTAGGCCGCGGCCCCCGCCTGCACGGCGGCCGCGATTTCGTTCATGCGATCATTTCCCGTCGGCTTGGAGAGTATCCATTTCATGGAGTACACGCCGTAGCCAACGGCCGCGAAAGCGCACAGTAGCGCGAATATCAGGCCCGTCGTCATAGCATTCCTCTTCTTGGTTCGTTGATGGGTTGGCGGAAGAACCTCCCGGTACGGCTTGCGTGAACGCAATGCGGGAGCGTGCCGAGGATGCTAATGAAAAGGGAGCCTGGGTGGGAAATCAAAACCATTGGGGGCAGAAATAAGGGCGGTCTATCCGAAACGGGCGCGCGAAAAAGAGAAATGACCCAGATCAATTCCGGGTAAGAGGAGAGGAGAAGGATTATCAATCGGTTACCGGAAAAGCTGACTTTTGTCAGCCCGGGCGTTCAGCCGCCGAGCCACCGGGCGGCCCGTTTTGCGAAATAGGTGAGAATGGCGTCGGCGCCCGCCCTTTTGATGCAGATCAAAGATTCCATGACCACCGCCTTCTCGTCCAGCCAGCCGTTTTGCGCCGCGGCCATGTGCATGGCGTATTCTCCGCTCACTTGATAGACGAAGGTGGGCACGCCGAACTGGTCTTTCACCCGGCGCACGATGTCCAGGTAGGGCATGCCGGGCTTGACCATGACCATGTCGGCTCCTTCGGCCAGGTCGAGCGCCACCTCCCGCAACGCCTCGTCGCTGTTGGCGGGATCCTGCTGATAGGTGTATTTGTTGCCTTTGCCCAGATTGGCCGCGGAGCCCACGGCGTCGCGGAAGGGGCCGTAGTAGTTGGAAGCGTACTTGGCGGAATAGGCGAGGATCCGGGTGTTGACGAAGCCTTCGGACTCGAGCACGTCGCGGATCTCGCCGATGCGTCCGTCCATCATGTCCGACGGCGCCACGATGTCGGCCCCCGCCTGGGCGTGGGAGAGGGCTTGTTTGACCAGCACCTCCACCGTTTCATCGTTCAAAACATAGCCGTTCTCGTCGATGAGCCCGTCCTGGCCGTGGGTGGTGAAGGGATCCAGGGCCACGTCGGTGATGACGCCCAGATCCGGCACCGCCTCTTTGAGGGCGCGCACCGCCCGTTGCGCCAATCCGTCGGGGTTGTAGGCCTCTTCGGCCTTTTCGCTCTTGGCTTCGGGCGGCGTCACCGGAAAGAGGGCCACCGCCGGGATGCCCAGCCGGACCAGCTCTCTCGCCTCGTCCACCAGAAGGTCGATGCTCATCCGTTCGATCCCGGGCATGGACGGCACCGGCTCGCGCTCGCCTTTGCCCTCCAGCACGAAGACGGGGTAGATGAGGTCGTCCGGCGTGAGGGTGGTTTCTCTCATCAGCCGCCGCGAAAAATCGTCTCGGCGCATGCGGCGCATGCGGGTGAAGGGGTAGCCGCCGAAAGCCTGGGTGTCCATGGGTTCTGATCGCTGTGTCACGGGAGCGGAGTGCATCCGCGGGGTGATCGGATGATGGATCAAGTTTAACGGCGCCGCCGGTGGGAAACAAACTGGAGTTCCCAGTCCTCCTCCTCACTCGCGTGGGCGTCTTATGTCGTGGTTTCGATCGACACGCGCGCCTTTGTGCGCAGCCGGTGAAAAAAAGGCTTGGCAAGGTCTGCCAAGCCGATTTCCAGGGTGGTGGGCCCTGCAGGGCTCGAACCTGCGACCGAGCGATTATGAGTCGCCTGCTCTGACCAACTGAGCTAAGGGCCCTTGAGCTTCAATCACCGTCGAGGAAACTGCGCAGCTTCTCGGACCGCGTGGGATGGCGCAGCTTGCGCAACGCCTTGGCCTCGATCTGGCGGATGCGCTCTCGGGTGACATCGAACTGCTTGCCCACCTCTTCGAGGGTGTGGTCGGTGTTCATGTCGATGCCGAAGCGCATGCGCAGCACCTTGGCCTCGCGCGGGGTGAGTCCCGCCAGCATGTTCTGGGTGGACTCGCGCAGATTCTCCATGGTGGCGGCTTCCACGGGCGAAACCGCGCTGGTGTCCTCGATGAAATCGCCCAGGTGCGAATCCTCGTCGTCGCCGATGGGCGTCTCCATGGAGATGGGCTCCTTGGCGATCTTGAGCACCTTGCGCACCTTGTCCTCGGGCATGTCCATGCGTTCGGCCAGCTCTTCCGGCGTGGGCTCGCGCCCCTTCTCCTGGATCATCTGCCGGGAGATGCGGTTGAGCTTGTTGATGGTCTCGATCATGTGCACCGGGATGCGGATGGTGCGCGCCTGGTCGGCGATGGATCGGGTGATGGCCTGGCGGATCCACCAGGTGGCGTAGGTGGAGAATTTGTAGCCGCGGCGGTATTCGAATTTGTCCACCGCCTTCATCAGGCCGATGTTCCCCTCCTGGATCAGGTCCAGGAACTGGAGCCCGCGGTTGGTGTACTTCTTGGCGATGGAGATCACCAACCGGAGGTTGGCCTCCACCATCTCTTTCTTGGCGCGGCGCGACTTGGCTTCGCCGATGGACATCTTGCGGTTGATCTCCTTGATGTCGGCGATGCTCAAGCCGCAGGCCTTCTCCACTTCGGCCAGCTTGCGTTGCGCGCGGATGATGTCGTCGGCCACCGCCTTGAGCTTGTCTCGGTAGGGCGTCTTGGCCTTGCACTGCGTCTTCACCCAATCGAGGTTGGTCTCGTTCTTGGGGAAGTTGGTGATGAAGTCCTTGCGCGGCATCCCCGCCTGCTCCACGCACAGATCGAGGATGATCCGTTCCTGCTCGCGGATGCGGCCGATGGCGTCGTGCACCGTGCTGCTGAGCTTGGCGAACAACTGCGGGTTGAGCTTGAGCTCGGCGAAGATGCCGACGATTTTTTCATTGAGCTTTTTCGCCTTGTCGTCGTTGCCGTGCTTCTCGAGGTGGTTGCGCCAGCGTTTGTACAACCGGGTCAGTTCCGCCGTCTTCTCTTTCACCAACTGGGGGTCGGGGCCGGTGTCACCGGCCTCCTCGTCTTCCTTGGCCACCGGAGTGGGCGGGGTCTCGTCGTCCTCGTCCGGGTCGATGAAACCGGTGATGACGTCGGACAGCCGGGTCTCCTCGGCCTTGACGTCGGCCAGCTTCTGGACCAGGTGCTCCACTGCGGGCGGGAAGGTGGCCAGGGCGGCGGCCACCTGGTTGAGGCCGTCCTCGATACGCTTGGCGATCTGCAGCTCGCCTTCACGAGTGAGCAGCTCCACGGTGCCCATCTCGCGCATGTACATGCGCACCGGGTCGGTGGTGCGGCCGAATTCGCTGTCCACCGAGGCGAGGGCCATCACCGCCGCTTCGGCCGTCTCCTCGTCCGTGGGCACGGCATCCGGCGCGATGGTGGCTTCGTCGGTGTCCGGCGGCGTTTCGTACACCGGAATCCCCACCTCGTTGATCATGCGGATGATGTCTTCGATCTGCTCCGAATCCACGATGGTGTCGGGCAGATGGTCGTTGACCTCCGCATAGGTCAAAAAGCCCTGCTCCTTGCCTTTGGTGATGAGCTCCTTGATGCGGGATTGAGACTGTTGCTGGTCCATGGATTCCTCTTTTCGGCGTTTTTGGCGCACCAAAACGGAACGCGCCATTATAGCCTGTACTGCTCAAGTATAGAAAGTTTTCATGTTCGACCGCCGCCGGCGCCCCATGTTCAGGGCTTCCTCGCCGAGTAGAGCCGGCGCAGGCGCTCCTTCTCCTCCTCGGTGAGGTCAGAAGGGCGCAGTTTGCTCGCGGCCCGGCGGGCTTCGGCTTGGCGCGCCTCCTCGCCCAGCTTTTCCAGGCAGCCCAGGAACTGTTCGGCCTGGTCTCCGTGAATTTCCAGGGGAAAGGCGGCCAGGCGCCCCAGATGGCGGCGGATCTCCGCATCCTGCTCCCGTTCCAGGAGCATGGCGGTGGTCACATGCGGATGCGCGCGCGCCGTTTCAAGAAGCCTGCTCAGCAGACGGCTCCCCTCGCTTTCCAATGTCTCCCATTCCCGTGGCAGCGGCTCCATCCGGGCCAGCTCGGGATGCTGGAGCAGCAGGGCGATGGCGCGGTGCAAGGGCTTGAGGGTGCCCGGCCGCCGGGCCGGCCGTCGGGCCGGCGCGCGGCCGCCTTCCTTTCGACGGCCGCCGAGGGGATGGGTTCCCGTGATCTTCGCCAGTCGCTGCTCGAGCATCTCGCGGAACACACCCGAGGGCACTTTGTCCAGGTGGGGACGCACCAGGGCGGCGAAACGGGCGCGCCCGTCGAGGGTGGTCATGTCCACCTGTTCGGCGAGACGATCGAAGAGGAAATCCGATAGCGCCGTGGCCCGTTCCACCCGCTTTCGGAAGGCTTCGGCCCCTTCCCGGCGCACCTGGCTGTCGGGATCTTCCCCTTCGGGCAGGAACAGGAAACGGGCTTGGCGGCCGTCCCGCAACAGAGGCAAGGTGGTCTCCAGCGCCTTCCACGCGGCGCGCCGACCGGCGGCGTCTCCGTCGAAACAGAACACCACCTCCGGGGCGGTGCGAAAGAGCTTTTCGAGGTGGTCTGGAGTGGTGGCGGTGCCGAGGGTGGCCACCGCTTCGCGCAGGCCGTACTGGGCCAGGGCCACGACGTCCATGTACCCTTCCACCACCAGGATCCGTTCGGGGCGGCGCAAGGCGCGCCGCGCTTCGTACAGTCCGTAGAGCTCGCGCCCCTTGTGGAAGACGGGTGTCTCGGGTGAATTGAGGTATTTCGGAGTGTCGTCCCCCAGTACACGGCCGCCGAACCCCACCACCCGGCCCCGCCCGTCTCGGATGGGGAACAGGATGCGATCACGGAAGCGGTCGTAACGGCGGCCCTTGCTTTCGGAGAGCAGGCCCGCCTCCATGAGCAGCCCGGCCCGCTTCGGGTCCCGGCCCAGGGCGTCGAGCAGGTTGCGCCACCCCGCGGGGGCGTAGCCGAGGCGGAATTCTCGAACCATTTCCTCCGACAGCCCGCGGCTCTCCAGATATCGTCGGGCTTTCGGGGCCTGCGGGTGCTCGCGCAACTGGGTCTCGAACCAGCGGGCGGCCTCTTCGAGGATCCGGTAGAGCGGCTCGTGATCGGGTCCTTGCTCGAAGGCGATCTGGCGCGGCACTTCCATGCCTACGCTGGTGGCCAACTCCTCTACCGCTTCGGGGAAACTCATGCCGTCGTAGGCCATGAGAAAGCCGATGGCGGTGCCGTGGGCGCCGCAGCCGAAGCAGTGGTAGAACTGCTTGGACGGGCTCACGGTGAAAGAGGGGGTTTTTTCTTCGTGAAAGGGGCAGCGGGCCTTGAATTCGTGGCCCGCGCGCTGCAGAGGCACGCGACGGCCCACCACGTCCACCACATCCACCCGGGACAGCAGTCGGTCGATGAATTCAGGGGGGATCTTTCCGGCCACGCGGAAAGTGTAGCAGAGGCGGTCAGCCGGAGAGCTTGCGCTTGACCAGTGCGCTCACCGCACCCATGTCGGCCCGGCCTTGGAGCTGGGGCTTGAGCCGTCCCATCACCTTTCCCATCTCTTTCATCGAGGCGGCGCCGGTGGCGGCGATGGCCTCGTCCACGAGGGCTTCGATCTCGTCTTCCGTGAGCGGCTGGGGCAGGAACTCCTGGATGACGGAGATTTCGTATCTCTCTTGGTCGGCCAGTTCGGTGCGTCCGGCCTTGTCGTACTGTTCGACCGAATCGCGCCGCTGCTTGACCATCTTGTCCAGGATGGCCAGCACGCGGGCGTCGTCCAGCTCGATGCGCTCGTCCACCTCCACCTGCTTGAGGGCGGCCAGGATCAGGCGCAGGACACCCAGGCGCGCTTTGTCGCCCGCCTTCATGGCGGCTTTCATCTCCTCGGTGATGCGCGCCTTGAGCATGGTTTCGTGATCAGTATTGACGTTCGAAACGGCGGTTTTCGCGGGCCACCTTCTTCTGCCAGCGCTTGACGGCGGCAGCGGCCTTGCGCTTGCGCTCCCAGGTGGGCTTTTCATAGTACTCACGACGGCGCACCTCGGCCAGGATGCCGGCCTTTTCGCAGGCGCGCTTGAAGCGCCGCATGGCGACTTCGAACGGCTCGTTCTCTTTAACGCGTACGCTGGGCATTGCTTCCTCGATTCACATGGGTAAACTGATTGCCTTGCCTGCGGCCCGCCGGGCCTTGGGCATCAAGGCGCGGGATTCTATCCCTTTCCCGAAGGATTTGCAATTTATCGTGGTGGTCCGGGTCGGGGCAGGGGGCTGTTCGAAAAGTGCCGTGAATACATCCCTGTAGGCTCCACGGCGGCATCCATGCCGCCGAGGTTTTCGAACAGCCCCCTGCCCCGGCCCTCGTCAACTGCCGGAGGTTCTGTGAGCGAAAGCCCGGAGATCGACCTGGTACTGGGAGTGGAGAGCTCCTGCGACGAGACGGGCGTGGCGCTCTACTCCGGCAGCCGTGGGTTGCTGGCCCACCGGCTCCACTCCCAGGTGGAGCTCCACGCCGAGTACGGCGGGGTGGTGCCCGAACTCGCCTCGCGCGACCACATCCGCCGGCTGGCGCCCCTCATCCGGGCGGTGCTCGACGAGGCGGACGTGGAGGGAAGCGAGGTGCGGGGGGTGGCCTACACCGCCGGCCCCGGCCTGGTGGGGGCGCTGCTCACCGGTGCCGGCCTGGCACGTAGCCTGGCCTGGGCCTGGGGCGTGCCGGCGGTGGAGGTGCACCACATGGAGGGGCACCTGCTGGCGCCCATGCTGGAATCCGACCCCCCTGCCTTTCCCTTCGTCGCCCTGCTGGTCTCCGGCGGCCACACCATGCTGGTGGAGGTGCGGGGGGTGGGCCGCTACCGCCTGCTGGGCGAGTCCCTGGACGACGCCGCCGGTGAGGCCTTCGACAAGACCGCCAAGCTGCTTGGGCTGGGCTATCCCGGCGGTCCCGCCGTGGCCGCCCTGGCCGAGCGGGGGGATCCCCGTCGCTTCCACTTCCCGCGTCCCATGGTGGACCGCCCGGGGCTGGACTTCAGCTTCAGCGGGCTCAAGACCTTCACCCTCACTACGCTGAAAAAGGAGTCGAGGGGTCTCGGCGGCGAGGCGCTGGAACGGCTCAAGGCCGACATCGCCCGCGCCTTCGAAGAGGCGGTGGTGGACACCCTGGTCATCAAGTGCCGGCGGGCGGTGCAGCAGAGCGGCATTCCCACCCTGGTGCTGGCCGGCGGCGTGGCGGCCAACCGGCGGCTGCGGGAGCGGATGGACGCCATGATGGCAAAGGAGGGGGGGCGAACCTTCTATCCCCGCCTGGAGTTCTGCACCGACAACGGCGCCATGATCGCCTACGCGGGCTGGCAGCGCCTGCGCGCCGGGGAACGGACCGGGCCGGAGTTCAACGCCAGGCCGCGCTGGTCCCTCACCAACCTGCAGCCGCCGGGCGACCCGGCCGGATTCGAGTTCGTTCCTTAGGGGGTGTTTCACCACAGAGGCACGGAGGGCGCAGAGGATGCCCATTCGAAATGATCTCCGTGTCTCTGTGGTAAGTACAGTTCCGTAGTCCTGTAGGCCGGACGAGGCTGCGCAGCAGCCGACTCCGGCGGTTACCTTTTTCGCCCGCGTCGGCCTTCGGCCTCGGCGGGCCTACGGGTTGAAGTGATCCGGCTGGATTCGAATTTTTCCCGGAGGGGCGGCTGTTTCACCATGGGGAGCCGGTCAGGCCTTGATCTTCCCTTCCTTCCCCTCCAGCAGGTTGCGGATGTTGCTGCGGTGGCGCCAGAACAGCAGGAGGGTGATGGCCACCTGCATGGCCACCAGCTCCCGTGCGGGCCACACCGCCCACACCACGAAGGGCGCCAGGGACATGGAGACCAGGGCCGCCAGGGAGGAGAT
>Ga0256914_1004525_pt1 | contig 10399 bp, 9 predicted proteins | sample HulkmetaG_FD_191571 | JGI IMG/M metagenome (GOLD analysis project Ga0256914, IMG submission 191571) | Hydrothermal chimney microbial communities from Main Endeavour vent field at the Juan de Fuca Ridge, Pacific Ocean - Hulk | ecosystem: Environmental > Aquatic > Marine > Hydrothermal vents ...
CAGCACCAGGATGATCGAGGGGGGGATGATCTGTCCCAGAGTGCCCGAAGCGCAGATGGTGCCCGCCGCCACCGCCGGATCGTAGTTGCGCTTGAGCATGGTGGGCAAGGAGAGCAGCCCCATGGTTACCACGGTGGCCCCCACGATGCCCGTGCTGGCCGCCAGCAGCATACCCACCAAGGTCACCGATATGCCCAGTCCGCCCCGCATGCGGCCGAACAGCGCCGCCATGGTGTCGAGCAGCTCCTCGGCCACCTTCGAGCGCTCCAACATCACCCCCATGAAAACGAACAGCGGCACGGCGATGAGGGTCTCGTTGGTCATGATGCCGTAGAGGCGGTTAGGCAGCGCCTCGAGGAAAGCGTCGTCGAAAACATCGAACCATTCGCCCACGAAGGCGAAAAGTAGAGAGACGCCGCCCAGGGTGAAGGCCACGGGGTAGCCGAGCATAAGGACCAGGGCCACGACGGCGAACAGGATCAGCGCCAGGTACTCAACCATCGTCCGCCTCCTTCAACACCCGGAGGCTGCGCAGGACCAGCGCCAACCCCTGCACCATCAGGGTGACGGGCAGTATCAGGATCAGGCTCTTGAGCAGAAAGACGCCGGGCAGACCGCCCGCCTCACGCGATCCCTCCAGCACCCGCCAGGATTCGGCCACATACTCCCAGCTCACCACCAGGATGTAGAAAGAGAGCGGCATCAGGAGCACCAAAGTGCCCAACAGATCCACCCAGGCCCGCCCCCGTGGGCCGAATCTCTGGTAGAAGATGTCCACCCGCACGTGCCCGCCTTCCTTGAGGGTGTAGGCGGCCCCCAACATGAAGACGGCGGCGTGCAGATAGGTCACCGACTCTTGCATGGCGATCCAGCCGGTATCGAACAGATAGCGCAACACCACCACCGCGAAAGTGATGAGCACCATGAGGAGGGTGCCCCAGGAGACCAAGCGGCCGAGAAATTCGGCCAGCATCTCCAGTCTGCGGATCAGGTCATCCACGGCGACGGCCACACCTCACCAGCGGAACAAGATCCATTGGGGCACCACGATCTGCCCCGGATCGTCGCCCCGCACTTCATCGAACTGACCGTCGCCGTCCAGGTCCATGAGGTAATAGGCCGGACCGCGGGCGGGCACGATCTTGAGCATGTAAATCTGGCCGTTCACACGGTACTCGTGGATGGTTCGTCCGCCCTCTTCGCGAATGGTCACTTCGGGTTCGATGACCTCGCCGTTTTCGTCCACGGGCGGCGGCGGTTCGGCGGCCAAGGCGGCCGCGCACCAGAGGCAGGCCGCGGCACAGAGACGTTTTCTCATGGCGGACGTCCGGGCGTGATGGGGTGGGGCCATTATAGCTCCAACAAGATCTCCTGCTCCTCCGGCGAGGGCTGGAAGCCGCGACCGCCGTAATGGGCGAAGATGGCCTCCACGATCTCTTCCGGTTCGTCGCACACCTGCATCAGATCGAGATCCTCGGGACCGATGGTCCCCTCCGCCGCCAAGGTGTCTCGGAACCAGTCCAGCATCCCCTGCCAGAAAGCGCGCTCCACCAGGATGATGGGAATGCGTCGCCCTTTTCCGGTCTGAACCAGAGTCAGGCATTCGGCCAGTTCGTCCAGGGTGCCGAATCCACCCGGCAACACCACATAGGCCGACGCGTATTTGATGAACATGACCTTGCGCGCAAAGAAATGGCGGTAGGTGATGGAGATGTCTTGATAGGGATTGGGATGCTGTTCATGGGGCAGCACGATGTTCAGGCCCACACTGGGCGAAGGCCCCTGGAAGGCCCCCTTGTTGGCCGCTTCCATGATCCCCGGACCGCCGCCGCTGATGACGGTGAAACCCGCCTCCGAAAGCAGACGCGCCACCTTTTCGGCCTTGCGATACCAGGGATGGTCGGGCGGCGTGCGCGCCGAACCGAAAATGCTCACCGCGGGGCGGATGCGACTGAGCTGCTCGAACCCTTCGACGAACTCCGCCATGATGCGGAAGATGCGCCAAGATTCCCGATTCAGCTCCGCTTCCGAGTCGGGTGTTCGCGGGCGAATGGTGGAAAAATCGCTCATGCCGGTCCCCTCGTTGCGCTAGAATCTGCGGCCCTTCATGACGGCCCCACGCCAGGAGCCGTTCCGAAAACGGCTCACTATAGGCCATGCAGGATCTCAATCCAAGACAGCGCGAAGCGGTCACCTGGCTCGACGGCCCCTTGCTGGTGCTGGCCGGAGCCGGTTCGGGCAAGACCCGGGTCATCACCCGCAAGATCGCCTGGCTGGTGCAGGAGGCGGGCATGGCCGCCCGCCACATCACCGCCGTCACCTTCACCAATAAGGCGGCGAGGGAAATGAAAGCGCGGGTGGCCGGATTGCTCCAAGGCACGGCGCGCCGCGGGCTGAGGGTCTCCACCTTCCACACCCTGGGGCTGGAGATCCTGCGCCGCGACCACCAAGCGGCCGGCCTGCGCCCCGGTTTCACCCTCTTCGACAACCTCGACGGTGAACAGCTGATCAGGGCGCTTCTGTCCGATGAGACGCCCGATTCCGAAACGGTGCGTCAGGCACAATGGCGCATATCGCGCTGGAAAAACGACGGAATCACTCCAGAACAGGCCGTGAGCACGTCGGAAGACGACCGGACGTTGCACCACGCCCGTCTCTACGCCGCCTACCAGCGGGCGTTGAGCGCCCACAACGCCGTGGACTTCGACGATCTGATCCGGCTGCCGGTGGCCCTGTTGCGGGAAGCGGCCGACATCCGCGAACGGTGGCAGGACCGCATCCACCATTTGTTGGTGGACGAGTACCAGGACACCAACGGCGCCCAATACGAACTGGTGAAACTGCTCACCGGCGTACGTCAGTCCTTCACCGTGGTGGGAGACGACGACCAGTCCATCTACACATGGCGGGGCGCCCGCCCGGACAACCTGGCCCGCCTGCAAGCCGACTATCCCCGCCTGAAAGTGATCAAGTTGGAACAGAACTACCGCTCCACCGGACGCATCCTCCAGGCCGCCAATGCCCTCATCGCCAACAATCCCCACCTGTTCGAGAAGCGGCTGTGGAGCGAACTGGGACCGGGTGACCCCATCCGGGTGCTGGTCTGTCGCGACGAAACACACGAAGCCGAACGGGTGGTCTCCGAAATCCTCCACCAGAAAGTGATGAAGGGTTTCGGGTGGGGCGACTTCGCCATCCTCTACCGCGGCAACCACCAGGCGCGCCCCTTCGAGGAACAGCTCAGGCAGCACAACATCCCTTATTTTCTCAGCGGAGGCACCGCCTTCTTCGCCCGCACCGAGATCAAGGACCTGATGGCCTATCTTCGGCTGCTGGCCAACCCCCACGACGACGCCGCATTCCTGAGGGTGGTCAACACCCCGCGCCGCGGCATCGGCCCCAGCACCTTGGAAACACTGGGCGCCTGGGCCGCCGAACGGGGCCTGCCCTTGTTGGAAGCGGTAGACGACCTGGGGCTGGAGCACAAGCTCGGCGGACGGCCGTTGAAGCGGCTGCGCGAGTTCGCCGCCTGGGTCCGACATTTCGCCCGCCTGGCCCATGGAGAAGAACCGGCCGAAGCGCTGCGCCGGCTCGTGCGCGACATCGAATACGAAGAGTGGCTGATGCAGACCGCCCCCAACGACAAGGCAGCGGAGCGCCGCCTGCGGAACATTCAAGACCTGACGTCCTGGATCGAACGGCTGCAGGAAGACGAGCACAAGGGCGAAGACCTGACCGCCCTGGTGAACCACCTTGGCCTCATGGACATCCTCGAACGCCGGGACGAAGCCCAAGCCGACGACCGCGTGAGCCTGATGACCCTGCATGCCGCCAAAGGACTGGAGTTTCCGGTGGTCTTCCTGGTGGGGATGGAAGAGGCGCTTCTGCCCCACCAGACCAGCATCGAAGAAGACAACGTGGAAGAGGAACGGCGCCTGGCCTATGTGGGCATCACCCGTGCCCGACGCCTGCTCCACCTCACCTGCGCCCGTAAACGCCGCAAGGGCGGTGAGCTGGTGGAGTGCCAGCCCAGCCGTTTCCTGGAAGAACTTCCGGCCGATCTACTGGAGTGGGAGGGACGCACCACCGAAGAGGACCCCGAAAAGAAAAAGGCCAGGGGGCGCGCCCACCTGGCCGGTCTCAAAGCGATGCTCGAGTGAACACCGGGAGTGTTCCGCCCCCGGCGACGCGAAACAGGCGGCGACCGACGCCGACCCTTCACGCCCCGGGGGTCGTCTTTCGCATCAGGGTTCGAGCGTGGCCAGCCATTCGGCCATGGCTTTCATCTCCTCCTCGGAGACCCCGGCGATGACGCCTTTCATCACCGCGCTCTGTCCATTGGCGCGGGTGCCGCTCTTGATGTCTTTCATCTGATTGAGCAGATACTCCGCCGTCTGGCCGGCCAGCTTGGGATAGACCGGCATGACGGTGGTCTTGCCGTCGGCGCCATGACAACCGGCGCACCCTTTGGCCTGGTACAACTTGGCGCCCGGGTGATCGGCGCCGCCCGCCGGCGCGGCGGGAGCCGGCGCCGCTGCCGCCTGGGCCTGCCCGGCCGGCGCGCCAGCCGGTGCCGGAGCCGACGCCGCCTCGGCAGGCGCGGGAGCCGCCGCGTCTGCAGCGGGCGCGGCCTGGCCGGCCACTTTCACCTGACCGACGGGCTTGATGCGGGAAAGCACGTCGTCCTCCGCCCCGGCGCCGCCGGCGAAAACGATGGATAGAGAAAAAGCGAGCAAAAAGGGTTTTCTGTTCACGTTCGGATACCTCGGGATTCCTGGAAAGGGGGCCGGTCGGCCCGGAAGAAAATCGAAGTGTGCCAATCATATCACCGCCGCAAGGCGGCCTGAAGCGCGTGGAAAGCCGGTGACCACTGTTGCTATAGTTGGGCCATCCCTTCACGATCCATCGGAACCATGGCAGAGAAGAACACGCCGGCGCCCCCCGCTGTGGATCCCAAGCTCCTTCGGGCCGCCCGGTCCTTCGAGGCCATACTGCTCAGCCAGATCGAGATCCAGGAAAAGCTCAGCGACGACCTGAAGAACGCCATCCGTTTCGGTATGGTGATCCTGGGCATCATCGCCATTTCCATACTGGTGCTCCTGCTCACCCTTTCTTCCCAGATCAACCGCATCTCGGCGGTGGTCTCCGACATGCAGCGCAACGTGGAGACGGTCACCGAACGGATGGACCGTATCACCGGCGCCATGGACTCCATGTCCCACAGGGTGGCGCTGCTCCGGGCCATGGACGAGGAGACGCGCGCCATGCACCAGGAGATGGAACGGATGGACGCCGACATCGCCACCATGCGGAAAACCATCGGCTCCATGGGAACTCATGTGACCCAGGTGCGAAGATCGGTCGAAAACATGGCCGTCACCATCAGCCGTATGGACGACGAAGTGCAGATGATGGCCGCCGACATGCAACACATGGCCAAACCGGCCCGCACCCTGAACAAGTTGTTCCCCATTCCTTGAGGCGCGAACATGGCGGAAGACGAAAAAAGGCTGTTCATCGACATGGTGGGCCGCCTCAGCTGGGAAACCCAGCTCCACCTGGACGAACGCCACCATCACTTCTACGTCAACAAAGTGATCATCGTCCTCATCTCCATCCTGCTGGTGGTGCTGGCGGTGATCAACGTCTATTACGTGGCCATCCTCTATCGCAACCTCAACGGCATCGTGGACAACATGGATGCCATGCACGCCCACATGGAACGGGTTTCCGCCCGCATGGCCCGCGTCACCGACATCGTGGACGAGTTCGAGCGTCACATGCGCCACATGGACAGCATCGAAGCCAGCACCCGGGCCATGGCCGAACGCATGCCCAGTATCCGCACCAGCATGGACGAGATCCGCAACGGCATCGCGGCCATGGACGAAGAGATGGCACGTATGAGCACCGGCATGAACCACATCGACCAGCGCTTCCGCCACATGGCGGACGGCGTGGGCGTGATGCGGTTCCATGTGTGGACCATTTCCCGCCCCATGGGGGCCATGAACCCACTGTTGCCCTGAGGGCATCGCGCCACGCTCAAGGGGCGGCCGCCGCGGCACACCGCAGATGATCCGTTTCCGCCATCTGACCCTCAGACGGGGCTCCAAGGTCCTGTTCCGCAACGCCGACCTGACCATCCACTCAGGCCACAAAGTGGGCGTCATCGGTGCCAACGGGTGTGGCAAGTCGAGCCTTTTCGCCCTGCTTCTGGACGAACTGCCGCCCGACGAGGGCGTGGTGGAGCGACCTCCCGGCTGGATCCTGTCCCATCTCGCACAGGAGCCGCCCGACGACTCCCGTCCGGCCATCGAATATGTCCTCGACGGTGATCCGGAACTGCGCCGGCTGACCTCGGAACTGGCGCAGGCGGAACGGACGGGCGACGGTGAACGATTGGCCCGGCTGCACGCCCGTCTCGAACTCCTCGACGGCTACCGGGCGCGCAGCCGGGCGGCGGAGCTGCTGCACGGTCTTGGATTCGACGCCGACACGCTGGACAAACCGGTGAATCGGTTCTCTGGCGGTTGGCGGATGCGGCTCAACTTGGCCCGAACCCTCTTCCGCCGAGCGGACCTACTCTTGCTGGACGAACCCACCAACCATCTGGACCTGGACGCCACCCTATGGCTGGAAGGACATCTGCGCCGTCTTCCCGTCACCTTGCTGCTCATCTCCCACGATCGGGAGTTCGTGGACGGCGTGTGCGACCACATCCTCCACTTCGAAAACGGCGCGCTGCGTCTCTACAAAGGCGGCTACAGCACCTTCGAACAGACCCGCGCCGAACGGCTGGCCCATCAGCAAGCGACACACGAGAAACAACGGCGGGAAATCGCCCGCATCCGCGGCTATGTGGACCGGTTCCGGGCCAAGGCCACCCGAGCGCGCCAAGCGCAAAGCCGCCTGAAGGCGCTTCAGCGAATGGAGCGTGTCGCCCCGGCCCACGTGGATGCTCCTTTCCGCTTCGAATTCCCAGAGCCGGAAAAACTGCCCCGCCCTCTGCTCCGCTTGGAAAAGGCCACCGCCGGCTATTCGGGCCACCCCGTGCTGCGCAACATCGATCTCATCCTCGCGCCGGGCGACCGCCTCGGCCTGCTCGGCCCCAACGGCTCCGGCAAGTCCACCCTCGTGCGCCTCTTGGCCGGCCGGTTGCAGCCCCTGGAAGGCACGAGAACAGCCGCTCGCGACCTTCGCATCGGCTATTTCGCTCAACACCGTCTGGAACAGCTCCAGCCCGAGCACAGCCCGCTCGAGCATCTGCTCCAGCTCGAACCGGAGCTTCCCGAGCAACGCGCGCGCGACTTCCTGGGGGGATTCGGTTTCAGCGGCGACCGGGCGCTGGCGCCCACGGCCCCTTTTTCCGGCGGGGAAAAGGCGCGCCTGGCATTGGCGCTGTTGGTGTGGCGGCGCCCCAATCTCCTTCTGCTGGACGAACCCACCAACCACTTGGACCTAGAGATGCGCCAGGCCCTGGCCCTGGCGTTGCAGACGTTCACCGGCGCCCTGGTGGTGGTCTCCCACGACCGCCATCTGCTGCGGACCACCACCGACACGCTGCTGCGGGTGGAGGACGGCGGCGTTCACCCTTTCGACGGCACCCTCGACGACTACCCGGCATGGCTCGCCCAGCGGCGTTCCTCCCGCAGCCGGATGGCGGCCGCCCCACCCAATCGGCAAGACCGCAAGGCGGAACGGCGCGCCGCCGCGGCCAAGCGCCAGGCGCTGCAGCCGTTGAAAACGCGGTTGCAAGAAGTGGAACGTCGGCTCGAAGCCCTGCACAAACGCCAAGCCGAGCTGGAAGCAGCCATGGCGGACAACGAACTCTACCTGCCGGAAAACCGCAACAAACTCGAAGCGCTGGTCCGGGAAAAAAAGGAGGTGGACCGCGCTTGCGAAGCCCAGGAGCTGGCCTGGATGGAAGCGGCGGAAGCGCTGGAAGCGGCGAAGGACTGATGGGGAAAGGACTTTACGGCAGGCCTGGGCCGCCAAAGCCGGAAGTCGATGCGGGCGGCGGCTGCCCCAGTCTTGCCGGAATCGGCTGCCGCACGGCCTCGCCCGGGCAACGACAGGTGCCCTCAAGGAGAGAGGGCTCGAACCACGGAGGCACCGTACCCACGGGGCCCTCGGTGTCCCAATGACGAAACCACCATGGGTCCCGTCATCCCCGTCTGCGATCGCGGGACCGCCGCGGCCGGATCTCCTGTTCCAACAGATCGGGAAGAAAGAGCTCGTTCACAAGGATCGGCTTGCCGGCATAGCGAAACACGGTACGCCGCCCCCACACCGCTTCCGGCTTCTCCACCAGGTGCTCGGTGGCCACCCGATAGAGCCGATGGCGCGGGGAGAAGCGGGCGATCTCCACCCGCTCGCGCCGGGTGCCGGGGTCGGCGAACAGCACCGCGCCCAGCGGGCGGTCACGCAACAGGGCGAGGCGACGGGCGGCGCCCGTAAGGCTCCGCGCCGGCATCAAGGTGCGCGCGAACACCTGGGGGCGGTCCCGACACAACAGCACCACCTCGCGCACCAGGCAGGCGGCTCGGGGCGGCAGCCGAAGCAACAACCGTTCGCTGTTGTACAGCCTTCCCCAACACTGGGAGACCACCCGCACCCGAAAAGGGCCGTCACACGCAGCGGTCACCCTCCGGGTCAGGGAAGCACGATCTTCCAGCCAGTGGAAGACCCGTTCCGGGACACCCGGTGGATGACCGGCGTCCAACGGAAACCAGCGCGGCTCACCGGGAGAGCGGGTGCGAGCGGCGGTCATGAAGCGGTTCAGTGGCCCAGATCACGCGCAATGCGGATCACTTCGGGAATGGCGCGCAACCGCCGCATGATGGCCGCCAAATGCTTGCGGTCACGCACCGTGATCACCAGGTGGAGGGTGGACGTGATGCCGTCCCGGTCCTCGCTGCGGATGTCGTCGATGTTGGAGCCCGAGGCGGCGATGGCCGAGGCGATGGTGGCCAGCATGCCCCGTTTGTTGCTCACGGTGAGGGTGAGGGCGGTGGCGAACTCGCCTTCGATCTCCTCTTCCCATTGGACATCCAGCCATTCGGCCTCGGCCCGCCGCTCTTTGAGCACGTTGGGACAATTCTGATGGTGCACCACCAATCCCTTGCCCGGGTGAAAGATGGCGATCACCGGATCACCGGGTATGGGCCGGCAACACTTGCCGAAACGCACCACCAGCCCTTCGGTTCCGCGGATCACCAACTGGCCCGCGGGCCCACCGGTCTCGCTCCCGGTCTCCCGAGCCACCAGGGCGGCCGCCACCAGCTTGGCCATGCGATTGCCCAGGCCGATCTCGACCAGCAGGTTCCACAGGCTCTCCGCCTTGAGCTGCTCCAGCACCTGATCCATGCGATCGATGTCGATGTAATGGATGGATGTGCCGTATTTCTCCAGCTCGCGTTCGAGCAGACGGCTGCCCAACTCTGCGGCCTCGTCCTCCTCCAGCCGTTTGAGATGGCTCCGGATGGAAGCCCTTGCCTTGCCCGTGACCACGAAATCGAGCCAGGCCGGGTTGGGCCTCGCCTCTTCGCTGGTGAGGATCTCTACCGTCTGGCCGTTGCGCAAGCGGGTCCGCAAAGGCACCAGCCGCTTGTCGACGCGCGCGGCCACACAATGGTCGCCCACGTCCGAATGGATGGCGTAGGCGAAATCCACCACCGTGGCCCCCTTGGGCAACACCTTGATCTGTCCTTTCGGAGTGAAGACATAGACCTCGTCGGGGAAGAGGTCCACCTTCACGTGTTCTAGAAACTCCACGGAGGTTCCCGAGTCCTTCTGCACGTCCAGGAGGCTGCGCACCCACTCCATGGCGGCGCTGGGCGGAAACTTCCCTTCCCCGCTCTTGTAGTGCCAGTGGGCGGCGATCCCCTCTTCCGCCACCTGGTGCATCTCGAAGGTGCGGATCTGCACCTCGATGTGATGGCCGTGGGGCCCCACCAACACGGTGTGCAGGGACTGGTAGCCGTTGGCCTTGGGAATGGCGATATAGTCCTTGAACCGGCCCGGCACCGGCTTGTAGAGGCCGTGCATGGCGCCCAACACCCGATAACAGGTGTCCACGTCTTCGACCAGGATGCGGAAGGCGAACACGTCGGCCACTTCGCTCAACGAAACCCCCTTCTCCCGCATCTTGCAGTAGAGGCTATAGATGTGCTTCTCCCTTCCGCTCACCTCGCAGCGGAAGGACTCCTGGGCGAGCCGGTTGCGAATGGACTCCTCGATGTGCGCCACCACCTCCTTTCGATGGCCGCGGAGTCTCAGTAGTGCCTCGTTGAGCACCCGGTAACGCCAGGGGTAGTAGGCCTGCATGCCCAGCTCCTCCAGCTCCAGGCGGATGCTGTTGATCCCCAGGCGCAGGGCGATGGGGGCATAGATCTCC
>Ga0256914_1004526_pt1 | contig 10399 bp, 12 predicted proteins | sample HulkmetaG_FD_191571 | JGI IMG/M metagenome (GOLD analysis project Ga0256914, IMG submission 191571) | Hydrothermal chimney microbial communities from Main Endeavour vent field at the Juan de Fuca Ridge, Pacific Ocean - Hulk | ecosystem: Environmental > Aquatic > Marine > Hydrothermal vents ...
GTGACGGAGTCGAGGAGGATTCCCTCTATCCCCTCCTGAGCTTCTCCTCCACAACTTTTACTTTGTACTCCATCGTTATCGTCTTGTCCCTCCTGTCATCTATCTTTATCACAGTGACCACTCTAGGGGCCCCTTTAGCAAATGGGGACTCGTGCATCTCCTTCAGCACCTCGAAGAGTTCGTCGAGGTCGCCCTCTATCACAGTGGAGGTAGGGGTCAGCTGGTACTTCAGACCAGATCTCCTCACCACCCTCAAAGCCTCAGCAACGTAATCGCTGACACTGACCCCCACTCCAACGGGGACTATCGTTATCTCTGCCATAGGCATGGGATCACCCCTTAATACTGGTCTGGGAATCATTAATGGTTACCCTCATCGCTGTCCCCGAGATCCCTGCCTTCGAGACGCCTGCCCAAGTTGACGAAGAACCCCCTGTTTAGGTGTATATCGAAATCCGATGTCCTGTAATACTTTCTAATGAGGGCCCTCCCCTCATCTATCTCCGTCTCTACCAAGAGCAGTCCCTTCCTGACAAGCTCCTTTAAATGGAGGATGAGTAGCGGTTTGGAGATGCCTAAAAGGTCTCTGAGCTCCCTATTGCTCCTCCTCCTTAACGAACAGAGGGCAAGTATCTTGAGCCTTAACGGGTTGGACAGGGCCTTCATCAGGGAGGATAAAGTTTCTATTTCCCCCTCCACCTCTATCTCGCTCAATAAACCTTCACTCCCTCATTTCTTCCCTTAGCTCTCTTATCTCCCGTCTTAAGCTCCTGATCTCCTCTAAAAGATCTTTCATCAGTGAAGTGAAGTCCTCATCGGTACCTGATCTCGAGGAGCTGGGAGAGGATCTCCCGAGCAGCTCCTTGAGCAAGTAGAGAGCCACCAATATCACGGCGATTACTATGATTGTACTAAGTAAGGGTCCGAAGATGGGCCCCCAGTCGGGCCCGGGTGGTAGGGGAGGGAGATCGCTGGGCGGGGAAGGACCGGTCGATCCTGCCAGCGAGGAGGGTTCGGGACCCGGCGGTCCCTCAGGTTTGGGTAGACTCTTCGGAGTTGGGGCCGCCATTACGGGTAAACCGCCAATCAGGAGCATTATCAAGAGGATTGCAACGCACTTGTTCATATACATCTTACCCGAGTAAGATATTACTTACCTTACTTATAAGCATTTGCGCGGATCCGGTCCAGAAACATTATACGGGAATGGCCAGCCTATTCTTGATCGATATGGAACCGGAGAGGTTTAGATTCGGTGTAGAGCCCTTAGATTTACTTCTACCGCAAGGAGTTCTAAGGAGCAGCCTTATAGGCGTCTTCGGGGAGACGGGCACTGGAAAAAGTGTTTTGCTGAATGAGATAGCATACCGAGCTCTTAAACGCGGTGATAGAGTCCTCCTAGTCCTGCTGGAGGACACGCCGGCCTCCAGACTGATGAATTTCTCCGCTCTCGGATTCGACATCATGGACTACGTGAGGAGGGGAGACCTCGAATTCCTCGACTGCTTCTCCTACAGACTCAGGGAGAAGGGTATTGAGCTGCCTGGGGATTTAAACAGGGCCTTGAACGGGGCAAAGGGAATAGTGAGCGTCGAGGATCCTAGGAACCTCGACACCTTCTGGGATCAGATTGAGAGGGATGCCAAGGGCATGGAAGGAAGGGGGATTGTCCTGATAGATTCACTGACGGAATTTCTGACGATAACGCCGGATCCATCATCCCTCCTAGATCTCATGAAGGTTATGAAGGCTGTGGTGAGCAAGCACTACATGATCCCCGTGATATACACCTTCCACTTCGGATTCTTCGACGATTTCAGGTACGTACTGGAGGTGGCTTCCGATGGGGTCTTGGACCTCAGATTCAACCCCGAGGTGATAAAAGAACTTTTAGTGAAGCAGATGAGGGTCAGAAGAATGAGCGGATCTAGGCACAGGCCGGACTGGGTGACCTTCGATGTGGAGCCGGGTAAGGGGCTCGTTGCCCTGAGGAAGTGATCTCAATTGAGGAGCTCGATGAGCGCGGCCAAAGCGATCCTAAGATCGATGGGATTCGAGATCGTAGGGGAGAGGATACCGATAAGGAGGGGCGGTTTCGAAATAAGCGATATCGATCTGATGGCCTCCAAGGACGGTGAGCTTTTCGCGGTAGAGGTCAAGAGCGGCAAGCTGGATGTTGGAGGAGTGAGACAGGTTTACGTCAATTCTCTTTTGGTCAATGCAAGACCTCTAGTTGTCTGTAGAGGTTATGCTGATCCTTCTGCAGAGGTTCTGGCTGGGGAACTGGGCGTGGAGGTCATAGTAATGGAGGACCTTTTCCTATCGGATCCCGAGGAGCTGAGATCCATCGTCAGGGAAGAGGTTAGAAGGGCATTGATGGAAGTCCTACCCACCATAATGAATCCTCCTGAGCTGGAACCCACCGATCTGGAAATACTGAGGGCCATTGCCCTCACGGAAGGATTCAGAGAGGCGGCTGCAGATCTCGGGATCAGCGAGGATAAACTGGGCAGGGAATTGGGAAGAATGAGACGTCAAGGGAAAATACCTAGGTGGATAAGAGATTACTCCGAGTTGAGAGATTGGGCCATCTCCCTCCTGAAATCCCGTAGGGAAACTTTTTCTCCTAAGTCCTCGAATAAAGGGTGATGAGGGCGCTTCTAATAATAGTGGCAGCACTTGTAGTTCTTGGTGTCGTTCTCCTGATATTAGGGACTACTTTAAGCCCTCAGAAAACCATAGAAACGAAGACACCTTCGTATCATGCCGGTGGAGGTGGGAGCTTGTCCTTCACCTTGAAGTCCGTGTTCGCAAACGGGGAGAGGATCCCCGTCAAATACACGTGCGACGGGGATGATATCTCCCCTCCCCTGAGATGGGAGGGTCAGCCCGAGGGGGTAATGAGTTATGTCCTGATAGTGGAGGATCCGGATGCGCCGATCGGCACGTTCACCCACTGGGTAATTTATAACATACCTGGCAAATTGAGCTCGCTACCTGAGGGCGTCCCCAAGCGGAAGGAAACCGAGTTCGGTCTGCAAGGAATCAACGATTTCAGGAAAGTAGGTTATGGTGGTCCCTGCCCCCCGCCTGGGAAGCCTCACAGGTATTTCTTCAAACTGTATGCCCTCGACTCCACTCTAGACTTGCCCCCGGGAGCGAGGAAGGGAGATGTACTCAAAGCCATGGAGGGTCATGTACTGGCCCAGACCCAGCTCATGGGCACCTACGGTAGGGGCTGACCTTTCTTCCCCCCAGCCCACCTTTTTCCGAGTGGCGTATCTCGTTCAGGGAGTTCCATGAGGCGCGAATTTGCGGACAAATTCCTTCATAATTGAGCTGTAATGTACTGGCTTCAGAAATATAGGTACTCTTGGAAACCTCTCATGGAAAAATGAGATCATAGGTTAAGGCTTTATTTTATTGGCCAGCCGCTAGGCTCAAGTGATTCCCATGGGCAGACTCTCTAGGGAGGAGGTCATCCGATTTTCCGACCAGTATATGATGACTAATGTGGCTAGATGGTGGAAGGACGATCCCGTGGTCATAGAATCAGGTAAGGGAGCTATTCTCAGGGATATGGATGGGAGGGAGTACATAGATCTTCATGCCATGCATGCTGTTGCCTCCCAGGGCTACTCCCATCCCAAGATAATTCAGGCGGTAAAGGAACAACTTGAGAAGGTTTTCGTCGTCGCGACCGACTTTTATAACGAGCCTCAGGCTCTTCTTGCCAAGAAACTCGCTGAAATAACTCCTCCCAAGCTTAAGAGGAGTTTCTTCATAAATTCTGGGGCTGAGGCTGTTGAGACGGCTACTCTCCTTGCCAAGAGGGCCACGGGAAGGCCGGGCATCATTGCCCTGTGGGGGGCCTTCCACGGCAGGACTCACATGCCGAGGACCCTGACTGGCTTCTCGAAGTACAAGAAGAGCATGGGCCCCTTCCCATACGGAGTGATGCACCTCCCCAACTATTACTGCTACAGATGTCCCCTCGGCCTGGAATATCCCAGCTGCAACCTCCAATGCGCCAGAATGCTCGATGACGCCCTGAAATACGCTGCTCCAGAGGAGATCGCTGCTTTCATAGCCGAACCCATTCAAGGAACCGCTGGGAACATAGTTCCCCCACCGGACTACTTCAGGATAGTAAAGAATATTCTCGACCAATACGACATCCTCTTTATCGCTGATGAGGTTATCACCGGTTTCGGCAGGACCGGCAAGCTGTTCGCCATAGAGCACTTCGGAGTTGAACCTGACATAATGACCATGGCCAAGGCCCTCGGAGGCGGCTTTCCAGTCTCCGCAGCGATAGCCAGTGAGGAGGTGGGTACGGCATTCAAACCGCTCGATCACTATTCCACCTACGGGGGCAATCCCCTCGCCATGGCCGCGGCCCTCGCCGCTATAGAGGTGATCGAGGAGGAGAATCTGGTGGAGAAGTCAGCGAGGAACGGAGAATACATGCTCAAGAGGCTCAGAGAGCTCATGGATAAGCATGAGATCATAGGGGAGGTGGATGGTAAGGGGTTACTCATAGGTCTTGAACTCGTCAAGGATAGGGAGACGAAGGAGCCCGCTGTGGAGGAGACGGCTAAGTTCAGGATAGAGCTCAGGAAGAAGGGGGTTATAATAGGCCCACCGGGATGGACGGGATCCAGAATCAGGATAAATCCACCACTCGTGATCACTAAAGAGCAAATAGATCGTGCGATAGATGCCATCGACGAAGCGCTCACTACTGTAGAGAAGGGATGATCCTCGTCAGCCTAACACTAACAATTTTTTACTTTTTATCGCTATTCGTCGATACGAATCTCGGACTTATCAATTGACTTTTTTACGACGAATTTCCCTGAGTAAATTTAATTTCGTTATATGGCCATACAAGGTAAATTGACCGGGGTATATGGCCTTTATTCACCCATAAGAAAAACGTTTTTCTCCGTTTTCAGCTCATATTGAATGTTATCTGGGATCTACTGTAGGAGAGGCTTTATATTTTATCGAATCTCGTCAAGGTAACACCTTAGGGGGTGTTACCCTAATGGATTCGAAGACATGGATCTTGGCTATCGTGTTACTGATTGTGGGTCTACTGATAGGGTATTTCGCGGCAGGCCCGGGTCAGGTTAAGACCGTCACCACCACGAAAATGGTGGAGAAGACCGTCACCGTCACGAAGACGGTGGCTGGCACGACTTCCCAGCCAGCTCAGACCACAACTGCCCCTGCTAAGAAGGTTGAGGTTAAGGTAGGTATTCTGCTCCCCTTATCGGGAGGTTCGGCTTTCTCCGGTCAGGAGGACCTGAGAGGAATTCAGCTAGCAGCTCTCCACATAAATCAGAGCAAGTACCCGAATATCAAGTTTACCATGAAGCTCGTGATCGCGGATACTCAGACGAAGCAGGATGTGGCTGTCACTGAGTTGAGGAGGCTCGCTCAGGAGGGAGTGGTCGCGATAATAGGTGCTTACAACTCGGCTGTCACTTACCCGTCGGCGGCCGAGGCTGAGAGGATCGGATTACCATACGTGGTACCTGAGTCCGTGTCCGACAAGATCACCGCTCAGGGATGGAAGTACGTCTTCAGGACCTGCGCCAACGCCAGCAAGTACGCTTACGACACTCTCTGGGCTATGGCCGACATCGCTAAGGCCAACGGCGTGGAGGTTAAATCCGTGGCTCTCATATACGAGAACTCAGACTTCGGAGTCACCACCACCGAGGGACTGAAGAAATACCTGAACAAGTTCTTCCCGAACGCCAAGATTGTTCACGAGGAGAGCTACCCAGCTGAGGAGATAACGAGCATGGACGATATGGTCGCCAAGCTCAAGGCCGAGAATCCCGACATAGTGTTCCACGTGGCCTATCTGAAGGACGCCGTACTCTTCGTGCAGACCATGAAGAAGCTCAACTGGTATCCGAAGGCATATGTGGGTGCTGGTGCCGGTGGACAGACTAGGGTGGAGTTCATCGAGCAGCTCGGCGCCGATGCCAACTACGCCTACACCCAGACCGAGTGGCAGCCCGACTTCCTGAACTCCAAGGCTCTGGCCAAGTGGGCTTGGATAAACGAGGACTTTAAGAAGCTCTATGGAAGGGACATGGTCGGCAGCTCCGCCCTCAATTATGTAGGTACCTATGTGCTGGCTGTGGCTATTCAGAAGGCCTTGGATTCTGGAGCCAATCCGAGTGACATAAAGGCATTCAGGAAGGCTGTAAGGGATGCTCTCGAGACCATCAAGATACCCGCAGGTGAGTTACCGCTCATGCCTTGGGGTGTAGATCTGACAGTGCCAAACCACCAGAACCCAGAAGCTGCCGTAGCAATGGCCCAGATACTCGATGGGAAGTTCAGAGTTGTTTGGCCGATAGAATTCGCTCCAGTGAAGGCCGTGTTCCCAGCGCCAGGCTGGGGCTGATCTCCATTTCCCCCCAATTTTCCTTTCTTTTCTTGGGAGGTGAACCCCCATGGTTGAATTTAGCGCCTACACGCAGCTACTGGTATCTTATGCCATACTGGGAGGCGTCTACGGGCTCACTGCTCTGGGACTCTCGCTGATCTGGGGAGTCATGAAGGCAGTGAACTGGGCGCACGGAGACTTCCTCATGGTAGGTATGTATACCGCTTTCTGGACGGTCACCCTCTTCGGCATTGACCCCTACATCGCTGCCATAGTTGCTTTCATCCTCCTAGGCCTGTTGGGTATGGTCACCCATGTAATAGCGATAGAACCTGTTGTTGAGAAGCCTGGCGGTCATGAGGCAACATTGCTCACCACGCTGGGCATATCTGTTATTCTAGAGAGTTTAGCCCTCATCCTCTGGTCCCCCAGCCCTAGATCATTCCAGAACGTGTACAAGAGTACCTACATAGAGGTGTTCGGCATAAGGACGAGCGTGGCCGAAGCTATAGCCTTCGCCGTCTCCATAGTGGCTATAGTGGCAGTTGATCAGTTCCTCAAGAGGGTGAGGATAGGGAAGGCCATAAGGGCCGTCTCCCAGAACCCCGTCGGGGCGAGGGTAGTTGGGATAGATGTGCCGAAGATAAGGCTCATGACCTTCGGCCTGGGTGTGGCCTTGGCTGGAATGGCCGGAGTACTCGTGGCGACATTCTATCCGAATATAAGGCCTCTAGCGGGCTACGTGTGGGACATAGCTTCGTACGTCGTTGTGATATTCGCGGGCCTCGGTACGATCTACGGCGTGATCTTTGCGGGCATCATAATAGGGGTCACTGAGGGCCTCGGCACCATAGTTTTCTCCAACGCGTTCAGACAGATCTTAGTTTACGTGGTTTTCTTGGCTGTACTGCTTCTGAGACCGCAGGGACTCTTCGGGAAGGCCTTGAGGAGGGTCTGAGATGGAATTCAAGTTCACTTGGAAATGGCTAGTGATAGCCGTTCTGCTGATCGCAGCCCTGATCTTCCCCCTATTCGCCGACGAGTTTATGGTATCCATCCTCATGCAGGCTTATCTCTGGGCGTTCCTGGCGATGAGCTGGGATGTCATCGGAGGTTATGGTGGACAATTCTCCTTAGGACATGCGGCCTTTATCGCTCTAGGAGCTTACACTTCCACAATCCTCTTGGAGAGCTACGGGATATCCCCTTGGATAGGTATGTGGGCCGCCGGTTTGGTGGCCGGTGCCGCGGGCGCGCTGGTAGGATTCGCCTCTCTGAGACTGAGGGGACCCTTCTTCGCGCTGGGCACGATAGCCTTTGCAGAGTTGGTCAAGCTCCTCTTGCTTTACTTTAAGGGCATAACCGGGGGTCCCCTTGGAATCTTGATAACGAAGAGCGGGCCCGAATACATGCTATTCGAGAGTCAAGCTCACTACTACTACCTGATGTTCGCGCTGATGATCGCGGGCCTTCTTTTCCTCAAGTGGTTCGAGGCATCCAAGTTCGGAATAGGTCTGGTCGCTATAAGGGAGGACGAGGAGGCGGCGGAGGGCGTGGGCATTAATGTTTACAGGACGAAGGTAATCGGGGCCGCGATCAGCGCCTTCCTCACAGGCATAGGGGGAACCATCTACGCCCAGTGGATCCACTTCATCAGGCCCGACATAATAGTTAAACTCGAGTATTCCACCCAGATAGCCGCGATAGACGTTGTCGGGGGAGCAGGGACTCCATACGGTGGGTTGATAGGCGCGCTGATTCTAGTACCCCTCTCCCTGTACCTGAACGCCATCTTCGGAGGGATGATCGCCGGCCTCAGCTTGATACTCTACGGTGTTGTGCTACTGGTCGTCGTGGTCATGGTCCCTGGAGGGATCTACGGGCTTGTGAGGAGGAAATGGATGAGCCGTGGAAAGGGAGGGAAGTGATATGCTGGAGGTAAAAGATGTGGTGAAGAGGTTCGGTGGCCTAGTCGCTCTGAACAAGGTGAGCCTCACAGTGAAGCAGAACGAGCTCCTCGGACTGATAGGACCCAACGGATCCGGAAAGACCACGCTATTTAACGTGATCACGGGCTACTACAAGCCGGAGGAGGGGAAGGTTTTCTACAGGGGAGAGGAGATAACGGGGCTTAGACCCCACCTGATAGTGAAGAGGGGAATAGCGAGGACCTTCCAGATACCTAAACCCTTCGGCAGACTCACCGTACTCGAAAACGTCATGTCAGCAGCCATGTACGGCAGGAAAGCCGCATCTAGGACTGAAGCTAGGGAGATAGCCATGGACTGGCTGGAGTACGTTAGGTTGAAGGACAAGGCGGATGTGGAGGCGAAGGCCCTCAACATAGTGGAGAGGAAGCTGATGGAACTGGCGAGAGCGCTCTCCACGGGCCCAGATCTCCTACTGCTGGACGAACTCGTAGCGGGGCTTAACCCGTCGGAGATGATGGATGTCGTAAAGCTGGTAAGGAAGCTTGTGGATGAGAGGGGACTCACCATAATAATGGTGGAACACGTGATGAAGGCGGTGATGAGCATATCAGACAGGGTGTTCGTCCTTCACAGGGGCGCGAAGCTCGCAGAGGGCAGCCCCCAGGAAGTCTCGAGGGATCCGAAGGTGATCGAGGCTTACCTAGGGGAACCGATCCAGGTGTGAGGTGATCGATATGCTCCTAGAACTTCAGAAGATAAACGCGGGGTACGGGGACCTCCAGGTCCTCTGGGATGTCGACCTCTCCGTGGACAAGGGAGAAATAGTGAGTCTGCTAGGCAGCAACGGAGCCGGAAAGACGACCACACTCAGGGTGATCTCGGGCCTATTGAAGCCTTTCAGTGGCAAGGTCGAGTTCAACGGCCGTGATATCACGAAGCTTCCCAGCAACAAGAGAGTGGAGATGGGTCTGGCCTTGGTACCGGAGGGCAGGCAGCTCTTCCCGGAGATGACGGTCCTAGACAACTTGGAAATGGGGGCCTACACTAAGAGGGCTAGGGATAAGTTTCACGACACGCTCGAGTGGGTGTTCACCCTCTTCCCCAAACTCAAGGAGAGGAGGACCCAGCTAGCCGGGACGATGAGCGGTGGGGAGCAGCAGATGCTCGCCATAGCTAGGGGGCTGATGAGCAGGCCGGAGGTCCTCATGATGGACGAACCATCCATGGGACTCGCTCCAAAGTTGGTCTTGGAGATATTCGGAACTGTCAGGAAACTTCGGGATGAGGGTGTTACAATTCTCTTGGTGGAACAGAACGCAAAAGCCGCGCTGGATGTATCAGATAGGGCCTACATACTTGAGACCGGGAAGATAGTGTTGCATGGACCTGCAAAAGAGCTACTGGGGATGGACGAGGTCAGAAAGGCCTACTTAGGCATATGAACTTGCCCACCTACTTTTTTAACCTGTACACCCGTGTCAACCCGCAAGCAGCTACATCCTTTCCAGCACCGCCTCCGCCACATCGAGGGTGCTCGCACTCCCGCCCAAGTCGGGCGTCAGAATCCCTTCGCCCACCACCTCATCGACGGCCTCCCTCAGCCTCCTCCCGACATCCCCGAGCCCCCTAAACCCTGCGTCCAGCCATTCAAGCATCATAGAGGCCGCTAAGATCGTTCCTATTGGGTTAGCTATGCCCCTGCCGGCTATGTCCTCGGCAGTCCCATGAATGGGCTCGAAGGCAGCGTATCTCTCCCCTATCTGAGCTGAACCGCATAACCCTAGGCTCCCCACGACTCCGGCAGCCACATCCGACAGTATGTCTCCGTAGAGGTTGGGTAGCAGCATCACATCGAAGGGGTCGTCCACCTTCACCAGCCTGTATGCGGCCGCATCCACTATGTAGTCGTCGGCCTCGATCCCGTGATACTTGGAGGCGACCCCGTAGAACTCCTCCAAGAAGAGGCCATCGCTCAACTTCAGCACATTCTTCTTATGGACGGCGGTAACCCTTCCCCTTCCCTCGCTCTTCGCCAAGTGGAAGGCGAACTCGGCTA
>Ga0256914_1004527_pt1 | contig 10394 bp, 3 predicted proteins | sample HulkmetaG_FD_191571 | JGI IMG/M metagenome (GOLD analysis project Ga0256914, IMG submission 191571) | Hydrothermal chimney microbial communities from Main Endeavour vent field at the Juan de Fuca Ridge, Pacific Ocean - Hulk | ecosystem: Environmental > Aquatic > Marine > Hydrothermal vents ...
TCGAGGTGTGTCGATCCACGTTTGCGTCGGCGCTTAATTTTGCCCGAGAGTATCCCGATTTCGTCTACGTGCAGAGCTCGGCTCAGGCCTACGCCTGGATGGAAGAGCGCTACCCCGAGCTGTTCGAGCAGATCCGCAACGCGTACCAGGAGGGGCACTGGTTCCCCATCGGTGGCATGTGGGTTGAACCTGACCTGAACCTCCCTTCCGGCGAGTCGTTGGTCCGCCAGATTTTGTACGGGAAACGGTACTTCATGCAAAAGTTCGGGATCGACATTCGAGTCGGTTTCAATCCCGACACGTTTGGTTACTCGTGGACACTCCCGCAAATCTACCGCAAGGCCGGTTTCAAGTACTTCGTAACCCAGAAACTGCGCTGGAACGACACGACGCCCTGGGAACAGGACGCTTTCTGGTGGGAAGGCCCGGATGGCTCGCGGGTGTTGACGCTTATTCCTTACGGCTACGTCCACACGGCTGACCCCAGGCGCATGGCCAAGGAGTTTGTGCGTTTTCAGAAAATCACGGGTCTGAAAGATCACCTGGTTTTGTACGGTGTTGGCAACCACGGCGGTGGGCCGACACGCAGGCACCTGCGCAACATTCGGGCAGCCCAAAGTGTGGACGTCTACCCGGTCGTGAAGCAGGACAACGTGCTGAGCACGATGGAGGCCATCGAGGCGGATCCGGCTTCTCAGAAACTCCCAGTGATCAGGGACGAACTCTACCTGCAGTACCACCGCGGGACTTACACAACGCACGCCAAAATCAAAAAGCGAAACCGCCAGTCGGAAATCATGATGGACGAGGCCGAGAAACTGGCGGTGATCAGTGGCATGCCCTACCCGTCGGAAAAGCTGTTGGCTGCTTGGCGAAAAGTGATGCTCAACCAGTTCCACGACATCCTGCCGGGTTCCGCCATCCCACCGGTCTACGAAGACGCGAATCGGGACTACGATTTTGTAGAGAAAACGGCCAGAGGCATCATCCGGAGCGGGCTGGAGAAACTCGCCAGTCAGGTCGACACACGCGGCAAAGGCACCCCCGTGCTGGTGTTCAACCCGCTTTCCTGGACGCGTACAGGCGTGGTTCGACTCGAAGATGCTCATCTGGCGAAACTTGGCCGGGTTGTGGACGCAAAGGGCAAGCCGATGTTAAGCCAGGTGAAGGGTACGGTACTGCTGTTTCTGGCTGAGGACGTGCCTGCTCTTGGCTACAAAGTCTTCTGGGTACGCAAGGGCGGCCCGGTGAAAGTTCACACGGGGCTGAGTGTTTCCAAAACGGCTCTGGAAAACCGATTTCTACGCGCCGAGATTGACCCGCGCACCGGCAATTTGAAACGCGTTGTCGACAAGGTGAACCACCGTGAGATCTTGACGCCTGGAAAAGAAGGCAACGTGTTGCAGGCGTTGGGCGATTTGCCAGACCAGTACGACGCCTGGAACATCCAGTACACGGGCAAAAAGTGGTTGGTTGATGATGTTGAGAAAATCGAGGTTGTGGACCGCGGCCAGCTGCGAGCCGCTCTGCGTGTGGTCAGGCGTTGGCGCAACTCCCGCTTTGAGCAGACGTACGTCCTCTACGCCCATTCCCCTCGCCTGGACGTGGAAACACACGCTGACTGGCACGCTCACCACGTGCTCCTGAAGGCTCTGTTTCCACTGAACGTGGAGACTGACGTGGCGGTGTACGAGATCCCGTACGGAACGATTGCCCGAACCACGCACCCCAAAACCCCGGCTGAAAAGGCCAAGTTTGAAGTTCCGGGACACAAGTTTGTGGACATGTCGGACGGCACCTGGGGTGTGGCCCTGTTGAACGACTGCAAGTACGGGTTTGACGCCCACGACGACAGCCTCAGAATGACTCTGCTACGCTCTCCCAAGACACCGCGTCCTCTGCACGCGCCTGCCAACTACGAAGCGCCTTTCGCGGACCAGGGTGAACACTGGTTCAACTACGCGATTTTGCCACACAAAGGTAAGTACGCTGAAGGGCGCGTTGTTCAGGCCGGGTACGAATTCAATGTGCCCTTGCTCAGCCTGGTCGCGGAAAAACACAGGGGAACACTCCCACCCAGCAAGGGCTACGTAGGTGAGACGCCGGTGAACGTGATTGTGAGTGTGCTGAAAAAAGCGGAAGAAAACGACAACCTGGTGTTGCGTTTGTACGAAACGGCCGGCCGGCGCACGGAATTCTCCCTCGCGGTCGCTTTTCCGTTCAAGAACGCGTGGGAAGCCGACCTGCTGGAACACGCGGACGTCCTGTTGCCCAAAACGGGGCAGAAAATCCAGCTTACGTTACAGCCGTACGAGATTAAAACGATTGTTCTGGAGAAACCGTAAGCTGGTCTCTCCGGCCTGCGAACGAGGAGAACTGGTTTTTTCGGTGGTGTAAAAGCGGCGGATTTCAGCTTCTCGCGGTTCAGGGGGGTGCAGGGAGTTTAACGATAGCGAATCAGCTGTCGAGGCGTTGTCCGGCTTTTTGCAGCAGAAAAGTGGCTCCGGCAGATCCGACCCGTGTGTCGCGGGCTTGGTTGGAGCAGGCCTGCGGCAGGGCGACCGTGCTGCTGCGAACATCCGGTTCATCTCCCGCAGGATCGGTTTTGGGGGCTGTGACCGGCCCGGTGGGCCAGTGTCTAGGAAGCTGGATCACAAAAGGTGAGACGAAACGTGTTGGAACTCAGGGATGCTTCGTCTGTGACGGTGCGGGAGATCCCCAAAGGGGAGCCGTACGAAGATGCCTGGAAGGCAACGGAACGCCAACGCTTCTCGGTGGGAATCTGGTACCTGATCTGGCCGTTGGGCGACCGCTTCTCGCGCGGAGTGAATCCCGAGGCCGTTCCACCTGAAGTGGCGATCGAGTTTCTCTACCGGATTGGGGTGAAGGGTGTCAGCTTTCACTACCCGGGCGAATTCGGCCCTCAGAATGAGGCGACGGTGGCCGGGCTGTTGCGCGAGCGTGGCATGCACGTCACGTCCATCGCTGCGAACGTGTTCAGCGATCCCGTGTTTCGGTACGGTGGACCCGCCAGCCACATCGAAGCGGTCCGCGAGCTTGCGACCCGGCTGAAGATTGAGGCGCAGCAGTTGTGTGTCAAATACGGGGCAGCGTTTCAGACGGACTGGGCCGGGCGCGACGGCTTCGACCTGTACTTCCTCTACGACCCTGAACAGCAGTGGGAATGGACTCGGGAGAACTACGTTAGGATGTTGCGGGCTGTGGAGGGCGCTGCCGGAATCGCCATCGAGTTCAAACCGTACGATGCCCCGGAACATGCGGTGATCAAGACGGTGGAAGACGCGTTGGAAATGTGCGAGCAGGTGGAGCGGCAGATCCGGGACGAGGTGGTTGCCGAGGTTCGCGCCTCGCTGGGCAGCGACGTTCCGACGAAGGAATTCGTGGCCGAAGTAGGACGCAGAACGGAACCCTACGAAGGCACGATGGGTGTGAACATCGAAGACGCACATGTGTACCTTGAAGGGCGGAAAGTAAGCGAAGCCGTGCGCAAGACGCTGGCGCGCGGGCGCCTTTTCTTGCGCCACAACAACGACAGTGAAGGCCGAATTGACAACGACTTGCTTTTCGGCTCGGTCCATTTTTGGGATGCCCTGGAAGCCGCCGTGTTGTTGCGTCAGGCGAACTGGGCGGGTGTGGTGGAACCCGACATCTTTCCCCAGCGGGATGATCCCCTCAAGGCCCTGGTGGCTTCGTTGAATTCGGTGAACTTTTTCGACGCGCTTGCAGAAAAACTGCTCGAAGGCGAGGGCCCGGAACGTCTGCAAGAACTCCAGCGGACGAAAAGGGCGAGCGAGGCTCTGGACTGGCTCCAGCAGGTGGTAGCTGGGGGTGTGGAGTATCCGAGAATCGACTTGGAGGTTGTGGACCGCTTCCGGAAAGAGATGGGGCTGAGCTGACCTCGTCAGAACCAGGCGATTGACGAGCCGCTTTCGCACAACATTTGGATCCGTAATGCCCGAGAGTTGAGGTGTGCGGCCGCGTAAGCCTGTGTTTTTCGGTCGTGCTTGTCTGGCATGTGGACTTGTTCAGGAGGTGTCTCTTGCGTTTCGGACACGTCACATCGTTGATTTTGCTGCTTGGTTTGGCTCTGGCAACCGTTGGCTGTGAGCGATTTGACGAAGCAAAAACAGTCGCTAAAGTCGCAACGCTTCGCATCACAGTGGGCGAGTTTCGGCAACATTACGCCCGGGGGAAACCGTGGCGGGCTTTTGGTAGGGTGCCGATGTCTGCCCGGCGCAAGCACCTGAACCGAATGATCGATGCCCGTCTGAAGTACATCGACGCTGTGGTGAACCATTTCGACCAGGACTCGCTCTACGTCTCACGGCTCAAAAAGACGCGTGACAGACTAGTGTTGGAAGCCTTGATGCGCGAGAAGATCTTGTACCGGATTATCTCGGAACGCACGATCAAGCAGTGGTACAAACACTCCGGAAGAACACTACACGTCAAGCGCATTTTGATTTCGACGGAAAACGACACATTACCGCGACAAATTCTGCGCCACGGGGCGCTGGCGTGGCGTTTGTACGAACAGCTGCGGAAAGGTGCGCGTTTCGACAGCCTCGCCACCAGGTATTCTGACGACGAAGTTTCGAAGAAAAAGAAGGGTGACATGGGCTGGATCCAATGGGGGCGTTACCCGGCGAGAATGAGCAAAGCGATCTTCGCTCTCAAGAAGGGAGAGCTCGGTAAGCCAGTGCGAACGGCCAATGGTTTCGAGATTTTCAAGGTGGTCGACGAGCGGGTGCAGGACTTGCCCAGGTACAGTGCCATGCGCGATGCTTTGCTTTCCCGCATCCGGAACGCGCCAGAGTACAAAGGGCGCATCGACAAAGCGCAAAAGGCTTTTATCCAAGAGGTGCAACGGCGTTTGGGGTTCGAGAAGAACGATTTTGGTTACAATCACTTCAGCGGACAGATGAAGATCCGCAAGGCGATGGTTTTGTCCGGTGGGGCGAAAGAGGGTTCGGATCAGTTTGAGCACATTCCGCAGACCAGTTACAAGTACGTCCTTTACCGCTGGCGTGGCGACAGCCTCACGATCGGCGATGTAATCCGCTACATCAGGCAAAGGAGCAGGCGGATGCAGCCGGACCTGACGGAGCCTTCCACGTTCAAATCGTGGGTTGATGGCATCGCCAAGCAGAAACTCCTGACCGATTACGCCTACCAGTTGCATTTTGAACGACATCCCTACGTTCGCAGGGGGCTGCACAATTTCCGGCTTCGTGTTCTGCCCGTTGTGGCGGATAACATTCGTGTGCGGCGTCAGGTTAGCATTTCCGACGAGGAACTGCAGAAGTACTACGAGGCTCACAAGGAACGCTTTGTGCAGCCTCCGATGCGGAAAGTCCGTGAGATCTTGATTTCGGACTACGATGTGGCGGAAGAAGTTGCTCGTCGCGCACGCGCTGGCGAAAGCTTCGAAAAGCTTGCGGAAAAATTCAACGAGCGTTTTTCGACCAAGAAGAAGAAAGGTCTGATCGGCTGGGTCCGTGAAGACGGCTACGGTGAAATCAGTCAGATGGCTTTTAAAGGGAAAGTGGGTCAGGTGATCGGGCCGTTCCGAAACGGAGTTAAGTGGTCTGTGATTCTTGTTGAGGATGCGCGGCCTGCACGACAGCGAACCTTCGAAGAGGCGAAGAAGGAAATCCTCAACCGCATGCGGGGTGCAAGGGAAAATCAACGGCGACAGGAGTGGCTAAGAGAGCTCCGCGCAAAATACCGCCCGGTCGTGTTTGAGAAGAACCTGGCGCTCACGTTCCTGCTTCCCCAGGAACTGTAGGTGAGGCTTGCCCCGAGCTTTGGAACCTCGTCAAGGCGTAGCTGGATCCACTGAAGTGTTGACACTTCGAAGATTGCGCTCTGCCTGAAGACCTGACTTGACTCTACCTTCGAGGCGAATTTCCGCGTAGCGGAAAGAAAGACGGCGCAAGCCCGCCCAGGGGGTGCTCGTTTTCCGAGTTCTCCGCGAGTGGGGTTCTGACGGCGGTGTCCCGCCGAGACGGTCTCTGCACTTTCTGGGCGGGGCTGCTTTCTCAAGCGTATTTGTTGAGCGTTCCCTGGAGGCCCGAAACTCCCTGTGAAAAGGGGGAAATGACGCCCAGATCGTTGTTTCGGCGTGGACGGTTGGGGCGGTCTCCAGAATGCGCAGGGAGCAGATGCCAGATCTGTACGGAAGTGCGCCAGCGGGGTTGGGTGGAATCCGCGGAGTGAAGAGCAACACTCTGCTGCTGATTGGGGTAAGCAATCGACAAGGGGACCGCAAGCGAAGCCATCGTACTGGTGCCGAAGCCCCGGAAAGGCCGTTCATCCTTCCCAAACGGGGACGTTGGTACAGTGGCATGGGGTGTCCACTTGCGGCGAGAGCTCACTTGCACTGGTACAAAGCTTGCAATGGGACTCGCCAAAGGTGCGGTGCAGGCAGGTTCTCTGGACAGAGGCTGGCCAGGTGGTGTTTAAGGTTGGCCGGAAGGTGTCCACCGTTTCGCGAGACGTGTGTGTGCTCCGATGTGCTGTAGCGGATGTCCTCGAGCAGCCCAAATGCCTTCCTGTACAGAGTTGCCCTCCGGCTGAGACCCACCTCCTACCGCAACCCGGTTACTGATCCAGATCGAAGGGGACGTACAACAGAAAGGTAGTTCGGGATAAATGTTTCTCCATTTCCGTCGCCAGGACCAGGGCGCTGGGTTGTTCGCTCAGCGCTCGCGGAGGGACGTCCTTGCTTACGTCCTCATCTCGCTCGCGGCTCTGACCGGGGTGGTGTTCGCTTCCCTGGTGTGGAGCCTTCGCCAGCATCAGGACCAGTTGCAACGCATTGCGCTGGAACACGCCAACGCCTACGTTAAGGCCTTCGAACTGGTGCTCGAGGCAAACGATTCCAGCTGGAATGGTCCCACGGCCATGGTGCAACAGTGGACGCGAACGGACTCGGATGAGATCATTCGCATCATCCGGACCAGGCCGGACGGCCTCGGCGAGATCCCGGATGTCTGGGAACAGGAGGCGCTGGCTACGCTGAGTCCCGGCGAAGTTTACTGGGACGACGTAGATTACCTCGGCATCCGCTCATTCCGTTACGTGCACAGGCCTGAGAACGCTTCGGCGTCGTGGGCTGTTAGCGTGACCTTCCCCACGTTTAAGATCGAGGCATTGGGCGCCGATTTCCGCAAGTCTTTGTGGATGGTGCACTTGTTGTTGCTGATTGGTGGACTGCTGGTGCTGCTCTGGGCAACGGCGAACCTCCAGCGGAACACCCAGCTGCTCGAAAACAGCGAGGAATTGTACCGCTCTCTCTTCGACCACGCGGGTGAAGGGATCTTGATTCTCGACAGGGGCCGGGTCGTGAGAGCAAATACCCGGGCTCAGAAACTCTTTGGGATGACCGCCGAGGAGTTACTGGGCAAGACGCTGTGGGATCTCTCTCCTGCCGTGCTTGAGGACGGCCGGTCCGCGCGCGAAACACTCACCGCGGTACTCGCGGAAGTTGAGAAAGGGCAGAGCAGAAGCTTCGAATGGGTACACACACGGGTTGGAGACCGTCGTTTCGACGCAGAAGTGACCCTGTCAGCTGTCCACCACTCAAAGAAATCGCTTCTGATCCAGGCCATCATACGCGACGTGAGTGCACGGCGCCGGATGCAAGAGGCGCTGAAGCGTTCCGAGGCTCAGTACAGGACGCTGGTTGAAATGAGCCCCGGAGGCATCATGCTGCACGATGGCGAACGAATTCTGTACGCCAATTCTGCACTGGCTCGAATCGTGGGGTTTGAGACGGCCGGCGACATGATCGGTCGTCGAGTTCTGGACTTTATTCTGCCGGAAGATCGGAAGATGGTACAGAGGCGCATCGAAGCCCTTCTGGACGTAGATGGGCCAGCCGAGGCCCCGGTCATCGAGGAGCGGATTGTTCGACTCGACGGAACTCTCGCCGACGTCGAAGTCATGGCTCGGCGCATCGAAGCTAACGGAGGGCGGCCTCTGATCCAGGTGGTGATCAGGGACATCAGCGAACGAAAACAACGCGAGCGAGAGAAAACGGTTCGCAGCGAACGAAAGCAACGCCTGCAAGAAACGCTTGTTCGACTCGCCACTGTCCCTGAACTATTCGCGGGCGATTTGGCTGTTGCTTCGCAGCGCCTGGTTCGCGACACGGCGAAGGCGCTTGGCGTGGAGTACGTTAGCACCTGGTTGCTTGAGCCCGACGGGGACGAAATGCGCTGCGAAGCGCGCTACGTGCGGAGCCGGAACGAGATTGTGCGGGGCGAAACCTTCCGCCTGGGCGACGTACCGCGATACAGGGATGCCCTGCAGGGCGGACTGGCCATCGACGCTCCTTTGGCAGCCAGGGATGCCCGCACAGCGGATTTTGCGGCGAAGTACCTGAAGCGACTCAGCATTCGGGCCATGCTGGACGTGCCTGTGCGCGTGGAGGGAAAACTGGTTGGGGTAGTTTGTTTCGAAGACACGCAGCCCAGGGAGCGCTGGCACGAGGAGGAAATCGGCTTTGCGTCGGCGGTGGCGGAACTCATGGGCCAGGTCGTGGCCAGCGCCAGGCGGCGGCAGATGGAACTGGCTCTCCATGAGGCGGACGAAAAATACCGCGTTCTGGTAGAACATTCGCTGGACGGAATCTACATCTACCGCGGACGGCAGTTCCTCTACGTGAACGAGAAGACGGCGGAGTTGACCGGCTACACGCGTGAAGAGTTGTACGCGATGGATCCATTTTCTCTGATCCATCCTGACGATCGTCCGCGGGTTGAAGAATACGGCCGGCGGCGTCAGCAGGGATTGCCTGCCGTTTCATCTTACCAGGCCCGGGTGGTTCGAAAAGACGGGGATGTGCGCTACTGTGAATTCGCGGTTTCTGCAATCGAACTCGGGGGGAAACGCGCTGTCCAGGGAACTGTCCGCGACGTGACAGAACGGGTCCGTGCCGAGGAAGAATTGCGCCAGAGTCGGGCGCGGTTCGAAGCGATTTTCCAGAACGCAGGTGATGGCATTTACCTGGTGAGTGTGGGCAAGGGTGGCACGTACCGGTACGAAATGGCCAACCCGAAGGTTGTGGAACTTCTTGGCGAGGACCCGACAGGGAGAACCCCGGAGGAATTGTTCCCACCCGAAATTGCCAACCGTGTACGCTGGCTTTTTGATGAAATCGTTCGTACAGGGGAGCCGCTGGAGACGGAAGAAGGCTACGAGTTTAAGACCGGTCACCGAACGGTAGACGTGGCCAGAACGCCACTGAAAGATGCCTCGGGCCGGGTGACGCACATCGTGGGCATGGTCCACGACGAGACCGAAAAACGTTTGCTGGAACGACAACTCTTGCAGGCGCAGAAGATGGAGGCGATTGGGCGGCTGGCAGGTGGCGTGGCGCACGATTTCAACAACCTGCTGACCGCAATTCGTGGCTACGCGCAGCTCGTCTTGATGGATTTGGCCGAAGACGACGTGCGGAGAAACGACATTGAAGAGATCGTCAGGACTGCAGACCGTGCCGCGAACCTGACGCGGCAACTCCTGGCGCTGTCCAGAAAACAGGTGTCGCAGGTCGAGGTGCTGGATCTGAACGAAGTTGTTCGGGATTCGGAGAATCTCTTTGCCCGCTTACTCGGTGAAGACGTGCAACTTCAGCTGGAGCTGACGCCCGGTCTGTGGGCTGTAGAAGTGGACCGGGGGCAACTTGAGCAAGTGCTGCTCAACCTGGTCGTAAACGCGCGGGAGGCCATGCCCGGAGGCGGAAGCATCATTATCCGAACGGGGAACAGGAGATTGCAGACCGGCAGATGTACGGCGGAAATCAGCATTCCTGCTGGCGACTACGTGGAGCTGACCGTGGAGGACACCGGGCATGGCTTGCCTGACGGAGTGCGCGACGAGATCTTTGAACCCTTCTACACAACCAAAGAGATGGGGACCGGGCTGGGGTTGGCGACGGTCTACACGATCGTTCGCCGACACGGGGGATTGATCGACGTTGAGAGCGAGGAGGGGGTTGGGACGACGTTCCGCATTTTCCTGCCCAGGGTGGGACGGGAACGCCCTCAGCCCGTTTCGAAGCGGAAGGAGGTGACGATGGGACGTGGGAACGCGACGGTGTTGCTGGTCGAGGACGAGGAAGTGGTGCGTGGATTTGCCACTCGCGTTCTGGAGCGGCAGGGCTACACAGTTCTTCTAGCCAGCGACGGGCAGGAGGCACTGGGCGTTTTAGAGGACCACAGGGGCGAAATTGATGTGGTTGTTACGGATGTCGTCATGCCTCAACTCGGTGGTCAGGCTTTGCTGGAGGCGGCGCAGGCCGTTCGGCCGGGTATCCGGTTCGTCTTGATGTCCGGTTACACCGATTCGCAAATCGATCCGGCCAC
>Ga0256914_1004528_pt1 | contig 10392 bp, 10 predicted proteins | sample HulkmetaG_FD_191571 | JGI IMG/M metagenome (GOLD analysis project Ga0256914, IMG submission 191571) | Hydrothermal chimney microbial communities from Main Endeavour vent field at the Juan de Fuca Ridge, Pacific Ocean - Hulk | ecosystem: Environmental > Aquatic > Marine > Hydrothermal vents ...
TACTCCTCCCTTATCGTCAAAAAGCATTTGATAAAGCGTATTTCCCCTGATATCCGAAGAGAGTTTTTCCTCGTCGTCGTCAAGATCGTAATACAACGAAAGAGGTAAATTGTTCTCCTCCATAAATCCAAGAAGAGTTTCACCCCTTTTCCAAACCTTGTCTTCGATTATATTGTTGTACAACTCGTACGCGAATACACTTTTTACTAAGAAAATATAGATAAGAGCGAATTTAAAAAGTTTCAAAAAATTTTTCCCAAAAAGTAGATGTAAACGCAAATTATACAACATTTTGCTAAAAGTGATTTTATGTTCGTTTATCAAAAAAAGTGTTATGATAGATATCGTTATAAATCATGAATTCAAACATTTAAAATAAACCGATCGGACGAAAATTTGAAAAAAAGAAAAATTGCGTTTTTAATAAATTCACTTGGACTAGGAGGTGCCGAAAGAGTCGTATCTTTGCTTCTTGAGCGGATGAAAAATCATCCTCATCTGGAGTTTGAATTGATTTTATTGGAAAATCAATTCTTTTACGATACCCCAAAAGGCGTCAAAACGACCGTTCTCTCGAAATTGACTTGGCAAGACAGCGCCCTAAAAAGAACGCTGTTCATACCTATTTTAGCATATAAACTAAGCCGCTATATCAAAAAAAACGATATATCCTTCGTACTGAGTTTCATCTATCGTTCCGATTTCGTAAATGTTTTAGCTTCATATTTAAGCGAATACAAATATGCCCTAAGCAACCGTGTAAACGCCGGCTCGACATACTCCGACAACTCTTTGACATCGAAAATAAACAATTTTTTGATAAAAAAACTCTATTCCAAAGCTCCTTTAATTATAAACGTATCGCACGGAGTTAAAAAAGATCTAGCGAAAAATTACAATATCGATTTAAAGAGACAAAAAGTCATCTATAATCCTTACGATATCAAAAAGATCGAACAACTTTCAAAAGAACCTTTGGATTTGAAATTGATACGGGAAAAGACGATTGTCGCGGTATCGAGACTGGATCAGGTTAAAAATATACCTCTACTGCTTCGCTCGTTCGCAAAAATCAAAGAACCGTTAACGCTGGTCATAATCGGCGAGGGCTCCCAATCCGATAAATTAAAGGATCTAGCCTGCAAATTGAAAATCGACGAAAGAGTAGTCTTTACCGGACTTCAAAACAATCCTTACAAGTATATGGCAAATGCCTCCGTCTATATCTCGTCTTCGAACTCCGAAGGATTTCCAAACGCGCTGGTCGAAGCGATGATATGTAAATGCGCCGTCATCTCCACAGACTGCAAATCCGGTCCAAGAGAGATATTGGCTCCTTCGTCGAATTTCGACTATGAACTGAAAAAGGGTATGGAATTTGCCGAATATGGCCTGTTGACGGCCGTCAACGATCAAGAGGCGATGCAAGAAGCGATAAATTTTTATCTAAATAACGAAAAAAAGCGTATTTTTTACTCAAATCACGGATATAAAAGAGCACTTGATTTTGATCTTGATATAATTGCCGATACTTACACAGATATCATAAAAAGAGAGTTATAACATATGTGCGGAATTTCAGGTTTTATAGATTTTAACAAGAAGATGGAAAAAGATACGCTAAAAGAGATGACCGACGTTCTACATCATAGAGGACCTGACGACAGCGGATACGGCTTTCACGCACTTGAAGAGGCGAATATCGGTCTGGGGCACAGAAGACTCTCTATTTTGGATTTGAGTAAACACGGTCATCAACCCATGAGCTATAAAGAGCTTGAAATAATCTATAACGGAGAAGTTTATAACTTCGCCCAAATAAAAAAAGAGCTCGAATCATTCGGTTACGATTTCGTATCGCACTCCGATACCGAAGTCATTCTTAAATCTTGGCACAAATGGGGAGTCAAGTGTATAGATAAATTCAACGGTATGTTCGCATTCGCCGTTTTAGATAAAAAGAGACGAAAAGTATATCTTTTTCGTGACCGTGCCGGAGTGAAACCTCTTTATTGGTATGAAAAAAACTCTACGATTCTTTTTGCAAGCGAACTGAAAAGTTTTCATAAATTCGATAAATTCGACAAAGAGATCAATATCGAGGCTGTCGCCCTCTTTTTACGCTATCAGTATATCCCGCAGCCGCATTCGATATTTAAATTTTGCAAAAAACTAAGAGCCGGACATTATCTTGAAATAGATCTCCCTAATAAAAAGGTGAGCGAACGAAAATATTGGGACGTAATAGACCACTACAACAAACCCAAACTCGATATCTCTCTTGATGAGGCCATAGAGCGGACACAAACGCTTTTAGAGCGTGCCTTCGAGTATCGTATGGTTTCTGACGTTCCTGTGGGAATCTTCCTGAGCGGAGGCTACGACAGCTCTATCGTAACCGCGCTTTTGCAAAAAAACAGAACTCAAAAACTAAAAACTTTTACGATAGGTTTTCATGAAAAAGGATTCGACGAGGCTCCCTATGCCGCAAAGGTGGCGGAATATCTAGGTTGCGATCACACAGAGTACTACTGTACGCAAAAAGATGCTTTGAAAATTATTCCCGATTTAGCTTATATCTACGACGAACCTTTTGCGGACGCTTCTGCGATTCCTACGACTTTGGTCAGTTCGCTGGCTAGAAAAAAAGTCACCGTCTCTTTGAGCGCCGACGGAGGAGACGAAGTATTCGCCGGATACGACAAATATACTCAAACTTTGCGATATCACAACTTCTTCAAAAAGTTTCCGAATTTTCTGCACGATCCTATGACTTCCATCATGGATATGATCAACCCCGAATATATTCCCGTCATGAATAAAACGTACAATTTTAAAACAAGATACGAAAAAGTCAAAGAGATATTAAAATCGAAAAACTGCGTCGAAGCTATGGATTATACGGGTATGTACTTCACCGCCTCACAAACTAGGTCTATTTTGAAAAAAGAGCTAAACGGCATTGAAACCGATTTTGCAAAGGCGACGACACTAAACGACGAAAACGACGATATAAACAAAATGTTGGCGATTGATTACAAGACCTATTTATGCGACGATATATTAACCAAAATAGATAGAGCCACAATGAGCGTCAGCCTGGAAGGGCGCGAGCCTCTGCTTGATTATACGATCATAGAGTTCGCAGCGCGACTTCCCTCACAATACAAATATAAAAACGAGAATAAAAAATATATCTTGAAAGAGATCACACATAAATACCTACCCAAAGAGATAATGGATCGACCGAAAATGGGATTCGGTGTGCCGATCTACGATTGGTTCAAGGATGAGCTGAAAGAGTATTTTCTGATATATCTGGATGAAGAGAGATTAAAAAGAGAGGGGATATTCAATGTCGATGAGATAATCCGATTAAGAGATAAATACTTAAACGCAGAAGCTGAAAATGTCGAAAAACTCTGGTCGATATTGATGTTTGAGATGTGGTATGAGAGATGGATGTAAGAGACCGCTAAAACGCGTTGCCTCGATAGGCCTCTTTTTTCGCCTTTGCGATCTCCAGCGCACAGAGAAACTTGCTCAATAGAGTCTGGTCGTCGCTATGGTTTCGTATATGTTTTTGTATGGTTTGGCTCAACTCACCGATAGCTTTTAACTGTTGACTCAAAATATCTTGATGTTGCAACGCGATATAGAGATCTTCATCAAGTTCCATATCCAACTCGAACAAAAAATCGTTCACTTTTTGCATAGAGTGCATATTTAATTTCGAAACATCCTCTTGAACGGATTTTATATGTTCGAATATATCGCTTAACGTCTCATATACCTGTAAAGTATTGTCATGTGAAATTTCACACACATCCATTTTTCTATCCGCCTTTTTATGAATTTATTACGATATATATCGACTGATTTACTTTTAACATAAATAGTGTAGAATATTTTATGAAATTTTTTTATTCGATTCCGTTTTTTCTACTGTTATTTACGGGATGTCTCTACTTCAACGACAGCGGCATCTCCACACACCTTTACGACAACTGTAAAGAGTATTACGACAACTGCGGAAATTATCATAAAGAGTGTCCTAAAAATCTCATCGACTATTCGCAAATGGGTATAAACGGCGATGACAAAAAAGAGAGAAGCGAATGTCGTGAACCTTGATATAATACGAAATGAGAGGCGAAAATGGCTGAACTGGAAAAATATCGCCCCTTTGAGAGAAGCTCTGTTAAATTTGCCGAATATCGAATGCGATTACACAATCTCGGATACGATAACCGTAAATGCCCAAACAAAACTCTCTTCGCAAATAAAAAAGCAAATTCACGATTTCGCCCTTATGCTTCGTCCATGGAGAAAAGGACCTTTTAAAATTTTCGATACCCATATACGAAGCGAATGGAACAGTTATATAAAATACAACCTGTTATCGCCCCACTTTAATCTAAAAAACAAGATAGTCGCCGACATCGGTTGCAATAACGGTTACTACATGTTCAGAATGTCACAGCAAAATCCCAAAGAGATCGTAGGTTTTGATCCCTCCGCTTTGTTTATGACTCAATTTGAATTTATAAACCGTTTTATCAAAAGCGATATTAAATACGAATTGCTCGGAATCGAACATCTGGAATTTTACGAAAAGAGATTCGACGTTATCTTTTGTCTGGGAGTTTTATACCATAGAAGCGACCCGATCGGATCGCTAAAATCTCTAAAAAGAGGTTTGAACCGAAACGGCGAACTCTACCTCGATACTTTTATGATCGACGGCGAGGAGGAGATATCGCTAACGCCTAAAGAGAGATACTCCAAAATTCCGAATATCTATTTCATACCGACACTAAACGCCTTGAGAAATTGGTGTTATCGTGCGGGCTTTAAAAGTGTGGATATACTCAAGATAAAAAAGACGCTGCTCGACGAACAGCGAAAAACCGAATGGATAGAGGGGGAGAGTCTGGAAGATTTTCTAAATCCTACGGACGATAAATTCACGATAGAAGGATATCCCGCGCCAAAACGAGTATATATAAGAGCGACGGTATAAAAGATTTCTCTTTTTTGGCGATATTTCTATAAGAGATAACGCCAGGAGATATTTTGAGCGAAACAGAGACTATAAAAGAGTATGATCTTATCACGGAAACACTTCAAACGCACCTTCAAATCATGGAGAACCACTCTTATGAAATATTATCCCTAAAGAACGGATTTGCGAAGGTCGCACTAAAAACCAAACTCGCCGAAAAAATCGACGATACGAATTATGTTTATGAAGCTTCCATATTTTCATGTGCGAATTTTTGCGCGATGGCGGCAGTGAATACCAAAGGCAATCATCTAATCAGCGCAAAAGCCGAATTTTTAGCTCCGGTAAAAGTAACCGACGAAGAGGTTGTTTTCGAAGCCGTCGCGACAACCAACAGCTCCGGAAAAAAGCAGGTCAAAGTCGTTGGGATTTTAAACGGTCTGGTGATTTTCGAAAGCAGCTTCATCACACTCAAACTCGACGGCAAAAGTATTGTGAAATAGATCAAAACCTTATCGGGACTTCGTAAAGTTCACAAAACATATAAGCTTCGATAATATCGTCAATGGTTCTTTGAACCGGAGCTTCCAAAACGGGTATGGACTCCTCGAAAAACTCGCTAACATAATCCTCTTTACTCTTTACGACGACAGAATCTATAAACTCGTCGATTTCGATACGGTCGTCGTAAAAGGAAATGTTTTTTATCTTCCCCTCCCCTATCTCTACAAGCGCCCAACTTTTAGCATCGGGAACTAAAGCGATTTGCGCCGATTTATCGGCTTTTTCCATCGGTATCAATATAAACACTAAATCTCCTAAATCAAACTTTCAAAGCGTTGTAAGCCAAAAACAATACGGCTATGGGAGCTATGAAGCGTATGCTGAAATACCATATCTTGAATACTCCGTTTCCCATATGTCCCAAAAGCTCTCCCTCAACGATATCTCTTTTCATAACATAACCGACAAAAATAGCTATTAAAATTCCGCCAAGAGGCATCAAAAACGAATCGACGCTAAATTCCAATAGATCAAAAAGAGATTTTCCTTTGAACGTAAAAAACTCCTTATATCCGTTAGATATCGAAAATATAACGAAAACCCCGATAATAAAATAGATAGCGGAGCTGATTATGACCGCTTTTTTTCTAAACCATCCGACTCTTTGCTCAAGATACATAACCGACGGCTCCACAAGTGAAATGGCCGATGTCAAACCGGCCACCGCCATAGCAAGAAAAAAGACGAGCGCTATTACCGTACCTACGGAACCGAGTTTAGCGAAAATTACGGGTAAAGATACGAAAACAAGCCCGGGTCCCTTATCGGGCGTACCACCGAATTCAAACAAAAAGGAAAAAATCACCAAACCGGCGATCAATGCGATAAACGTGTCCATAAAAGCGACCATCATTCCCGATTTATATATGTTGCTATGTTTTGGAAGAGCCGCCGCATACGTCATGATCGATCCTATTCCGATGGATAACGTAAAAAAAGAGTGCCCAACAGCTCTTATTATCGCTTCCGAATCAAGCTTGCTAAAATCAGGTTCGAACATAAAATCGACCGCTTTGGTAAAACCGTCGAAATTCATAGCATACACCAAAAGTCCAAGCAATATGAAAAGCAAAAGGGGTATCAAAATGAGATTCGTCTTTTCGATACCTTTTTTAATACCTCCGAGCAAGACTCCGGCTACGAATAAAACCGACAATAGGTGAAAAAAGATTTGAAGAGCGGCCGAATCGGCATAAAGAGCGTCAAAAACAGCCTTTGCGTCATCCAAACTTGAAGGCAATCCGGTAATCGCCAAATATATATAATAAAAAATCCACCCTATCACCACCGAATAAAACGTCATAATAATAAGTCCGGTAAAAAGCATAAAGCCGGCGTATTTCCAACCTTTAGCCCCTTTTGGAGCATCCAATTCGAAACTTCCGACGCAATCTTTTTGACCTCTTTTACCGATTACCATCTCCGCAATCAAAAGCGACGCTCCTATGAGTAAAATAGTAACAAGATACACCATCACAAAAGCCCCGCCACCGTAAACTCCGGTTATGTATGGAAATTTCCATATATTTCCAAGCCCGACGGCCGCACCCGTAGCGGAGAGAACAAATCCCAATCGACTGAATTTCGCTATATGTTGATTCATAAAACTCCTTTGTAAAATTCTAACTTAACAAAGATTAAAGCTTTATTTGTTAAAATTTATTTAACCTTTGTAAATCCGATATGACAATTAAATGTTAATCATGTTAGGATATTAAAGATATTAAATTTTTAAGGATTAACTCATGAAAAATCATTCACTTTTACTGCTGCCGTTATTGGTTGCGATTACATTTTGTGGCTGTGACAGCGAGTGTTGTCTTGACGACGGAGTAGAACCGGCTCCTATTGCCAAGCAGCAACCTCCGGTTGCCAAAATTCTTCTAAACGGTTCCCAAGTTAGCGGAACAAAAGAGTGTACTCCGGGAGAGACGATCGAGCTGGTTTCCGGAAGCACCGACAGCGACGGAACGGTAACCGACAATATATGGAAAATCGACGGAGCGGAAGTTGCGAATACGACCATCGTATGTCCGGACGACAAACTTACAAAGACCGTTTGTCTCTTAGCTATGGATAACGACGGGCTCTACTCCGACGAAGAACAGTGTGTCACCTTTACGGGAAAAGCCGTAGATGTAACCCCTCCGCAACCAACGACCACACCTCCAATAGCGATAGTGGAAAAGGGTGATTTAACCGGTGACGGTATCTATTTCAATTGTTCGAAAGTTCGAGATACGGACTCCGTACATACTTATCCGGACGACACCTACCTTTACGGAATCAACACTCCTAAAGACATAAAAGAGGTGACCTGGAACTACACATACTTTAAAGCGGACGGCACTATCGAAGACGGACCGCATACCAAAACTCAAAGCGACTACAATACCGAGGGAGCGCATCCCGAGGGTATGTGTTCAAAATGGTTTCATATAAACGCCGATGTAGCGAAAATCGATTTTTCTTTGACAACGATAGATGATGACAAAGAGACAAATACTACGGATTACAGTTATGATGTAGGGACAGATACTTTGACTCAAAAGTGATAAAGCACTTATGCATAGGTCTTAAAACCGCCTATGCATAATTTTATCCCAAATTTGCAATAATGCTTCTATGCAATCACCTATCTCAGTAACGACATTAAACAATCAAATAAAATCGCTCCTTGAATCGCACTATACTGAAATTCTCGTTGAAGCCGAAGTGAGCCGTGTAACCTACCATAGTTCTGGTCATCTCTATTTTACTCTCAAAGACGAAAACAGTTCCGTCTCCGCGGTTATGTTCAAAACGAACAATCAAAAGATGAAATTCCGACTGGAAGACGGAATGAAAGTAATTGTCGGCGGTTACGTCTCCGTTTACACTCCAAGAGGTAGTTATCAGATAAACTGTAAAAGCATTCAACCATCTGGCAGCGGGGCTTTGGCTATTGCATACGAGCAACTCAAAAAGAGACTTGAGCAAAAAGGGTACTTCGATCGGTCACGGAAAAAAGCTCTGCCACCGTTTCCAAAACATATCGTCATCATAACTTCAAAAACGGGCGCAGCGATCGAGGATCTGTACAGAGTGGCGAAAAAAAGATGGCGCTTGTTGAAGATCACTCTCATAGACACGACGGTTCAAGGAGAAAATGCGGCGCAAATGATCGCAAATAATATCAAAATCGCCGACACTCTTGATGCTGAGATCATCATAGTGGGCAGAGGCGGAGGCAGTCTTGAAGATCTCTGGGCGTTTAATCAAGAGTGTGTCGCGGACGCTATTTTCGCCGCTACAACTCCCGTAGTATCAGCTGTAGGTCATGAGATAGATTTTCTGATAAGCGACTTTGTCGCGGATCTAAGAGCCCCGACTCCCTCAGCCGCTATGGAGATGATACTTCCGGATATGAACGAAGTTCTTATGAATATAGATACGATCATCGATAGATACGACGATATCTTTAAAAATACTCTTCACAAAAAGGAGAATCAACTTCTACATCTAAAAGAGCTATTCGATCAAAACTCGGCTTCTGCAAAACTTTCACTCTACTCTGAAGAGATAAAAAATCAAAAAACTCAATTTTATAATTTTTTCTCCTTGATATTGCAGCAAAAAGAGCAAACTCTAAACTCTCTTTTTCTCGCGTTTGAAAATAACGATCCTTCAAAAAGAGATAAAATAGGTTTCGCGCAGATTACAAAAATGGGTAAAAAGATCGATCCGGCCGATCTAAAAATCAACGATACCTTTTTTATCGAGACTTCAAAAGTAAAAATTGAAGCCAATGTATTGAATAAAGAAGAACTTTAAATGTTCAAGTCCATCTTTACAAACAGTTTCGGAATTCTTTTTTCCAGAATTTTGGGATTTATAAGAGATATGCTTCAAGCTTCCATACTCGGAGCGAATATATATAGCGACATATTTATAGTAGCTTTTAAATTACCTAATCTCTTCAGAAGGATTTTCGCCGAAGGCGCTTTTTCCCAAAGCTTTCTTCCTTCTTTTTCTCACTCAAAACAAAAAAGCGTCTTCGCCGTTACGATCTTTTTGAAAATTTTCACTTTTTTGCTTCTTTTTTCACTAATCGTTACGCTTTTTGATAATTTGTTCGCCAAACTGATCGCTTGGGGATTTGACGATAAAACGATAGAAGCGGCCGCACCTTTGGTAGCGATAAATTTCTACTATCTGCTTTTAATTTTTACGGTTACATTTTTGGCTTCGCTTTTACAATACAAAAACCACTTCGCAACTACCGCGTTCGCCACCGCTCTTTTAAATATATCTCTCATAGTAGCTCTGTTGACAGGTGAGAACCTGCCTAAAGAGATCATAGTTTATTATATGAGTTACGCTGTGATTATAGGTGGAATTTTGCAAGTAGGTGTTCATCTTATCGCTATAAAAAGGCTCAACCTTCACAAAATTCTCATTGGGGGATTTAAAGCTTTAAAAAGTAAAAAAGAGAGAATTAAAAACGATCAAAAGAGATTTTTTTCAAACTTTTTAGCTTCAACAATCGGAAGTTCAACTGCACAAATTTCGGCATTTTTGGACGGATGGTTGGCATCGTTTTTGATCAGCGGATCGATTAGTTATCTATATTATGCAAACCGTATCTTTCAATTTCCGCTCGCTCTTTTTGCTATAGCAACTTCTGTCGCAATCTTTCCGAAAGTCACCAGATACCTGAAAAACAAAGATGAAAATAACGCTCTTGTTATGCTTGCGAAGAGTTTTTGGTTTCTCTCATCTTTACTTTTATTTGCAACGCTTGTCGGCATGATATTTTCAAAAGAGATAGTCTGGTTATTATA
>Ga0256914_1004529_pt1 | contig 10390 bp, 6 predicted proteins | sample HulkmetaG_FD_191571 | JGI IMG/M metagenome (GOLD analysis project Ga0256914, IMG submission 191571) | Hydrothermal chimney microbial communities from Main Endeavour vent field at the Juan de Fuca Ridge, Pacific Ocean - Hulk | ecosystem: Environmental > Aquatic > Marine > Hydrothermal vents ...
TGCGGCCACAGCACCTTCATGTGCGCCATGCCGGGCATGTGAATATCGCCCGGATAAATGGCCTCGCCACGGACTTTCTTTTTGATATCGAATCGGGAGATGGATGAACCAACTGCTCGCATAAATTTGTTTCCTTGTGAGATGATAGAGAGATAGCTTGGCATCAGGCTGGGCGTGTGTTAGGGGCTCAGCGGATGTCTGGTGATTATTTTCCGGTGAATTTGGGGGGACGTTTTTGCAAAAAGGCCTGCACGCCCTCTTGATGATCATCTGTGCTGGCGGCGATAGCCTGAATTTGTGCTTCGTAGTCCAGGGCTTGAGCCAGGCTCATGGTGGCGGTACGGTTGAGTACCCGTTTGGTCAATCCAATGCCGCGGGTGGGAGCTTGGGCCAATCGAACAGCTATGTTTTCTACTGTGGCGTCCAACATTTCGGCAGGAACCACATGATTGACCAGGCCCAGTTGCAGCGCCTCTTCCGCCTTGATTTTGCGTCCGGTGGCCAGCAGCTCAAAGGCCCGGGCCGGGCCTAGCACGCGTTGTAAGTGCCAGCTTACGCCGCTATCGGGCGCCAGGCCAATACCGATGAATGCCGTAACCAAGCTGGCTTTGTCCGAGAGGATCACCATGTCGGCAGCCAGAACCAGGCCCAATCCCGCCCCGGCAGCTACGCCATTGACTTTGGCTAAAATGGGCTTCTCCAGCTCACGCATGGCCAAAATCAGACGATTGTAGCCCTGGCGCAAGTGTCGGGTAATGTGACGAGGTTGCGAAAGTTGTCCGAACTCGGTCAAATCTTGCCCTGCGCTAAAGCCGCGGCCCGCGCCCGTTAGCACCACGCACCGGATGGTTTCCTCGCTGGCGCAGGTTTTGAACGCGGCCAGCAACTCCCCGGTCATGGCCGAAGTCAGGGCGTTGAGCTGCTCGGGCCTGTTTAGGGTTATTGTGGCAACACCCTGGCCGACATCAAAATTGAGTTGTGTAAAGGTATGAATGGTTTGCATGGTTGCGGGCAACAGTTCCTGGCGGTGATAATCGGGTTAGCGTTGGAGTGATGTATGTTTATAAGGTATCGGCAAAATAGAATTCAAGACGACTGTGTTTGATGATTTCTTGCATAACCGCAGCTATTTGCTTAGATTTGGCAATGTCGGTCAAATAGCGCATCAACTGTGGAATATTAATAATTTCTTCAATACACGACATGTATCGATTAATAATTGCCTGAATTTTATACTGTCGTTCAGCCTGTTGGCGAATAAGGTTAGCAATCTCATCAGCAGGTAGCATGCTTTTGACTACAAAGGTCATTGGATATTTTTGAACTTTATCAATATCAAGGAAGTATTTTTTCACGCTCAATGTTTCCGTAACCTGGTAAAATCTCCCTATTGGGCGCATAACAAAATCAATACCGCCATCATTTGCATTTGTACGGCCAGTTTTATAAAGAGAAAGTCTATCCTCTGTAATCGTATTCTCTGTCCATCCCCAAAAGAAAGCTATATCAGCGTAATGTGTTTTGAGAATGGCGAAACTCACTATCTCGAAAATTCTGGCATCAACATCAGGTCGAAGCAAGCCTTTGATGAACTCAAATACTTGCGTTGGATCGTCTTGCTGAACACTCTCCATCCTTTGACAGTCGTTAATAAATGTTTTGAGTGCTTTTTGTTTGGCTGCAATGTATAAATCAAGAATGCGAATAACCGCGCTGGCTAGATTGAATGTTCTTCCCTCAATTGATACCAGCAAAAGGTTCTCGTTAAACCAATAACGGTTTGTCGCAACATCTCTAAGGATTGGCTGGAAGTCTGATGATGGAAAGTGTTTTTTGAATTCTTGGTTGAGTCGATGATTCAATGCGTGGTTTTGTAATTTTTCTCCAAATGGTAATTGGCGTTGGCGCCTCATTAGATCCGAGAATCGGGCGCCTTCATAATTTGTGTAGTCGCCGTTTTGGTTGTATCCTCTGTTTATGTAATCTTCCACCAATGTGTAAATAGCATATAGGTTTCCAAAGGCACCACGCGCCTTTGAACCGCGTGAGGCAGCTATCGTCTTTAAATTCAAATACTGGATTAACTCACTACGAACGAAAATGGCATCTGCAACTTCACCGAAGCATTGAGATAGCGTATTTTTTATTACGATGGTGAAATCATGCTCTTTCATAAATCAATCCTGAGTTGTGCCAAATTTGATTTTGAATGACGTTTGCGACTATTCAGGGGAGGTGAATAGAGTTTCTCGCCCTTGTAGCTGGTAGCAAGTTTTAGTCTTCGTAACCCAATCTTGAAGTATTTTTCTTGTTTCTCAATTCCAATGCACCTGCGGCCCAGTTTTTGCGCAACGGCACAGGTTGTAAAGGTTCCTGAAAATGGATCAAGAATAAGATCATCAGGATTGCTGCTGGCAAGGATAATTCGTTCTAGCAGTGCTTCAGGTTTTTGGCTGGGGTGTTCTTCATATTCAGGCATTCGATAACGAACTCGAGGAAAGTACCAAACGTTGCCAGGAACTTTTTGACTGTTGTATACAGTGGGTATTTTCTTACGATAATCAATGAGTTTTCTTTGGGCGCCAGTTTTTGCTTCGACTAAAATTGAGTCTGCGTTAAAGGTGTACTGTTTTGCATTTTTTACGCAATGCAGAATCGGTTCATAAAGTGAGCCGAATTTTCTTTTGGCCTGTACCCCGGAGCTATCATAATGCCACACAATTCTGGATAAGATGGTGAGACGTTGGCGTAAATATAAATCGATGTAGGGCATGCTCTGGGTGCTTGCCATAACATACATGGTTCCTGACGGGCTTAGCTTTTGGATTGCCATGCTCAACCATTTTTTACTCCAGTCAATATACGCTTCGTCAGAAGGCCATCGATCGGCAAAGTTAGCAAATTGTTTTCCGATATTATAGGGTGGGTCGGCAAAAATCAAATCAACACTTTCATCTTCCAGGCTTTGCAGAGCATCCAGGGCATCGGCTAGAAAGATTGTGGTTTTGTTTTTGTCAAAGCGATAAACTGTGTTCATGGGTCTATTGACGGTGATTGTTTTCTTCAAGGTTGAATTGGAAGAAACGCTCGGCCAGAGAAATCATCTGTTCGGGCGAAGCCAGCAGATGCCAATCCACCACATCACAGACCATGCTATCCACCAAGCCTGCTACGGGCCGCAACCAACTGGTAATGTAGCCATTGATGGCGGGATAGTCTTCGGAGAAGAGTAACATGCTTAAATCGGCATCGTAGCTGTGATAGGTGCGCAACAACCACACCAGGTTTACAGTGGGATGCTGCGGAAGTGCCCAGATTTGCTCGAATGCGCTGGTATCAAAGCCGGGCAGCAGTTTGATGCGCACGGTGGCGGCATGAAGCTGACCATTGGCCGCCAAGGGAAGTTCCATGAGATGAGCGATATTGGCCCGTCCTCCAAATGAAAGCACAGCACGCGTGCCAATGACACCCTGAGCCTCGCGCAAAATGTCGATGAGAAAATCATCCAGCTTGGTGAGTTCATGCACCATGCACACAACGCGCAAGTCGGCCCGGGCCCGCAGCCAATTGACCCACAACGGCGTTACGCAATCCCCCTCAAAGGCCTGCAATCGGGCCAAAACCGCCTCGCGGGCCACCTCATCCTGTCCGCTGCGGATGTCAACATCGATAATGGCGATGGTGTGATTGGGGCTCATGGGAATCTCCTGCGGTGAGGGAATGAAGATGTGAGGCGTGACGCGAGGTGCTGGTAGGTTTATTATACCACGGTTGCGGGGCTTAGGGTGGTTTGGATGACGTTCACAGCTCCTGCTGCGGTCAGGGCGTGGGCGATGGCGGATTGTTTGGAGGCCGGAGCCAGGGCGATGATGTTGCCGCCACGTCCCCCTCCGCTGAGCTTGGCGCCCCACGCACCCGCATCATGCGCGGCGCGCACCAGCCGGGCAATCTCGGGCGATGAAACGCCCATGGCGGCCAGGATGCGCTGGTTTTCGGTCATCAGCGGGCCCAGTTGTTGGCTATGGCCTGCCAGAATGGCGGCCCGGGCCCGATGCGCCACCACACTCGCGGCATCGAACAAGGCTTCGTAGCGGGCCTTATCCTGTTGCCAAGCCTTGTTGACATCGGCCACCACAGCTTTGGTGGCGCTGGGTATGCCGGTATCGGCAATGAGCAGATGCAGCGCCCGCTTGGTTGCGAAGGGCTGCGGTATTTGCCCGCGCACAAACCATACCGGGCGTTCATACACCACCACCGTGTTATCAATGCCGCTGGGTGTGCCATGATGCAGCTTTTCCACTTGGTAAACCAGCGCAGATAACCGGGGCTCCTCCCACTGTTGGTCAAAAGCAGCCAGCAGCGCCCGGGCCATGGCTGTGGCAATGGCTGCTCCGCTGCCCAGACCCGCGGCCATGGGAATTTGGGACCAAACATGGATGCGCCAGCGGGGTAGTGGCTTTTTCAGCGCAGCGCACACCAAGCGCACCACCTGCGCCAGCGGATCGTTGGCCGCGGCCGTGCGCACCACAACCTGGCGTTGCAAATCTGCTGCCTCTACAACGCACTGCCGGTCGGGCCAGATTTCGGCGTAGGCGTGAACTTGCTGCACCGGCACCGCAATGGCGGGACGTCCGTAAACCACCGCGTGTTCGCCAAAAAGAATGATTTTACCGGGCGCTTGGCCGCGGGCCAGAGCCAGCTCAGGGGAAGATGCCATGGAAAATGAAGTCCTAAAATGAGCACTGCTTGCCAATGCGTGATGAAACTTCCTTCATTTTATCCCAAAACAGCAATTTTTTCCATGAAAGTTTCATCATGCGGCCTCCTGGGCTCTTGACTTCGGGGAAAGAGGCTGGTATGTTTGAAGATGATACGATGCGCTCATGCGCCTTGTCGTCACCTGACTTTTCCACTATCGTTCCTGATTATGCCGTTATGATGAAAAAACATGCACTCTCCACCCCCAATATCGCCTCGCTCTTGCTGGTAACACTTGCCCTGATTTTGGCTCCCGGACTGAGCAAACGTGCCGTGGCCACACCCGCCAAAGCGCCCGAGCAGGCAGCTACCTGGCAACGTGTCTGGCGGGGCGAAGGCTATCTCTTTGATTTCATCGCCTTCGACGCCCAACATGCCCTGGGCGTTGGCTCACAGGGGCTCATCATCAACACCGAAAATGGTGGCGATACCTGGCACTATCAATCACCCTACCCCGATATCGACCTGAACAGCGTGGCCGCATCTGGCTTGAACGTGTGGGCCGTGGGACAAGGGGGCACCGTCATTTTTTCTGATGATGGCGGCACGCATTGGCGCAAGCTGGGCGCTGCGCAGCCGCAAAATTTGCACGGCGTTTTCTTCACCACGGGGAATCGCGGCTGGATTGTGGGCGAAAATGGCCTGATTCGCATGAGCAATGATGGCGGCAGCACCTGGAGCGACCAAACCAGCGGTGTTAGCGCACATTTGCGCGGCGTAGCATTCAGTGCAGATGGTGAGCACGGTGTGGTCGTGGGTGACAACGGTACCCTTCTTACCACTGCTAACCATGGCCAGACCTGGACAAAACGCAACGGTGTTACCAGTCAAAACTTATATGATGCGACGTTGGTGGGGACAAAAATGCTGGTGGTTGGCGGCGACAAAATTTTCATCAGCAATGATAACGGCGCCCACTGGAGCACCAAAAACAGCAACACCAATCAACAGCTTTATGCCATTGCCTTCGCACCCGGCCAAAGCAGCGTGGGCTGGGTGGCAGGATTGGCCGGAGCTCTGGCCAAAACCAGCAATGGCGGCAACACATGGCAAGCTGTAACCAGCGTGACCGGCAGCGTTCAGGCGGGTCACGATCTTTTTGGCCTGGCCGCGGGCAGCACCACCGCAGTTTGGGCTGGTGGCAGCGTTATCACCAGCAACGATCAAAACTGGGGCGGGCCTGTTGACCCACATAGCTGGTTTATCTGGCAGAGCAACAATGGCAGCGCCTGGCAGCACAACATCGGTGGTCACTATCCCCGCTGGTTCGATATAGCCATCGCCTCGGAAGAGGTCGCCTACGCGGTGGGTGATCATCTGGATGTCCTCAAAACTGAGGATGGTGGGTATTCGTGGCGAGAACTTTATGAAGAGGTGCGCTCTGACCCCACCACCGCAGGGGATGTGGCCGATGATTTCCGTTCCTGGCTCATGGCCATCCAATGCGCGCCCGGCAATGCTGATGATTGTCACGCAGTGGGGCGCTTTGGCCTGATTGTTCACACCCTGGATGGCGGCCAGACATGGCAGCGGGAAGCCGCACCCGGCTACGGTCGCTATCTTTACGATATCGAGCGCACCAGCGCCCAAAAGGGCATCACCACAGGCACACATCACTACTTCCGCACCGCAGATGGAGGGGCACATTGGGCCGACGCCATCAGCAACGGCGGGAATCTCACCGGCGTTGACCTGGACATGATTTCGCAGGATACCGGGGCTATGGCCGTTCTCAAGCCCTATCTCAAATACACCTGGGATGGTGGCGCGCACTGGGGCATCAAATCGATGCCTGCAACCTACGGTTCGTGGAAATTTGAGGCGGTGAGCGCTGTGGATGCCAACAGTGACGGCCAGTTGGATAAAAGCTGGCTGGCAGGTTGCTCTCGGGCAGCGGGCGGATGGACGCACGAAGCGCCCTGCGTGAGCGCGGCTGTGGCCCGCTCCACCGATGGCGGCAACACCTGGGCCGATACCGTTGTAACGGGCATCAGCACCTTTTTGGATATTAGCATGGCCGATGCCAACACCGGCTGGGCTGTGGGCACGGGAGGCGGTTTAGCTGTCACCCATGATGGCGGCGTTACCTGGCAAAAACTTGATGTGCCTGCCAGCCGCAAATTACACTCGGTGCGGGCGCACAGCGAAACACTGGCCTTTGCCGCGGGCGAAGATCATGTCATCCTGCAATACAGCGTGACCCAGAGCGATGCTGTGCAAGCGCCACCGCAGCAGCAAACCCGCATCGATGGCAGCTTGGATGACTGGACAACAGTGGCCGCAGTCAGCATCGACGCCACCAGCGCAGACACCATCACCGGTGCAATTACCGACCCCGATGACCTCAGCGCCCGAGTTCGGGTGCGCTGGCATCAGGATAAGCTATTCATCGGCATCGATGTTTCCGATCAACTGCTAACCGCTCAGGATCGTGTGGAAGTAGCGGTGGATGGGCTGGGTGATGGCCAGGTTGGCGCGGACAATCATCATTTCAAATTTTATGCCAATGGCCAGGTAGAAGCTGACGGCGTGAACCTGAGCAGCACAGTGCGTCAAAGCTCCCAAGGCTACGTTGTCGAGATGGCGTTGCCCGCTGCTGCTTTGGGCGGTGATTTTGCTGTCAATGGCACGGTAGGGATTAATGTGGGACTTTTTGACGAAGATGCCGCTGGCGACGCGGCTAGTCTAATCTGGAATGGCAACAGTGTGGCTCAAATGCCACGTGATTTTGCTGTTATCAGCTTGCTGCCATTTGATGGCACGCGTCGCGCCGTGGTAGCACTTCCTGCCGGAACGCTCACCATGGATGGCGATTTGGTCGAATGGAGCAGCGAAAACAGTTTTGCCGTAAACAAACTAACAGCCGACAACCACCAAGGGGGCAGCCTTACTGATGCCGACCTGAGCGCCACAGTGCGCACCCGCTGGTGGCCCGATTACCTCTTTGTGGGGATCCAGGTGCGGGATGACGTGCTTGGCCCGGGCGACGCGGTGCATTTATCCTTCGATGGCAACCATGACGGCCACAAAAATGGCACATCCGATTGGGAAATGCGCATCGGTTCCGATGGCAATGTGCAGAACGGCCATCAGGCGCTGGCGCTGGTGCAAACCACCGCGGAGGGGTATCAGGTAGAGGTGGCTGTGCCGGTGAGCATGTTGGGCGGCACGCTGGGCGATGGCCGTGAGCTGGGTTTTGATGTCGCGCTGGAGGATGATGATAACAATGATGGTGTGGCCGATAGCTGGCTGGTGTGGGAAGGGGCCAGTGCCGGAGGCGTTTTCTCTGATGCCGGGCACATTCAGCTTCGCGCTTACGAGATTGTGTTGCAGCCGGGCCAGGCTGGCTACAACGGGGTCACCGACACCATGCTGGACCAATGGAATGCCGATGTGAATCATGGCGGCGATGCAACCATTCAATGGCGGGCCAATAGCAGCGGCCCGGTAAAAACCATTCTCACTCGTTTCGATTTAAGCTCGCTGCCTGCCAACGCCATCATCGATAACGCAACGCTTTCATATTATGCTCTGAGTAATGATTTTGACCACAGCGGCTACATCCGTTTATGGCGCATGGCCCGAGCGTGGCAGGAATCACAAGCGACCTGGAATCGGGCCTCGGACGCCGTAGCCTGGGAAACCGCAGGGGCTACCGGCGCTGGCGACCGGGCCAGCACCGCGGGCGGCGAAATTCCGGTCAATGCAGCAGGCTGGTACAGCATCGATGTTAGCAACGATGCCCGGGATTTTCTGGCACATCCGGCCCACAATTTGGGTTGGCAACTGGAGCCGCGCCCGGATTACTTGCAGTTGACCCTGGCCGCGGCCGAATACAGCGCCGATGTCAGCAAGCGACCCAAGCTTATCATTCGTTACAACCTGCCAGGTTCAGGCACTTTTCCCACACCTACACCCACGTTGACCCCCACCAACACCCCCACGCCGACGCATACGCCCACATCCACCAACACGCCTACACCCACCATCACTCCAACGCCTACTTGCACACCTACCGCCACTGATACGCCCACCGTTACGCCCACGCCCACGATAACACCCACTGCCACCGATACGCCCACCGCCACTGCCACTCCTACCAACACGCCTACACCCACACCCACTGCTACGCCCGACAAGTTCGAGATGACGCTGGCGCAGGGGCAAAATGGTTATCAGGGCGTCAGCGACACCTTCATCACCCAGCGGGAGCCCACCCTCAATTACGGCCAAGCTCCCTTGCTCACGCTCAGTGAACACGCCAACTTCCGCAACCGCATCCTCATCAAATTTGATTTGAGCCACATCGGCGCTGCTGATTTGCGCCATGCCGAGCTGCGCCTGCACCCCACCTATCTTACCATTGCCCCGCAGGGTACAGCCACCCTTCATCGCATGCAGCGTGCCTGGGATGCCGATAGCGCCACCTGGGAAATGGCTGCCACTGGCCAGCCCTGGGCCCAGGCGGGCGCTCAGGCAGGCAATGATTATGATGCTGTGGCCACGGCAACGCAAAGCATTACCCAGGATGCCACTCTTAGCTTTGATGTCACTGCCGATGTGACTGATTGGCTAAGCGGAACAGTCAACAGTGGCTGGATTATCCGGCTGACCGGCAGCGATTTGTTGATGACCCTGGGCAGCAGCGAGCATGCCAACGCCAACTTCCGCCCGGAACTGGTGCTAACGCTGGGCAACAGCACGCAAATAGCCACACCCACCCCTACACCAACGCCCATGGTCACACCCACGCCGGGCGGAACCACTGGCGCAACCACCTTTGCCAAGTCGTTGCACAGCGGTTGGAACGCGTTTTCTGTGCCGTTGGAGCCACAAACGCCCGCGCTTCCCACCGTGTTGCAGAGCATTAGTGGTCACTTTACGCAAGTTCGCTGGTACGACAACACAGTCTCTCCCCCGCGTTGGCGCATCTACGCACCGGGCAGCAACACCAACACCCTGCTTACCATCGAGTCTACCATGAGCGTGTGGGTGATGATGTCGGATGCGGGCACAGTAGACATCTCGGGCCAGCGCCCGGTCACCACCACCATCCCCCTGCGCTCCGGCTGGAATCAGATTGGCTTCCCGTCGCTGGCTGCACAGCGGGTCGATGCCGCGCTGGCGGGCATTCGTGGCGATTATGACAAAGTAACCGTGTGGGATAACGATCAATCCCGCTGGCTGGTCTGGTTGCCAGATGCGGCCACCAATCCATTCGATTCCTTCCATCCTGGCGATAGCATTTGGATTCACGCCACTCGTGCTGTCGATTTGATCATCGTCAACAGTCAGTAGGCGCTTAGGCAGCGGGTGGCGGCGTTGCTATTGCATTTTGGGCGTAACTTTCACGTTTCTTGATTAGCCACGAAGGCCACGAAGAAAGAACATTCGTCAATCTTCGAGCCTTCGTGGTTAAGAATTGAAGGGCGCTACCTGTATCGTTACTTTTGGGCAAAAGCTTCGTCGGGCAGAAGGTTAATCGGTCTCTGCCACCAGCCATGCCTTGACCGCCGCATCCAAATCCTCCAGGCTCAGATCGAAGTATTGCTGGGTGAAGATGGGCGTTTTTTCCACTGCCATCTGGCTCATGTGCGTGTCGGCCAGCAGGCCCGCGAACATGCCGGTGAAT
>Ga0256914_1004530_pt1 | contig 10390 bp, 9 predicted proteins | sample HulkmetaG_FD_191571 | JGI IMG/M metagenome (GOLD analysis project Ga0256914, IMG submission 191571) | Hydrothermal chimney microbial communities from Main Endeavour vent field at the Juan de Fuca Ridge, Pacific Ocean - Hulk | ecosystem: Environmental > Aquatic > Marine > Hydrothermal vents ...
TGGGGGAAAAGGGCATAGTTCTGAAAGACCATTCCAATATTCCTCTTATGAGGAGGAATAAACGTCACGTCTTGCCCGTTCAAGAGGATTTCCCCCGCCGTGGGAAGTGTCAACCCTGCAATCATGGAGAGTGTCGTTGTCTTTCCCGATCCACTCGCCCCAAGAAAGGTCATAAACTCCCCTTCCCTGATCTCGAGCGTCAGATGATCGACAGCCACGACGCCAGGATACTCCTTAACCAAACCGGTCAATTGGACAGAACCTGACATATCGCTCCTTTAACTAAGACAGAGTATTTCAAACGCAAAAGTAAGTCGAAGATACCCATCTGCCGTTTCACGGTTACATGCATCGCGTATGAATCTACCGGTAGTTCGAAAGATTGTCAATACGGAACGACTTGGCGGGGTTACGCATGGATGGGTCAATTTCTTCCGCTTCTGCGCTTGCAATTTTAGAACAGATAGGGTATGAGAAGGCGTTTTTTATCAACGAAATCAGAAGAGAAAGGGATATGGCATGTTTCGTGACCTGAAAATTCGTTTTGGCATCATTATTCTCCTCGTCTGTGGGGCCCTTTTCGCCCTTGCCCCTTCCATCACCGACAACCTTCCGGACTGGTGGAAAGATTCTGTTCACAAGATCAAATTAGGACTCGACTTGCAAGGAGGGATGCATCTCATTCTCGAAGTACAGGCGGAAAAAGCGGTGGAAAGCTTCATGGAACGAACCAAAAACGATTTGGAAAGTTTTTTAAAATCGAAAGGAATCCTTGTTGTCTCCGCCCAGCGGAAAGGGCTTTCGGTAGAAATCAAATACGTCAAACCCAACACGAAGGAATCGGTCTCTTCCCTCATCACTTCTCGTTACCCCGAACTACGTATCGTCAAAACTTCCCAAGAGGGGGGGCATGGCGTGATAACCGTAGAACTTTCCCAGAAAAGAAAGCTCGCGATGGAACGCGCCGCCGTCGACCAAGCGCTTGAAACGATCCGTAACCGGATCGATCAATTCGGCGTCACGGAGCCCGACATAAGCCGTCAGGGGAAAGACCGTATTCTCGTTCAGCTTCCAGGAATCAAGGATCCGGAGCGGGCGATTCAGCTTATCGGAAAAACCGCTTTGCTCGAGTTCAAACTCGTCGATGATGAGCACAGCCTCGAAGAAGCCTTGAAAGGCAACATTCCTCCGGGAGACGAGATTCTCTACCAGAGAATAGTCGACCCAGACACAGGTGCCGTTACACGGAAACCCTATCTCATCAAGAAAAAAACACTCCTTACCGGAGACGTGTTGAAAGACGCCCAAGTTCGCATCAACACCCAGTATGGCGAACCGTATGTTTCCATCACTTTCGACTCGCGGGGGGCAGAAATCTTCGAAAAAATCACGGGTGAGAACGTCAAGAAACGCCTTGCCATCATCCTCGACAACAATGTCTACTCCGCCCCTGTAATCCAGGAGAGGATCGCGGGGGGACGGGCACAGATTACCGGGAGATTTACAACTCAAGAAGCTCATGATTTGGCTATCGTTCTTCGGGCCGGCGCCCTTCCAGCACCTGTGAAAATCCTTGAAAAAAGAACCGTGGGACCCACCTTGGGTCAAGACTCCATTCGTAAAGGTATCACATCCATTGTCATCGGTGGATTGCTTGTCGTCCTTTTCATGATTTTCTACTACAAACTGTCGGGAGTTGTCGCCGATCTCGCCCTGTTTCTAAACGTTATCTTTATCTTTGCCGTGTTGGCGGCGTTTCGCGCCACTTTGACGCTTCCGGGCATCGCCGGTATCGTCCTGACCATTGGTATGGCAGTAGACGCCAATGTCCTAATTTTTGAACGAATACGGGAAGAGCTGCGCCTGGGTAAAACGCCCAGGGCCGCTATGGAGGCAGGATTCTCTAAGGCTTTTATCACGATCTTAGACGCGAATGTCACGACCCTCATCGCCGCCATCGTACTCTTCCAGTTTGGAACGGGTCCTATCAAAGGATTTGCCGTCACCCTGAGCATCGGAATCGTGAGCAGCATGTTCACGGCCATCGTCGTCAGCCGAGCCATTTTTGATCTTGCTTTTGAGAAGAGAAGAATCAAAAAAATCAGTATATAGAAAGGAATTTTTATGGAATTCTTCAAACCTGGCACAAATATACAATTCGTTCGTGTCCGATTCATTGCTATTACCATTTCGCTTTTGTTAATCCTGGCTGGGATTATTTCTCTTATCATTCATGGCGGTCCCAATTACGGTATAGATTTTCGAGGGGGAACACTCGTTCAAGTCAAGATTCACAAACCCACCGACATTTCCCACGTCCGATCTGCACTCAAAGACCTTAAACTGGGAGAGGTTGTCATTCAAAGTATCGGGCCAGAGAAAGAAAATGAATATTTGATACGAATAGAAAAAAGCTCTACCTCTCTGAAAGGGATTTCGGAAATCGTCAAAGAACGGCTCATCAAAAGGTTTGGGAAAGACAAAGTGGAAATACGCCGTGTCGAGATGGTAGGCCCCAAAGTTGGAAAAGACTTACGACGCAAAGGTATGTGGGCCATCATCTTTTCCATGATCGCCATCCTCATCTACATCACGTGGCGTTTTGAATTCTGGTTTGCCATTGGTGCCATCGTCGCCCTCGCTCACGATGTGATGATCACCATTGGAGTTTTCTCCATCACGAACAAACAAATCAACTTGGCCATCGTAGCGGCCATCCTTACGATCATCGGTTATTCCCTAAACGACACGATTGTCGTATACGACCGAATCCGCGAAAATATGAAAAAACTCTCCAAGATCTCCTTCCCGGAGTTGGTCAATCAGAGTATCAATGAGACGTTAAGCCGTACGATTCTTACCTCTCTCACAACCCTTATTACCGTCGTCATCCTCTTTTTCGTGGGAGGAGGGGTTATCCACGATTTTGCCTTCGCCTTGATTATCGGAGTCGTGGTAGGTACCTATTCTTCTATCTATATCGCAAGCCCCGTCGTTCTCTTTTTCGAACCGTACGGACGTAACAAAAAAGGGGGAAGGATCGTAAAACGCCCTCCCGCCGCCCCGGCCCCCAAGCCCTCAAAGGTTAAGGTCGCCCCCGTTTCCGGCACCGCACCCGAGAAGCAAACTCCCGCCGCCAAAACAGGCGCGAAAAAGAAAAAGGGCTCTGGCAAAAAGAAGAAGCGGAAAAAGTAAGCCCTTAGGATGGCAAGTATACTAGGGTGGATTGGCTTAGGTTTTTTTCTCCTTGTTTTACTCGGGGGCATGTTATCCATCGCCCTAGGGATTCCAGGAACATGGATCATCCTTCTTGATGCCATCGTTTACGCGTGGCTGACCCATTTTAACGTTCTTACATGGTACGGGATTCTCTTTTTGTTTCTTCTTACCATCATTGGTGAAGCCCTTGAATTTTATCTCAGCATTAAAGGGATTAAGCGCTCCAACCCCTCTAAGGGAGTTGTGCTCGTATCTTTCTTTTGTGGTTTTTTCCTGGCAATCATCATGGCCCCCCTCTTTTTCGGCCTGGGAGCCATCCTTGGCGCGTTGCTAGGCACATTCGGTGGCGCTTTCTTAATGGAATACCTTTCCCAGCGGCGAATGGGACACGCCATAGATGTAGGACGAAAGGCCTTTGTCGGGCGTCTTCTTGGCTTCCTATCCAAATTCACGATCGCTACCATCATGATCCTTTTCATTGTCACACGAATCTTCCTGCATTAGCCATCTCCCTTTCACAACTCGAAAATTTTTCTTGACATCCCTCCTCTCCTGAATTATAAAAAATATAAAGCTTTTTTATTTTTATGCAAGAAAGGGGACGTGAATGCCGAGAATGGGTCGAGAAAAGTCAAGTTATGTGATTCAATCGGTGGTTAACGCGCTGAATCTTTTAGAACAGTTCATACATTCCGAAGGAGAATTGGGTGTCACAGAGCTTAGCAAACGTTTAGGGCTTCATAAAAACAATGTTTTCCGTTTGCTGGCGACCTTGGAATCCAAAGGGTATATCGAACAAAACAAGGCCACGGAAAACTACCGCCTTGGAATAAAAAGCTTGGAATTGGGACAAACCTACATTCACCAGATGGGATTGGTACATCATGCCCATCCCATCATGGAAGAACTCGTCAAAAAGTGCAAAGAGAATGTCTATTTGGGCATCGTTCAAGGAAAAGTGGTTGTCTACTTGGACATGGTGGAGGCAAACCAGGTCGTTCGTGTGGCATCCCGTATCGGACAACAATTGCCTATCCACTGTTCTTCCATCGGAAAGGTGCAAATCGCCTTTATGAGTGAAAGTGAGCTAGAAAAACTCAAACTAAAAGATACATTGAAAAGATACACACCGAATACAATCACGGATTATGAAAAATTAAAAAAACACCTCGAAGGCATCAGAAAGGTTGGCTACGCCATTGATAACGGGGAGTATGATGAAGGGGTTCGTTGCGTCGCGGTTCCCATCCGCGATTATACCCGCCAAATCGTTGCTGGTTTGTCCATTTCTGGACCCGTTTTCCGGATGACGGATGAAAATCTGGAAAACGTTATTATTCCAGAAGCCGTGAAAGCAGGTAAGGAAATTTCAAGACGATTGGGTTTTGACATCACCACATACTAACCCTTCTGTCATCTTGAGATTAAAGCGCGTGAAATGCCAGTAAAGATAGGTGACAGGAAAAACCTTTAAAGGAGGAAAGCCGAATGTCATCACGAGTCGCGAGAGTCACAGAAATCATTGCCGCTTCCCCAAACAGCTTTGATGATGCCATCAAGATAGGGTTTGAGCGGGCCACGAAAACCTTACGGGGGATCACGGGACTGAAGGTTGTAGAATTCAAGATTGCGGTAGAAGATGCCAAGATTGTGGAATACCGTGTTAGAATGGAGGTCATTTTCATTCTTGAAAACTGAATCTTTTCTACGTTCGCCGATAAGAATAGACTAGGAGATCCTGATTCCCCAAGGTGTTCGTGTATCGATAGACTTCCTGATAACCAAATTTTTTCAAAAGATTAAGAAAGGAAGGGGCCGTTGCGGCTTCCTTTCTTTTCAAGATGACGAAGGCGATTTTGTGACGCCGCAAGGCATCTACGTCTTCTTCCCTCACCCTGTAAAACGGAATGGAATGGCATCCCGCGTAGTATCCAATCCGAATCATAGAGGTCAAAATAACGCAGTCGGTTTGTGAAGGCTTTCTCTTTTTAATCCAAGCCCCAACTATCTTTCTCCCCACTTTCTCCACGCGATACGGCTTGGTTCCTTTCACTACCGTGACGACAAGAACAAGCGAAAGGAGGATCGAACCAAAGATCTTCTGATCGAAAAATTGTGAAGCGATCCGGCGATCGAGCATATCACACACATAGGTAAAACCTATTGCTGCCCATCCAAACCAAAAAACTATCGCGGCACAATAATGACGCCGGCTCACATATCCATATCCCGACAAAAGGGCGCTCAACATCCCCCAATAGAGCAATGAAAAGATTACGATAAAGGTATCGAATTTGTTCCATGGAAACCGATTCAAGTAAAAAAGGCGAAACACAACAAAAATACCAATAGGCAAGAACATGGCATGAAAAAAGCCAAAGGCGGTAATCGCCATTGATTTGAGAAAGATAACGAGGAATCCCACCACAGAACTCGGTGTCTCCACATGGGGCACATACCGGCGTCCCAGGGCTTGGCGGATTCTGTCGGCTTGCTCCCACTCCCACTTGCTTCGATTCCTTAAGAATTCCGCTCTCTTTTTATCAACCCCCTTCGGGAGTGTTTTGACCATTGGCCCCTCAATCTGCTGCCCTTTTTTGACCACCCCCGACTCTCCATACGCATGACGGACAAACGTTTCAATCTTCTTCTTTTTTGTTAGAATCCATTCTCCCGACTCTCGATGAAGATACACCATATACGGGGCGGCCACGCAGGAAACGCTCACCAAAAAGACGACTAATCCCCACCCCCACCTTTTCAACGAGGTCCACTCCGTGACAACAAGCCACACAACCCCCGCCACCCCAACAACAAGCCCCTCTGGACGTGTCAGATACGCCAAGCCCACGGATACTCCCGCCATGGCAAACCACCCCAGCGCCATTCTGGAGGAAACGGCTAAAAGGAAAAAGGCTACCGACCACGTCACGAAAAAAAGATACAGCGGTTCCGTCAGAATATCCGCCGCATACCTCACAAGATAAGGAGAAACACAAAAGAACAAAAGCCCCAAAAAAACGATGCGTTCATTTCTGTATCTATAGAAAAGAATCACCAAAGCAGGGACAGTCAAAGCACTCGCAACCAGGGACACTCCCATGGCTGCATGTTCCAAAGAGCCTCCCCCTATTTTTGCCATACCGGCTATCATCATAGGATATAGAGGATGGTAAGGATGAGCCAGGGCTTTTTCTATCTGCCCTGTCAACCAATATCTTGCCAGCTCGATATAGGTCAGGCTATCCCTCGAAACCAAGGCCGTGTTGATCCACGACACAAGCCGCACGAGCACCAAGACAGCAATACTCCCACTCACCAGGCTACGCCTCGAAAGACTCGCGCGATCCCCGCTTTCAATACGCATTCTTGAAACCTTTGATCAAAGTAAAAAAGAGAATCTTGATGTCGAACCAAAGGGACCAGTTCTCGATGTAATAAAGGTCATACTCCAGCCGTTTTTGTAGGGATGTCCGCCCACGATAACCATTGACTTGGGCCCACCCCGTAATCCCCGTTTTGACCTTGTGCCGTAACATATAGCGGGGAATCTCGTTTTTGAATTTTTCTATAAAAACAGGTCGCTCCGGGCGAGGCCCCACCAAACTCATCTCTCCTTTCAGGACATTGAAAAACTGGGGAAGCTCGTCCAGGTTCCACCGTCGCATGAACGCACCGATTCGCGTCGTTCGCGGGTCGTTTTCCCTCGCCCAAACCGCACCCGTTTCTTTTTCCGCGTCCACGACCATGGACCGAAATTTCAAAATGATAAAACGCTGCCCATCATATCCCATTCTTTCCTGCCGGTAGAAGACCGGTCCCTTCGATGTCAACTTCACCCCCAACGCCAACACAAGAAAAAGGGGGGACAAACAAATAATGGCAACGGCAGAAACCACGACATCCATTATTCTTTTACCAATCCTCCCCCACCCGTAGAGAGGCGAGGCGCTGACGTTTATGATTGGAATCCCATCCAAATCTTCTATGCTCGCGTTCAAGATATAGAATCTTAAAAAATCCGGGACAATATGTATATCCACCAATTCCTCTCGGATTCCCTCCATCAATTCTTTGAGATACAGCTGATCCTCCAGGGGAAGGGCAAAAATCACATGCTTGATGTGATACGCCTGCACGATCTCAGGTAAGGCCTCATACGTGCCAAGAACCGGAACGTCTCCCCCTAGAGATTCTTCTTTTTCCCCCTTTCTCGTCAGAAAGCCAACGACCTTCAATCCTAGCTCCGGCTTTTCCTTCAAATACGACGCCACGCGCCCCCCCATTTCCCCCCTTCCCACGATGAGAAGGGAGTCTTTCGCCTGTTTTCCAATGTGTCTCGCGATCTGTATCAAAACGAGACGATCAGCCGTAAGCAAAAGGAGGTTCAAAAAGACAAAATAGAACAGAACCACGCGGGAATATTTATACTCTCTAAAGAAATAGGCCACCGCCACGAACAACAAAAGGTGGAGAGAAACGGCCTTTAGAACGTTGAAAAAAACTTTTTTGTAGTTTCTTAAAAGAGAAGTCTCTCCAATCCTCGCATAATGAAAAACGGCAAGCCACGTGACCACAATGGCCACGATCAATACCGCATAATCCCCAAAGGGGGGAATCCCTTTCGTTATGGGAACAATTGGAAAATAAAATCGTAGATAATAGGCGCCAATCCATGAAAGACTCAAGAGGAGAATATCGACGATGAGTAAAAGTCCTACCCAGATTTCTTTTCGTTTATCAATCATTTTTTATCTTTCTCTCTCCGTATATCCGCTGCACCACCTCCTTGAATTCCTTCATAAAGACGGTGGTATCAAAACGTAAAGCGTTGGCACGGATCGCTTCTTGCGAATAGTCTTGCTCAACATCCTCAAACCGACGTACCGCCTCTATAATCGCCTCCGAAGTAGGTTCATTGAAGAAAAGCCCCGTCCCCGGATTCTCTCTGTCCCGATACGGGACGACCGATTCCAAGACCCCTCCGCGAGCCAAGGCGATAACGGGACGACCCGAAGCCTGAACCTCCACGGGAATCATCCCGAAATCCTCCACCCCAGGGAAGATGAGGGCTCGACAACGTGCATACACCGAACGAAGCTCTCGGTCTGGCAGCCATCCCATAAATTCGATATTCTTTCCCCCCAACATTTTCAATCTCTTTTCTTCCGGGCCCTTCCCCACCACGATCAGACGACGTCCCAGCCCGTTAAAGGCACGGATCGCATAATCGAGGCGTTTATACGGAGCGAAAGCCGACACCATAAGATAATAATCGTCCACGGAATCAGATACATGGAAAAGACTACAATCCACGGGAGGGTAAACGACATCGGCGGGACGGTGATAATACATACCGATACGCCGCCTTACATACTTAGATATTGCAACAAAATGTGACACCCTTTGGGAGGAGGTAACATCCCACATGCGAAGATAGTGGAGAACGGGTCGTATGATGGCCGATTTCACGCGCCCAGCCCTCCCAAAATAATCAAAGCGCCGGTCCCAGATATACCGCATCGGGGTAAAGCAATAGGAGATATGAACCGTTTCAGGATCGGGAATAATCCCTTTCGCCACACAATGGCTGGTACTAATGATCAGATCATACTCCCCTCTTAACCTCAAAGATTCGATGGCCAAGGGATAAAAAGGGAGATAGCTCCGATAATGCTTTCTGACAAAGGGAAATCTTTGTAAAAACGATGTGGTGATGTCATGCTTCTCAATGAGAGGGCTAATCGTCCCCTCAAAATGAAAGAGGGTATAGATATCCGCTTCAGGAAACAAACGACACAGATGTTCAAGACACCGCTCCCCCCCTCGCATTCCTGTTAACCAGTCGTGAACTAGCGCAACCTTCACCTCTTCGTCTTACCTCCCCTTACTTCTAGATATATACCAGATTTCCTGGGAATCTGAAACCGATTAAGACAGAACTCTTTGAAATATCTCAATATGTTTTGCTATCGAAGCTTCCCACCGGAATTCCGCCGCTTTCTGTTTACCCCTTTCCCCCCATTCCCTACGAAACTCCTCCCTTTCCACCATCATTCGAACGGCTTCATAAAATTCTTTGGAATCTCCCCGACGCACAAGAAGCCCTCCCTCCCCGACTACCTCCGGCAAAGAAGCCACCCTAAATGCCACAACAGGTGTGCCACATGCCATCGCCTCCAATGGAGGAAAACCAAATCCCTCATAAAGCGAAGGAAAGACAAAACAGAGAGCATTACGATATCCCACCCGAAGCGCCTCATTATCAAGGGTTCCAAGAAATCGAACGCGTTCTTGAATCCCTCGCCGCCGTATTTCGCGAAGAAGATTCCCCCCTTCTTCCGTCTCGTCACCCGTGAGACAGAGATAGAGATCGGAAAATCGTTCGAAAAGTTTTTGGCAAATCTCCAAGAGCTGAAAAAGATTCTTATGGGATTTATGATTCCCCACATAAAAAAGGTATCGTTCGGGCAATTTCAACCTTCGTACAATTCCTTCTTCCCCCTCTATTGGCCCACCGGAAAAGGATGCTTCCAACCCATGAGGAATGGCATAGATCTTTCCTGAGGCCTGAGGGAAAAAACGTAGTATCTCACGCCGCGAAAACTCGGAGGGAGTCAAAATGACCCTCGCCGTTCGAATCGCGTGTCCCATTTGAGTCAACGCATATCCCCTATGGAAAAGGCTTTTGGGAAAAACAAGGTGGATCACATCATGGATCATCACGGCTAGAGGCATCTTCAACCCAATGGGGACCACATAATGGGGTGAAAAGAAAAGGTCTAAATCCGCCTCGTTTATCTTTCGACGCAAAGAAACCTGCTCAAAAAACCTATACGGTACCGCTTTCTCGACGTGACGCACTACCTTATTGTGCTCACCTTTCAAGAAAGGATCTCCCGGTCTATGCCAGAGATGTATCTTTTGGACAACACCAAGGGGCAGTAATCCTTCAACCAGATTCCGGATATATCTACCAATCCCTCCATCCCATGCCTTTCTGACATCAATACCGAGTCGCACCTTGTCTTATCCTACCATTTCATAGACATCCAACGTCTTTCTCGCCGTCTTCTCCCAAGAGAAATTTCTCGCCTGATGAAACCCTTTCTCCCTGAGGGCTTCTTTCAAAGTGTCATCATACGCCAATGTCACCATCTTTTCTGCAATA
>Ga0256914_1004531_pt1 | contig 10389 bp, 13 predicted proteins | sample HulkmetaG_FD_191571 | JGI IMG/M metagenome (GOLD analysis project Ga0256914, IMG submission 191571) | Hydrothermal chimney microbial communities from Main Endeavour vent field at the Juan de Fuca Ridge, Pacific Ocean - Hulk | ecosystem: Environmental > Aquatic > Marine > Hydrothermal vents ...
TCATTGCGAATCGAAAGCCAAAGCCGGCGAGAAATTCAAAGTTAAAGTGAAACTGGGCGACGAGTATCCTCACCCCGACGATTTCGACCATTACATTGCTTGGGTTCAGCTTTGGAACGGTGAAAATATGCTTGCTCAAGCCCATTTTACACCGGGAGCCCTCGGAAATCAAGCCGGACATGTTGAGGTCGATTTTTATATTGTGCCGAAACGAAACATGAAACTTGTGGCACAAGCCTTTTGTACCAAACACGGATTGTGGCAAAGCGACGAGGTTCAGGTGGAAGTTGAATAAAATTCCATTTTGAAAAAAATATTAAAAAACGGCAGCCGTAAAGAGTTGCCGTTTTTTTTTCATTTTATTGTCACCTATTTTAATTTCAAATACTCTTTTATGGTTTCCACATAATTTTCGAACGCCTCCACCCCTTTATTGGTTATTTTACATCTTGTCAAGGGGTAATTGTTTCTGAAACTTTTGCTTACGTCGATATATCCTGCCTCCTTTAATTTTGATATTTGAATGCTTAAATTGCCGCGTGTGGCACCTGTCTCTTTGAGTAAAAAATTAAATTCGGCCGAATCGACGCTAATGAGGAGCGACATAATTTGCAATCTTAATTGCGAATGCATTACAGGGTCGAGTTCTTTAAGCATAATATTTACCGTACACGTGATTTAAGAATATATCCCGGAATCAAATATGCGATAACCACCGACAATGCCAAAAGCAGTAATGAATAATTTCCGGGTATTATCATCATAATAGGGGCAATTATCCAACAAGCTACACCGCCGGCTATCAAAGGAAAAAATTTTAACAATCCGCCCGAAACAAAAATACCCAATCCGTACAACAAAACAATCAGGATATTTGCTGTTTCCCAACTGTACAAACCGTTTGCAGCCATTATCATAATTATTGCCAACACCACAATAAAACCGTTCCATAAATATATCATCGCTTTATCGAAATGTGTTACGGCATGTGCTTTTTTACCCTTTTTGTAGCCCGTCAAAAATGATATTATTAGTCCGGCGGGCATCAGTATAACCCATGGTAACCATGATTTTTCAATTCCGCTTTCAATAAATACGAAATTTAAAATTGCAGCTGCAAATACCAACCACCCCCACAGAAGAAAGAAAAATCCGTTGTTTTTGAATCTCGCTTTGGAGTTTTCTATCATTTCGGTAATGGTTTTTAAACTCTCTTGTTCGTTGAATGTTGTTTCCATTGTTGTTATTTTTTTGTGTTAATATTTGAATTTGAATTATTTGCCATGCTTAATACCTCCTCCGCCTATTGATAATTTAACATAAAAGCCCGATAAATTTGCAGCGGGAACTCCCGGCATATTTACATTGTTAACCCGCCATTCGACCTCTCCGAGGCTTAGCATATAACCGGCCTTTAATCCCACAAGCCAACCGCGCGTAAAACCATTCTCTTTTGTTGACGCAAAAAACCATTTTGAATTAAATGAAAAGTCGAGCATAAACCCTCCGCCTGTTATTACGGTTTGCCCGCAGGGATTTTTCAAAATTTCTTCAAAATCAGCCGGCACCGAATTTAAATCGGTAAACCGCACTGATGAACCTCCGCCTCCAAAACCTACGGCAGGATACGCCAAAACCGTTTTGCCGCTGAATATCACATATCCCAAATTGATGAAACCGTAACCTCCCGAAATGCCTGTCTGGTATTTTCCGTTCGATTTTTCGGGTTTTATTACTCCACCGCCTTCGCCTCCAATAACAAATCCGTTAATTACAAAGTCTCCGCCTCCTCCTATGAATATGCCCCCGTTCCCTATTTGCGGATATCCCTCTTTTTGCAACATTTCGTTAAAAGCTTTAAAATTGCCGGTTGTATAACCCGTAGAAAAATATCCGAATCCGCCGGTTAAGGCTCCCGTTTCCGCCCGGCTCTGTGAAAATGCCGGGGCTTTGAGTAGCATCGAAAATACAATAATTAAAAATAGAGGTTTTAATATTTTGACATCTTTCATGACGATTTAATTTTAAAATATGTTGCAAACATAAAACAAGTTTATAAAATAAACCAAATATTTTAACAAAAATTAACAATTAATGGGGGTGAGGCTTTTGGGTGATAAGAATAAGGCAGGTTTATCAGGCAATATAATCTACCACGGCGGTTTTTTCCACAACCATTTTCATTCTGTCGAGAATTTTAACGTGTTCGGGATGTTCGCGATAAATATTTAATCCTTTCTCATCGTCGAAATCGGCGATAAGCACAAGGTGATGTGCAGAGGGTTTAGTGCTGATATTCAATCCCACCTCCATTGATTTAAGGCTATCTATTTTATTTACGAGAGAGGTAAGCATCTCTTTTATTTCGTACGAAACCTTGTCAATGGGTTCCTTATCGTTGAATTTCATCATTACAATGTGTCGAAGCATAATTTTACCGGTTTTAATTATTTCTGTTTTCTTTTTTTGTCAAGAGGCGTTTTAATTTTTTTCTTGTTATGGCGTGCTCTTCGGTTCCGCGCGGGCCCAATAAAAAGCCCAGGGGTTCCAAACCGGGAACATTTTCGCCCAAAACCCTGAAAGCGGTAACAACGGGAACCGCAATAAACATTCCGGGCAATCCCCATACAAAACCTCCGAGAGTAATGCTTAAAATTATCATAAAAGGATTGATGTTTACGTGCGCTCCCACAATATTTGGTGTAAGGATATTGTTTTCGGTAAATTGCACGATAATAAATTGGATTACCACTAAAATTGCATAGCTTGGCGAGTCCATGGTGAAGATGGCGAAAAATAGCGGAAAACTGTATCCGAGTATGGTGCCGTAGTAGGGTATGAAATTCATCAGTGCGGCAATGATTCCCATAAGGAGTGGATGTTTAAGCCCGATAAAAAGAAATCCGCTTGTATTTAAAACGATTAGAATTGTAACGACACTTACCATGCCTCTCATATAATGAACGGTAACTTTATTTATCTCATCTATAATTTTTTCGGCAAGTTTGTGCTGTTTTTCCGATATAAGCATCAAAACAAATACCTTGAATTTATTTCTGTAGAAGAGAAGGAAGAAAATATAGACGGGCATTATAAATATTGTAAACATGGTATTGAAGGTGGCGCCGAAAGTCGATTTGAAGTTGTCGCCGTTGAAGCTTAACAGGTTGTTTACAAGCTCTTTGAATTGTTGTTTCATCTCACCTGTTTTTATACCGAGCCAATGTTCCAGGGTGTTAAAGATATTGTTAACGTTTGACGAAGCCGTCTCTTTAAGGTTCGGTATGTCTTCGAGGAAGAGTTCGAACTGTTTGTACAATAGAAATACCAAACCGTAAATAATAAAAAACCCTATCAGGATACTTAAAATGTTTGCCAAAATACGGGGTATGCCTATTTTTTCGAAACGGTGGGCAAGCGGATATAAAAGATAGGCGAACAAAATTCCCAATGTCAACGGATAGAGGTAATTTCTGAACTCCGTAAACATAAAATACAAGAGCCAAACAAACAGCAAAAATACCGTTGCCCTCAGAATAAACGGAAATTTCAGATTCTCTTTCATCTCTTTTTTGTAATCGTCTTATATTGATAGACTAACACAAAAGTAATATTAATTATTGTGTTTTTTTTAAAGTTTTCGAAAAAAAAACGCCGTCAGGCAAGAGGCAAAACGGCGTTTCAGAAAAAATATTATTTAGCGGTTAACCGTTCATTGATATTAGAAATTCTTCGTTTGTTTTGGTGAATTTCATTTTATCTTTTAAAAATTCCATAGCTTCAATGGGGGTCATATCGGCGAGGTGGTTTCTAAGTATCCAGATGCGTTGCAACATATCCTTATCAAGCAGTAAATCTTCGCGTCGTGTACTGGATGCCACAATATCAATAGCCGGGAAAATACGTTTGTTTGCCAGTTTCCTGTCGAGTTGCAACTCCATATTACCCGTTCCTTTAAATTCCTCGAAAATAACCTCGTCCATTTTCGAGCCCGTATCGGTGAGTGCGGTGGCGAGTATGGTAAGCGAGCCTCCGTCTTCTATTTGGCGGGCAGCTCCGAAAAAGCGTTTCGGTTTTTGCAGTGCATTGGCTTCCACGCCGCCCGACAAAACTTTTCCCGAAGCCGGCGAAACGGTATTATATGCACGTGCGAGTCTGGTTATTGAGTCGAGTAAAATCACCACATCGTGACCGCTTTCGGTCATCCGTTTTGCTTTTTCGAGTACAAGGTTGGCTATTTTAACATGTTTTTCGGCCGGTTCGTCAAATGTCGATGCAATTACTTCGGCTTTAACACTGCGCGCCATATCGGTAACCTCTTCGGGGCGTTCGTCGATAAGTAGTATTATCAGGTAAACTTCGGGGTGGTTTGCGGCAATTGCATTTGCCACCTCTTTGAGGAGTACGGTTTTTCCCGTTTTTGGTTGCGATACAATGAGCCCTCTTTGTCCTTTTCCTATGGGTGCAAACATGTCCATTATACGGGTTGACAATGTTTCGCCCGAATGTCCCGTAAGTTTGAATTTTTGACGCGGGAAGAGCGGCGTAAGGTAATCGAACGGGATGCGGTCGCGTATCTCTTCGGGCGATTTGCCGTTGATGCTTATTACTTTTATTAGCGGAAAATATTTTTCACCCTCCTTGGGCGGACGTATTGTGCCTTTTACGGTGTCGCCGGTTTTCAAACCGAAGAGTTTGATTTGCGATTGCGACACATAAATGTCGTCGGGAGAGTTCAGGTAGTTGTAATCTGACGAGCGCAAAAATCCGTAACCGTCGGGCATGGTTTCCAAAACACCTTCGGCTACAATTATTCCCTCTTTTTCGAAGGTATAAACCCTGTTGTCCTGTTGTTGGTTTTTTCCGTTTTTTTGGTGTTCGCGTTTTTGCTCCTGTTCCTGTTTTTGTTCAGTCTCCTTTTTTTGTTCGCCGTTTTCGTTACCGGCGGGTTCTTTCTCCTGTTTCTCTTTTTCTGGTTCGGCGGATTTTTCTTTGTCCGTATTATCTATGTTTTCCTGTTCGGCTTGTCCGGTTTCGGCTTTAGGCTCTTCCTGTTTTTTCTTTTTCCTTCCCCTTTTCGATTTTTTGGTTTCTTCCCGTGGTTTCTCTTCGGGTTTCTCCTCCGTTTCGGACACCTTGCTTATTGTCTCGTCTTCGAGTGGGGTTAATGTTGATTGCGATGAGGTGTCAACATTGGAGCTGGCAACGGGTTGAGGATTTTTGCGGGGGCGTCCGCGTCTCTTTTTGGGTTGTTCTGTTTTTGTTTGTTCGTCGCCGCTTTTATTCTCTTCCTCTTGATTTTTAGTCTTTTCGGCTGATACGTTTTCTTTGGTTCCGGAACTTTCTGTGTTTGAAACCGTTTTCCGTTTCCTGCCCCTCTTTTTGGGTTTTTCGGCTTGTGCCTCTTTCTCTTTTTGTTTTATGGTTCCGGGGGGAAGCAAAGCTTGTTGATCAAGGATTTTATAAATTAGGTTTTGCTTATCCAATTTTTCAGGCTTCGGAATGTTTAATGTTTTTGCTATTTCTCTTAATTCAGCAACTAACTTGCTGTTAAGCTCCACAATATCATACATAAATTGATGATTTTAATATTTAATATTTAAAATTTTAAATTGAGATTTTCTGATAATAAGATTTAATAAAATGTATTTATTTCGATAAAATAAATGTGTAAATCCCTTTTAGCAACTGCAAAACTAATCTATTTTTTTAAAATGCAAGAAAAATGGGAAAATTATTACAAAAATTTTAATATTTATTAAGTTTGAAAACAATTAATGATTTTTTGAGTCTTTTTTGTAAAAGAACTTATTACTTTTGCGCAACTAAAATAGTAAATATTATGATACAGCGTAAACAATCGGTATTTTTATTTTTAGCCTTTTTGTTGCTTCTTACCGGATATTTTTTCCCTTTATGTTCGTTTTACGGCGAAAACGATTCGATAACACTGTTTTTGTACAAAATAACAAGTATGGTGCCCGATTCCACAATGCCTTATACATTTAATTTTGTTTTGCCCCTGCTTGTACTTAATTCTTTGGCGGCTTTGATGAGTTTCGGTACCATATTTTTATATAAAAACCGCAAAACACAAATGAAACTCGTTAAACTTACTCTCTTTCTCGTGGTGGTTTATGTCGGTTTGTTTTTCCTTTATTACGTCGATACCCTTGAAAAATATACCGGCTCCATTGCCGAATACAATTACATAAGTGTTATTTCGCCGCTTGTGGCTATCGTTTTCCTTGTGTTTGCCTATCGCGGTATTTTGAGCGACGAAAAATTGGTGAAAAGCATCGACCGCTTGCGGTAGATAAAAAAACAACCATATTGATATTCCCGGAAATACAGGAAACACATCAATTAGTTATATCTCCCCGAATCAACAGGGTAAATATTCCAGTGTTTGCTGATTGTCAATTCATGCGATTTGATTTTAGAATTGTTATCTTCCAAAAAACAGCCGAAACGGAACCGGTTTTCTTTTAATGCACTTCTGAAATCGTCGTATGGAAAGACTATTTTATTGCTTCCTGTTTTGTTAACATGCGCCAAAAAATCATTAATTACATAACTCTCTTTTTCTCTGTTGTTGTCAATAAATTCCACAAAAAAATCATTCGGGTCAACAGGAAAATTCAGTTCCAGAACTATATCTTTAATTTTCCGGTTTTGTTTTGTTACCGATACCGTTAAAATATATTTTCCCCACTGTTTAACCGACAAGGGAAAACTTCTTTTACTATCTTTGCGAAAAAGATACAAAGCGCTAAAACCCGTTAACAAACCGAAAACAATAATATATGTGAAAATATCTTCCATAGGTTTGCAAAAATAATTTTTAAAAAAATTTCAGCTATGAAAAGGACAGGATTTTTATTTTTATTGATAATAATATTTGTTTCGTGCAACAGAACAACGGAAAAAAACAGCGCTGCAAAAACAAAGAGGAATGTTTCGATACGCGAAGTTATTGATTACGAAATGAAAGATATTCTCGTAAAGGATACTTCGTGCAAAAAAGATGTTGTAAAATGTGCCCATGTCCGTGTGGAATATCCTGAATTTTACGGAAATAACTCGGCCATACCCAACAGGCTTACACACGATTTGATAACCTACTTAATGTATGATAACGACTTGGGGACAAGCCGTTCGGGCGATTTGAAATTAGTGGCGAAAGATTTTATAACCGATTACGGTAACTTTAAAAAATCGTTTCCCACTTCAAACCTGGTTTGGTACTTCAAACTGAAATCTTATCCCCTGTACGAACACGATTCCATACTCTGTTTTGCCTTTGAATCGGACTTATACCGCGGAGGTGCACATGATTTGACGGGAAAGTACTTTATCACTGTCAACCGGTATTCCGGAAAAAAAATAGTTCCGTTAACCCTTGTTTCAAACCGCGATGCGTTTAAAGAAGCTTCCGAAAAAATTTTCCGTCTGAAAAAAGGGATAAAACCGGATGAAGATTTAAATGGTGCGGGTTTCAATTTTAGCGGGGGCAAATTCAAATTGCCTTCGAATATAGGAGTGTGCGACAGCGGTTTTGTGTTAAGGTATAATGTTTACGAAATAGCACCCTTTTCGGAAGGACCTACCGAATTTGTAGTACCGTTTTCGAAAGCCGGTATTTCAAAATGATATTGAAAAGAGGAGTTTTCCGTTTTTATCTTTCTTGCCACATATGTGCCGGGGCGGGCAAACCCAAAATAATTTACCTTTGCAATAAAAATTGATGTATGAAAGCATTTAAGGCATATGATATACGCGGAGTTTTCGGAGAGGATTTCGACATTAAAAGTGTTTACCGCATTGGATATTTTTTGCACAGAATACTTGATACGAAAAAGGTTTTGGTAGGACGTGACGTGCGTCTTTCGTCGGATGTTATTTTTGCCGCTTTGGTTAAGGGAATTACCGAATCGGGAATTGATGTGGTTGATGCCGGCCTTACAACTACCCCCATGATTTACTGGGCTACCGGCAAATACGGCTTTGACGCTTCGGTAATGATAACGGCCTCGCATAACCCCAAAGAGCACAACGGATTTAAAATTTCGGGGAAAAATGTTCTCCCGGTGGGGTACGACAACGGTTTGAACAGACTGGAAGCCTATGTGGAATCCGGCGAAATTCCCGTTCCGGCAGATAAAAAGGGTACCGTAAGAAAAGTAAATATCAAAGATGATTATCTCGAATTTTTAAACCGGTACAAGGAGGATTATTCGGGGTTAAATGTTACCATAGATTTCTCCAACGGCATGTCGTCGCTGTTTAAAAACGACCTTTTCGGCCCGGGATATCATCCCCTGAACGATGTGGCCGACGGCAATTTCCCCGGTCACGAACCTAACCCGCTGGAACCGGAAAACCAAAAACAGATAAAAGAAGCCGTTGTGAAAAACGGTAGCGACATAGGGATAATCTTCGACGGCGACGCCGACAGGGTTATGTTTATTGACGAAAAGGGAAAATTCATTTCCCCCGATTTAATTATTGCCCTTTTTGCACATTATTTTCTCAACGATAACAGTAAACCCGAACGTGTGGTTCACGATATCAGAACCTCGAAAGCGGTGGGTGAATATTTGAAAAAATTTAATGCCGAGGTGATTATCTGGCGTGTGGGAAGGGCATACGGTGCCGGCAAACTTCGCGAAGTCGACGGAATTTACGGTGGCGAACTTGCAGGTCACTATTATTTCCGCGACTTCTACTATTCCGACAGCGGATTGATGGCTGCTCTCATTATGCTCAATTTGCTGAAACGGTTTATAAGTGAAGGAAAGAGCCTGTCGGAAATGATAAAATCGGTATCGTCGTATCACAATACCGGCGAAGTAAACTTTTTGATAAGCCGCAAAGAGGAGGCCATGAAAGCCGTGGTTGAATATTTCAAAAAGAACGAACCTCCGTCGAAAATTTATGATTTCGACGGTTACCGTCTCGAGTTTAACGACTGGTGGTTCAACATAAGGCCTTCCAATACCGAGCCCTACCTCCGTTTTTTGGCGGAAGCGGTGTCGCAAGATGTATTAAAGGAAAAAACAGAAATTATTTACAATATTCTGAATACATATAAAGACAATCGATGAGGAAATTTGTTCTGTTCACTTTTCTTACCCTGTTTAGTGTTGTTAATGCGGAGGCGCAAACTCCTCCCCGCGATTCGACGGCACTGTACAAAAAACGAAAGACAATAGTTGCCGTGGGGGCAAGTACATTTTACGTTGCGTCGGTATCGTGGTTATACACGGCTTGGTATCAGGGGTATCCGCTGACGGGGTTTCACTGGAAGAGCGATGTGGGAGAGTGGTTGGGAATGGATAAGTTAAGCCATTTTCACAATTCGTACCAAAACGGTAATTACGGTTATTGGATGTTGCGCTGGGCGGGAGTGAACAGGAAAAAAGCAATATGGTTCGGCGGAAGTTGGGGGCTTATATATGCCACAACAATTGAATTTTTCGACGGTTTGTCGGCCGAATGGGGTGCTTCGTACGCCGATATTATAGCAAATACCACGGGAGCGGCTTTCTTTATTTCGCAACAGTTGCTGTGGAACGAACAGCGTATCAGGAGCAAGTTCTCGTATCATCCTACCGGTTTTCCGCAGTACCGACCCGATTTGCTCGGTGAAAATGCCTTGGAAAACCTTTTGAAAGATTACAACGGACATACATATTGGCTATCGGTGAACATTCACTCGTTTTTGCCCGCGCGCTCAAAATTTCCGGCATGGATAAATATTGCCGCAGGATACGGTGCCACCGGTATGATTGGTGCATACAACAACCCTCCCGAATATGAGGGGGAGCCTTTGCCTCATTTCGACAGAACACAACAGTTTTATCTGTCTGCCGATATCGATTGGACAAAAATAAAAACCGGTTCCAATGTGTTGAGGTTTGTGTTCAAATTGTTTAGCTTTGTTAAATTGCCGTTTCCTACTTTGGAATACAACAACAAGGACGGGTTTGTTTTTCACCCTTTATATTTTTAACCATAATAAATATGTCTGTGAAATGAAAAAAGAGGCTGTGACACTAAGGGTTTACGGACGTGTACAAGGAGTAGGGTTCAGGTACTACACGCAAAAAACAGCTATGGAACATGGCATTGACGGTTTTGTGCGAAATATGCCCGACGGTAGTGTGTATATAGAAGCCGAGGGCGAGCCTGATGCTTTGGAGCGGTTTGTACTTTGGTGTGAAACAGGTCCGCAATGGGCAAGGGTCTCTAAAGTGGAAAAACAGTATTCGCCTCCAAAAGGATACACCGGCTTTGAAATAAGATAGTATATATGTAAGTCTTAATCCCGTTTTTCTGTTTTTATTCTTGGTTAGGGTTAGACAAAACTCCCGAAAACAGTATGGC
>Ga0256914_1004533_pt1 | contig 10387 bp, 8 predicted proteins | sample HulkmetaG_FD_191571 | JGI IMG/M metagenome (GOLD analysis project Ga0256914, IMG submission 191571) | Hydrothermal chimney microbial communities from Main Endeavour vent field at the Juan de Fuca Ridge, Pacific Ocean - Hulk | ecosystem: Environmental > Aquatic > Marine > Hydrothermal vents ...
TACTCTCATACATCTTATTATTTACCTGTGAAACCATCTCCAAATTTACCAAATGAGTTAGCTATATATCTCTATCCATCATTAGCACTTTTTGAGGGTACAGTCTTTTCTGTAGGAAGAGGAACAGATAAACAGTTTCAGATATATGGTAATCCTTATTATAAAAATAGAGCATTTAGCTTTACCCCTTATCCTATGGAAGGTGCAAAACATCCAAAATATGAGGGGATAAAATGTTATGGTGTTGATTTGAGGTCAGAGTATATTAATTTAGATAGTGGTATAAATTTAAATTATATTATTGATGCCTATAACAACTATCATAACAAAAAAAACTTTTTTCTAAAAAATAGATTTTTTGATAAATTAGCAGGAAGTAATAAATTGCGTAGGCAGATAGAAGCAGGAATGAGTCCTAAAGAGATTAAACAGAGTTGGGAAAAAGAGTTAAATGAGTTTAAACAGATACGAAAAAATTATCTTATATATCAGTAGGGGGATAGATGAGCATCAAACAACTATTTGGTTTTTTAATTATAGTGCTATTTATAGCACTTATTATAGAGATATATAATAATCGACCAATCAATACAACTGTAGTAATACAAGCAGGTCATGATGGTAGAATATTTGGTAATACTGGTTCCGTTAATGGTAAATACAAAGAGGTTGAGTGGAACCTATTAGTGGCAAAAGAGGTAGAAAAAGAGCTAAAGAAAAATGGTATAGATGTAGTAAGAGTTGGTGCCAAAATTCCTATCGCAAATGCAAGAATAGCAGTAGCTATACATTTTGATGGCTCTAATAAACCTTGCTCTACAGGAGCATCTATAGGATATGATAAATATCACTCCCAAGCTCGGAGAACAGCTCTAAGATGGAAAAAAATATATAAAAACTATTTTAGATTTCGATGGCACAAAGATAATTTTACTAAAAATTTAGCTGATTATTATGGATTTAATCGTGTTAATACAGAAAAAGGTTTTTTGGTATTAGAGTTAGGAGAGATAACTTGTGATAAGCAAGTAGAGTGGTTAGAGCCTAGATTAGAGCTCATTTCAGATAAAATAGCTGATTTTATTATGGATGAGCTTGATAGATAATTTTTATATAAGGAATAATAAATATGAATATAACACACTACTATAACCCAAAGGGTGAAGAGATATTAGATGAAAAGATATTTGGTGGTTCACCTACTGGATTTGTTGATTTTAACCGTTCTAAATATAAATGGGATAGTAATATCTATGATTTAATGAATGCTAATACTTGGTTTCCATCAGAGGTTAATACCAGTACTGAAAAGAAAAATTTTGAACACTTAACAGAGAATGAACAAGCTATTTATAAAATGACATTTGCACAATTGAGTTTTAATGATTCAGCTCAAGAGGAGTATTTAAGTGATTTTAGACGACTTGCAAATAATAGATTAGTTAAATCTGTTATCTCTTTACAAATTATGCAAGAAGTTAATCATTCAAAAAGTTATGCTGTGTTATTAGATGCTTGTGGTAATTCGGATGAGGTATTTAATTTATATAAATATAATGATGCGTTAAATAATAAAAATCAAAAAATAGCTCAACAATTTGCAAGATATATTGATGGTGGCTCTGTTGATAAAATGCTTCTAAGTGCAATGGCAAGTGTCAATTTGGAGGGAATATATTTTCTCTTAGGTTTTTCATATATCTATCTATTAGGAGATAAAGTACCAGGTGCTAGAGATATGATTAAGTTTATCGCTAGAGATGAACTTAATACACACCTACCACTTTTTGCAAATATATTCAAAACAATTCAAAAAGAGAATAAAATTCAAACAACTACTATAGATAGTGCATATATTATGATAAATGATGCTGTAGATATAGAATTAGAGTATGGTAACTATTTATTAGAGCAGTATCCTATTATGGGTGTAACCCCTGAACTAATGAAAAAAACAGTACATAACTATGCAAATGATAGACTCAAAAAGATAGGATTAAATCCCATATTTACTCAAAGTGATACAACTTATTTACAAAAATTAGTAACAAAACATTTAGAGATGAATGAGGTTAAGAGTAACTTTTTTGAAAGTAATGTATCCAACTATGCTAAATCTAGTATTAATTTAGATGATTTTTAGTAGCATTTAAAATTATAATAAGAAAAAAAGATATATAAAATTATACAAAAATAAGCCTATTTGGGTATAATATGCACCATTTTTAGATTTTGAAAATTACTAAAAGAGGGATAAACACCATTTTTATGGGATTTTCAAGTCCAGATTTAATTCAAAAAAATATAAAGAAAGGAATTGTATTGCCTACAATTAATCAATTGGTTCGTAAAGAACGAAAAAAAGTGGTTAAAAAATCAAAATCACCAGCTTTAGTTAGCTGTCCTCAAAGAAGAGGGGTATGTACTAGAGTTTATACAACAACTCCAAAAAAACCTAACTCTGCACTTAGAAAAGTTGCTAAAGTTAGATTAACAAGTGGATTTGAGGTTATTTCATATATTGGTGGAGAAGGTCATAACCTTCAAGAACACTCAATCGTACTAGTGCGTGGAGGAAGAATTAAAGATTTACCAGGTGTAAAATATCATATTGTTCGTGGTGCATTGGATGCTTCAGGTGTGAATGGTAGAACTGTTGCTCGTTCTAAATATGGTACTAAGAGACCAAAATAATTAGATAATTCTAAGATTACTAAGATAGTGTTAGCCTAGAGAGGGCTTAAGCAGGTGTTGTCGATAAACCTTAGGGGACAAGACTTGAGTAAATCAATAATTTAAACGATTGAAGAAGATAAGGAAAATATAATATGAGAAGAAGAAAAGCTCCTGTTAGACCTGTACTGCCAGATCCAGTATATGGTTCTAAAGTTTTAACAAAATTTGTAAATGCCGTAATGTTAGATGGTAAAAAAGTAACAGCAGAAAAAATTATGTATGCTGCATTAGAGAGAATTGAAGCAAAATCTGGTGAAAAAGGTATTGAAGTATTCAACAAGGCAATGGATAATATCAAACCTGCTATGGAAGTTAAAAGTAGAAGAGTTGGAGGTGCAACTTATCAAGTACCAATTGAAGTAAGACCTGCTAGACAGCAGACTCTTGGTATTAGATGGTTAATTGATGCAGCTAGAAAAAGAAATGAAAGAACTATGGTAGAGAGACTTTCAAATGAGCTTATGGACGCAGCAACTGATAAAGGTTCAGCATTCAAGAAAAAAGAAGATACCTATAGAATGGCAGAGGCTAATAAAGCATTTGCTCACTATAGATGGTAAGGAAATAAGGTTATGGCAAGAACGCACAAACTCGAAGATGTAAGAAATATTGGTATTGCTGCACATATTGATGCAGGTAAAACAACAACTACAGAGAGAATTTTATTCTATACAGGTGTTGAGCATAAAATTGGTGAAGTACATGATGGTGCTGCAACAATGGATTGGATGGAACAAGAGCAAGAGAGAGGTATTACAATTACTTCTGCTGCTACAACTTGTGAATGGGATGGTAAACAGATTAATATTATAGATACTCCAGGGCATGTTGACTTTACTATTGAAGTTGAACGGTCTATGAGAGTACTTGATGGTGCTGTTTCTGTATTTTGTGCTGTCGGTGGGGTTCAACCACAATCAGAGACTGTTTGGAGACAAAGAAATCGTTACGGTGTACCATCAATTGTTTTTGTCAATAAATATGATAGAACAGGTGCAGATTTTTATGAAGTTGAGAGACAAATTAAAGATAGACTCAAAGGTAATCCTGTACCTATTCAACTTCCAATTGGTGTAGAAGATAATTTCCGAGGTGTTGTTGACCTTGTAAGAATGGAAGCAATTGTTTGGGATACTGATGCTGCTATGGGTTCTAACTACCATGTGGAAAAAATTCCTGAAGATATGGAAGAGATTGTTGAGGAGTATCGTGAGAAACTGATTGAAAGTATTGCTGAAGTTGATGGTCAAGAAGAACTTATGGAAAAATTCTTAGAGGGCGAAGATATTAGCAAAGAAGAGATTATGGCTGGAATTAAAGCAGCTACAATTGGTATGCATATTGTTCCTATGACTGTAGGAACTGCTTTTAAAAATAAAGGTGTTCAAACTCTACTTGATGCAGTTGTTGCTTATCTTCCATCTCCAGTTGAATCACCTGCTATCAAAGGTACTATGATGGATGATGAGGATGCTGAGATTATTGTTGAATCAACAGATGATGGTCCATTTGCTGCATTGGCATTTAAAATTATGACTGACCCATTTGTAGGACAGTTGACATTTATTCGTGTTTATCGTGGTATTTTAGAGTCAGGTTCTTATGTTCATAATTCAACCAAAGATAAAAAAGAACGAATTGGTAGAATTATGAAGATGCATGCTATCAAGAGAGAAGAAGTTAAAGCAATTTATGCTGGAGAGATTGGTGCTGTTGTTGGTCTTAAAAATACAACTACAGGTGATACACTATGTGATGCTTCTGATAAAGTTATTTTGGAAAGAATGGATTTCCCAGACCCAGTTATATCTGTTGCAGTTGAGCCAAAAACAAAAGCTGACCAAGAGAAAATGGGTATTGCATTAGGTAAACTAGCAGCAGAAGACCCATCATTTAGAGTAAGTTCTGATGAAGAATCTGGTCAAACTATTATCTCTGGTATGGGTGAACTTCACCTTGAAATTTTGGTTGATAGAATGAAGAGAGAGTTTAAGGTAGAAGCAGAAGTTGGTGCACCACAAGTTGCATATCGTGAAACTATCAGAACTGCTGTCAAAAAAGAGTATAAATATGCTAAACAGTCAGGTGGACGAGGACAATATGGTCATGTTTATCTACATATTGAACCACAAGAAGCAGGATTTGGTTATGAGTTTGTTGATGCAATCAAAGGTGGGGTTGTACCAAAAGAGTTTATTCAACCAGTCAACAAAGGTATCCAAGAAGCGATGCTTAGAGGTATTCAAGCAGGTTATCCTGTAGAAGATGTAAAAGTTACTCTATATGATGGTAGTTATCATGATGTGGATTCATCTGAGATGGCATTTAAACTTGCAGGTTCAATGGGATTTAGAGATGGTTGTAGAGAAGCAAATCCTGTTATTCTTGAACCAATGATGAAAGTTGAAGTAGAAGTACCAGAAGACTTTATGGGTGATGTTATTGGTGATGTCTCTAAAAGAAGAGGTATCGTAAGAGGTATGGGTGATAGAGCAGGAAACAAAATTGTTGATGCTTTCGTACCATTATCTGAAATGTTCGGTTACTCAACAGACTTGCGTTCTATGACACAAGGAAGAGCTACTTATGCTATGGAATTTGACCACTATGATGAAGTTCCTGCAAATGTTGCAAAAGAGATTATCGCAAAGAGAAACTAAAACTCTTTACTAATACTAGAGGTACTTAGCCTCTAGTAGAATTCTTAAAATAATATAAAAATATCAAACTTAAAATCATCTTCAAAGAAAAAATAATATAAAATCTAATATTGATTGTATCTCTTTTTAATAAATTATAATATATTAAATTATGTTTAAAACTAAATATGTTATCATGTGTTATATATTAACAAGAAGTAAAATCATAAATATTATATTTAGGAGGATAGCATGAGCTATTTTAGAAATTTATTAACAATAGGAGTGCTGTTAGTCTCAACTACAGCAATGAGTTTTGCACTAAAAGCAGAATATAGATTTGAATTATGTAATGGAGATGGAACAACAAAGAATTATCAAAATGGAGGTCTGGATGGAAATTTAGGAGGAGATGCCAATATCTCAATAAATGGTGGAAAAATCCAAAATGGCTTATCTCTATCAGGAGATGGTATGATGAGTGTTGAGCATAATGCAAATTTAGATTTGGTAAATAATCTAACTATAGCATTTTGGGTAAATCCAAATAAAAATCAGAGACAAGCACTTATATCAAGAGGTGGAGGTGATACAAATATCATAAATAGAAAATTTGGTAGTAATGCTGAATATTCACTTGTCTTATGGGAAAATGGAAAATTTAAATATAAACATAATGGTCTAGCTGATACTTTCTCTACTACTACTATACCTTTAAACCAATGGACACATATTGTATTAGTTAGAGATAATAATGCTAAGAGTATAAAAATATATATAAATGGTATTTTGGATAAAACAAATAACTATACTATTGACCCCTCATCTTCTAATTCAGAAAAACTTTTAATCGGTACAGGTGATTTTTATTCAAATACTATGAATAGCTTTAAAGGTAAACTAGATGAGATAAAAATATATAATATAGCACTATCTCAAGATAATATTACCAATATGTATAGTAGTGAAAAAAATGGAATACATTTAACAGGTGATTGTACTAAGCCTATTCATAAAGCACCTGAAACTCTTAATGATAGTGAGGATTTACCTTATGCAGGTACTTTAGATAATATCAATATATTATCAAATGATATAGTTGAGGATAGTGATAAATGTGAGCTAAATAGTTCAACTGTACAATTTATTTCTATACCAGTAGATGCAATTTTGAGTGATAATAATAAAACTGTTACTGTACCCAATGAGGGTAGTTGGCATGTAAGAGATAATGGATTAGTCTCTTTTGTATCTTTGGCAAGTTTTGTTGGTAATCCTACAGAAGTTACTTATGTAGTTTGGGATAGTTGTGGAAGTAGAAGTAATGAGGCTACAATTACTTTGACAAGAGTAGCTCCATCTCCACAACCAACACTTCTTCCATTACCAACACCTATTCCACAATCAACACCTATTCCACAATCAACACCTACACCTCAATCAACACCCACTTCTCAATCAACAGCCATTCCTCAAGCCACACCTACTCCTCAATCAACAATAGAGGAAATTGATAATATTACTATAGGTGATAAGGTTTGGTATGATACAAATCGAGATGGTATTCAAGATAGTGATGAGAATGGTGTCTCTGATGTTATTGTAGTTCTTTATGATAGTAATGGTAGTGTAATTAAAAGAACGACTACAGATAGTAGTGGAGAGTATAACTTCAATAATCTATCTGCTGGTATTTATAGTTTAGGTTTTACTAATTTACCTGATAATTATATATTTACCTCTGAAAATATGGGAGATAATGATGCAAAAGATTCAGATGTAGATAGTAGTGGAAGAACAGCACTATTAAATATTGGAAATGTAGAGAATGATTTAATTTATGATGCAGGTATTGTTACTAATCCAAATATAATTGTTAGTACAGATAATAATAATACAGTAGATTGTGATTGTAAACCTTATAAATCAACAATACCATCAATTAATAGTATAGGTATGATTATTCTATTGTTTATTATAGGATTGGTAGGCTCCATCTTTATTAAAAGAGAGGAATTTATTTAAAATTAAAAAAAGGAAAGAAAATGAAAATTTTAAAATTATCAACACTAATTATATTATTGGGAGGTTTGGGTTATGCAGGAGGAGATATATCTCCAGTAAGTGATTATGAGATAGAAGATGCTATTGTTGCAGATGAAGAGGCATATATGGAGCCTGTCATTGAAGAACCAACCTATGTTGAGTCTATGCCTATAGCCGTTGAACCAGAGCCAGTTTATATTGAGCCTAAACCTGTGGTGGTTAAACCAGCACCCGTAGTACAACATATTCCAAAACCAAAAAGAAATATATCTGCTAATGGGTTTTATGCAGGATTAGGTATTACAGGAGCTAGATACAAAGATAGTTGTCACTGTAAAAAGGGGATAAAAGTAGAAAATAAGGATACCACATATGGTGTGATGGGAAAAGTTGGATATGATTTCAATCAATATATCGGAGTTGAAGCAAGAGGTCTTAAAACAAATTGGAAATCAGATGGTAGTAGAGTAGAACATGCAGGTATTTATATCAAGCCTATGTTGCCTATAGGAAATAGTTCTAATATATATGGTTTAGTAGGTACTGCAAAAACTAAAACAAAAGGTAGTATGCCTCATATAGATAGTCAAAGCTTGGCATTAGGTGCTGGTGTAGAGGTTGATTTATCAAAAGATATACCAAAAGATGGAAGATATTCAAGAGATTTTGATGGTCATGGTGACCAAGAAAAAGGTGTAGGAGTTTTTGTAGATTATGAGAGAATGGTTGCTAAAAAAAATGCACCTATACTAGATGCAGTCAGTGCAGGGGTTACTTACGATTTTTAGATTAATGGAGGAGGGGGTTAATAACAGGTTAGGAGTTAGGAATAAATTATTTATAAATTTATAATATTTTTTAGATAATAATAATTATTTTCATTTTATTTATCTCTAAACATCCCCTTAATCAATTTCTGAGAAATTCTATAACCATGATGTATTGCCTCTTTTAAAAAATCTTCGGCTTCCTCTTTGGAAATAAACCCTACTTGTGCTAATCGGACGGCTGGCAAATAGTAAAAATAATATGATTAACAAGAGATTCATAACATTTTTTTGTTATGATTAGCCATCTAAATATAACAGGAATATGTTATGAATGTAAAAAAATGGATTTGGCAACACAAGAATTTTCCTAACTTTACTTATGACTATAGCAAGATAGAGCCTATGATTTTTCGACTTATAGAGAAGAGTGGTGAACTAAAAGGAAAGATGAGTTATCTAGCAACAGGTGAGCATGATAATTTCTCTGTTGAGACCTCTCTAAATGAGATTATTGCTACCTCTCTTATAGAGGGTGAGGAACTCAAACGAGAAAGTGTACGCTCATCTCTGCACAAAAAGCTAGAGATTAGATTCAACAGAGCCAATGACAAATCAACAAAAAAGAGTGATAGTCTAACAGAACTCTATCTTGATAGCCGATTTAACCAAGAGGCGTTAACAGTTGAGAGACTCCATAAATGGCACTCTGCTATCTTTGAAGAGTACAGTTCAGTTCTCTACCCTGTCAACAGAGGTATTTTTAGAGACCATGATGAGATGCAGATTGTCTCAGGCTCAATTGGGAGAGAGAGGGTACACTACCAAGCAATACCTCAAAGAGAGATTGAGTCATCTACAAAACAACTTATTGACTATATTAATAGTAGCTCCGAAAATTTTATTGTCAAAAGTGCTGTTGCTCATCTATGGTTTGAGTCTATTCACCCTTATGATGATGGCAATGGTAGAGTAGGCAGAGCCATTGTCAACTATATCTTGGCAAAAGATGGAGGATTAGATAACCGATACTACTCTATCTCATCTGCGATTAATAAAGATAGACAAGGCTACTACAACTCTCTCGAAAAAACTCAAAATTTGATATACAACAAAAACTTAGAAGTTACAGAGTGGATAGAGTGGCACACCAAAAGCATTGAGAACTCTATAGATATTTCACTAAAAAGTATTAAGAAAGTTGTAGAAAAAACACGATTCTATGACAAGATAAGATATGTAAAACTCAATGAGAAACAGAACAAAGTGATAAATAGACTATTAGATATTGGAGAGGGAAATTTTGAAGGTGGACTAACTAACAAAAAATACAGAGCCTTAACCAAAACAGACGCAGTCACAGCCTCTAGGCATCTAAAAGATATGCTCAACAAAGGTATTATCAGAGAGATAGAGGGGTTTAGTGGTAGGAATACTCGATATGAGTTGAATTATAAAAATTAAAAGAACCCCTACTTGTCCTAATCGGACGAGTGGCAAATGGTAATATTAGGTAGAGGTTTTAGTGTGGCATTTTATAAAAAAGATGAACAATAATATTAATTTTAGAAGACTATAAGAGACTATCTAAGAACCTCATTTTTAGAAATTCAAATCCCTAAAAATAAGGGTTCATTTTTCAAATTTGATAGTTCTTACGCAGTTTCAGAGAAGATGGAACTAGAGGTATTGCGAGTAAGCAAATCTTAAAAGAGTAGAGATATAAAATTATTTAACCTGCTCCCACTCATACTCAACAATATTTCTCTGTGTAGAATTAAACTCAACTCCTACAATATAAATCTCATTATAATCAGCTAAATACCTCTCATGATACTTCTTCGCCTTTATCTGTGCCAAAGCCCCTGTTTGATTTACTTTAAACTCAAAAATATAAACTTTATCATCTATAAACACATTCAAATCTATTCGCCCACCATTTGTTACATCTTCTGCCCTTATCTTATCAAATCCTCCTCCTGCAAAATAGGCATAAATCACACTTGCATAGAACCCCTCATAGTTTTCTATATAGTTATTGGTAAAATTATTATAAGCGATAGAGGCAAAGAGAGATTTGAGTACCTGTTTTAAACCATCTAAATCACTCTTTGCTAATAGTTTATATAGAGCTATCTGCACTGCTACTTTTTTGCTTCTATTTACAAAATGATTTGATAGAACATAGTCATTAAAACT
>Ga0256914_1004534_pt1 | contig 10386 bp, 10 predicted proteins | sample HulkmetaG_FD_191571 | JGI IMG/M metagenome (GOLD analysis project Ga0256914, IMG submission 191571) | Hydrothermal chimney microbial communities from Main Endeavour vent field at the Juan de Fuca Ridge, Pacific Ocean - Hulk | ecosystem: Environmental > Aquatic > Marine > Hydrothermal vents ...
GAACCGGTTTTTGTCCGCAGTTTTTGCTGGCTTCGGTGGCGACTTTACTTCGCCACCACCGAAGCCGAGAGACGAAAAAGGGGATCGCCGTAAGATGCCCGTTCCGCTGGAGCGTTTTGGTTTTGGGAGGTAGGGTAGAAGCCGCGTAGCGTCTCTGGGCTGGGAGGCCGGCGGTTCGCCGACCGTGCGGGCACTGGACCGGATTCCTTCGTGGGGAGGGTTCGGTTTGACCTGTTTCTACGATTTCGCCTTTGCTCGGACGCAAGTGTCGCGGGTGACACTGTGTCGGCCTGGTGGGTCACGTGCTCAACTGGGGAGGAAGGCAGATTGAGAGTGCGAACACTGCATTCGTGGAACATCGATTACGCCGACGCCGTAGAGCTGCAAAACCGGCTTCGGCGGCAGGTGGTGACCGAGGGGAAGTTGAATGCCTACCGACTTGTGGCGGGAGCCGACGTCAGCTATTCGAAACCGACCAACTGGGTCTACGCTGGTGTGATTGTTTACGACCTTGAGCTCAAAGAGCCTGTAGAAGCCGCCACGGCGTCAGGCAAGAGTCCCTACCCCTACATTCCTGGCCTGTTGAGCTTTCGAGAAGCGCCCATTCTTCTGCAGGCTTTTCGGAAGATCCGCACGGTACCCGACGTTGTGATTTTCGACGGTCAGGGGATTGCCCACCCGCGCCGAATCGGGCTTGCTTCGCACGTTGGGCTGTGGCTGGATTTGCCCTCGGTAGGGTGCGCCAAGAGTGTTCTGGTGGGCGAGTACGACGAACCTGAGCACCACAAGGGCGCAGCTTCGCCGCTCGTCCACGACGGCGAAGTGGTTGGGATGGCTGTCCGCACGCGGCCGCGTGTCAAGCCGGTCTACGTTTCCGTGGGGCACAAGCTGGATCTGCCGACCGCCGTGAACGTTGTGCTTGCTTCCTGCACGCACTTCCGCTTGCCGGAACCAACGCGGCTGGCTCATCTGTTGGTGAACCGAATGCGCGAGCAGGAGGAAAAAGGCCGTGCCTGAGCGCTGTCGGACCGGATTAGTCTACTCCGACATCTACTTGAAACACGAAGCGGGGGCCTGGCACCCGGAGCGGCCAGAACGGTTGCAGGCCATTGTTGAAGGCCTGAAGCGGACCAACCTCTGGGAAAGACTCGTTCTTCTCGATCCCGCACCTGCTGATTTGAAATGGATCCACGCCATTCACGATCCCGCTTACGTTCAGAAAGTAAGGGAACTTTGTGAGTCGGGTGGAGGTTCGCTCGACCCCGACACCGCCGTAAACCGGCATTCCTTTGAGGTTGCGCTGTACGCCGCCGGGGGTGTGCTTCGGGCAGTGGATGCCGTTGTCGAAGGACGCGTGCGCAACGCGTTCTGTGCTGTGAGGCCGCCCGGTCACCACGCCGTGCATTCAGCGGCAATGGGGTTCTGTCTGTTCAACAACGTGGCCGTCGCCGCGCGGTACGTCCAGCGACAGCACGGCTACCGACGCGTGTTCATTGTGGACTGGGATGCTCATCACGGCAACGGCACGCAAGACGCGTTCTACGCGGATGCGTCCGTTTTCTACTTCAGTGTGCATCAGTACCCGCACTACCCTGGGACCGGAAGGCGCGACGAGCGCGGCGTAGGACCGGGCGAGGGGTTCACGCTCAACGTGCCAACGCCCGCCGGAGCCGGGGACGAAGACTACGAGAGAATTTTCCTGGACGAGTTGGTGCCCGCAGCCGATCGTTTTCGGCCGGATTTCATCTTGATCTCCGCGGGTTTCGACATTCAGGCCAGCGATTCGTTGAGCGGGATGCGTGTGACGCGTCGCGGTTTCGAACGTATGACCGAGATCGTTTGCAACCTGGCTGCAAGGCACTGTGAAGGACGCGTAGTGTCCGTTCTGGAGGGTGGGTACGCACGGCCAGGACTGGCCGACAACGTGCCCGCTCACGTGGCAGCGCTGTGCCAGTGCACGGAGCAGTCCTGAACCGACAAGTTCGCTGATTTGACAGCAAAAGCCAAGGAGGGGCCTGGTCCATTCCTCTTGCGCTCAACCTTACCCCAACGGAGTCGACGAACGGAAACCCACGCCTGCGACGTGCGTTGGTCTGGTGTAGTGATTGCTGGGGCCGGGTGCGTTGCCCTGCCAGCGGGATTCTCCTGAGTGAAAGTGTTCGTTGGGTGTTTGTCCCCGGGCCCGTGCGAGCGTTTGAGTTCTCCAAATGTTCCTGGGTTCTGGCCAACGCTTGGCAAGATACCTCGCACGTGTGATGCTCATTTGTGCGCATCTGATTCGCTTGCGGTTCTGGGTGCGCAACAGGAAACCGCTGTGGTTCATTTCCGTTTACAAACACTGGGACGAAGCTCTGCGCTCGATTCTGCACCGGCAAAAGGCGTTCTTGTGCGTCAAGCGTGGTAGAGGCAGGAGGTGGTAGACTGTGCTCAGGGACTGGCTTGTGTTCGCGTTGCTGCCCCTGCTTCTCGTTCGCGTGATCAGTTGTTCGGGACGCGCACAGCAAAGGGAAGGGGAGGCCATGAACCAGGACAGACTCGATCGGTTGCGCAACCGAATGGTTGAGGAACAGATCGTTGCAAGAGGTGTCAAGGACGAGCGCGTTTTGGCTGCCATGCGCAAGGTACCCCGGCATCTTTTCGTGCCGGAAAATCTGATTCCCGAGGCGTACGACGACACGCCTCTGCCCATCGGTCACGGCCAAACTATTTCGCAGCCCTACATTGTGGCGTTGATGACCGAGCTCTTGCAGCTCAGCGGCGACGAGAAGGTTCTGGAAGTGGGTACGGGTTCTGGCTACCAGGCGGCCATTCTGGGGGAACTTGCCAAAGAGGTCTACACAATTGAGATTGTGGAACCCCTGGCCAAACAAGCGGCCGAACGTCTGCGTGAACTCGGCTACACAAACGTGCACGTTCGGCACGGTGACGGCTACGACGGTTGGCCGGAACAGGCACCGTTCGATGGCATCATCGTCACAGCTGCGCCAGAGCGGATTCCCAAACCTCTTCTCGACCAGCTCAAGCCCGGAGGAAGGCTGGTTATCCCGGTAGGGGCTTGGAGCCAGGACTTGCTCGTGGTGAGCAAATCTCCAGACGGCAAAATCACGCGACGGGTGGTAATCCCCGTGCGTTTTGTGCCCATGACGGGGAAGGCCGAGCGTCTTCACTGAGGTCTGTGGCTGAAACAATCGTGCTGAGCCTGCGTAAGCATGAACGTGTTTGCGCGGGCTTTTCCGTTCTAACCGAGCGAGGTAAAGGAGGGTCGGATGAACAACGATTCCGATGTGAAACGGCTGTACCGGTCGCCGCGGGATCGCATGATCGCGGGTGTGTGCGGTGGGTTTGCTGAGTACCTGGGCGTAGATCCTGCGCTTGTGCGCATCCTGTGGCTGTTGACGGTTTTCGCGGGCGGCCTCGGCCTGTGGCTGTACATCGCAGCCTGGATCGTAGTCCCGGAACGTCCGGCGACGGCCGAAGAGCTGGCGCAACCACGGCCGAGCAACACGGGTGTTATTTGGGGAGTGGTGTTGGTCGTCGTCGGCCTGTTTTTGCTGGGACGGCGTTTTGAAATGTTCGATTTTTGGCCTTACTTTTCTTACTGGCACTGGAACGCCTGGCCCTGGTGGCGCCTGGATGCTGACGTGTGGATCCCACTTCTGATCATCATTGCTGGTGTAGTGTACATTTTCTACACCCTCTCGCGCGGCAGTCAGGCTGGCAAAGCTGCCCAAACACCAGCTCAGGCAGAACCTGCGGCCGAGGCCGCTCCCAGAGTGCACACGCGGCTCTACCGAGTACGTCAGGGACGCATGATTCTCGGCGTTTGTACGGGATTGGCGGACCACTTCAAAATGGATGTGAGTTTGATTCGATTGTTCTGGGTGCTCGGTACGCTCCTTACGTCGGTGACGGTTGGTGTGCTCCTGTACTTCATTCTGGCCATCGTACTGCCCGAAAAGCCTCCGGAAACCAGTACCTCCACAACCGAGCAGGGCGAGGTGCCGACTGGCAGCGAAAGCCTTTCCAGCGAATAAGCGCCGGAGGTGAGGATGAAAAAAGCGTCTGCTTCGTTGTGGATTGGCATTTTGCTCACTGTTGTGGGGCTGTGGATGCTGGCCGACCGGCTCGGGTATCTGGAGTTCGACTGGTACCACGCCTACCCGGTGGTGATTCTCTTCCTGGGGTTGATTTTCGTTGTGCGGCTTGTAGGAGCTGGTGACCGCAGCGCCCTTTTCCCCGCTGTGACGCTCACCTTAATCGGATTGTTTTTCGTGCTGCGTAATTACAACTTGATGATCTACACTTACGCGGACGAGTACTGGGCCCTTCTGGTTGCCATCCTTGGTGTAGGTTTCGTGGCGGAGTTCTTTGCCTCGCCCACGTCCTGGGGGTTGCTCATCCTCGGGTTGATCCTCGTGTTCTTTGGTGTGGCCGTTTTCGGCGACCGCATCGGCTACTGGGATGGCCAGGAAATGCTGAGGTACTGGCCCGCCCTTCTTGTACTGCTCGGGCTCGTGCTGGTGTTTCGGGACCTTTTGGGGGCGCACGAAAACCGTGAAAATTCGACGGGTGGATCGGAGTGACGGGCCGGCGTTCGGGAGGGATCGCCAGCTGAGTCGTGGTGTTTTTGGTCCCGGTTACCTCGTCCGGATGCCAGTACCCTGTATCGGGAGGCAGCGTTCCGGCGTGTTACCAGGGTACCCGCAAGCCCAGAGCTGAGTCCGAGAAGGGACACAGGGCCAGGACATCTGGTTCAGCCCTCAGGGCAAGCCGACGCTGTGCGGAAATGAGACGAGCAAGCGGGGTAACGTTTTTTCCCGGTCTTGCGAGTACCGGCTCTCGGGTGTGAACACATCTGGCGGCTCAAATACCACCGGTCTGCTTGTGGGGGAGAAGGTTACTGCTCCCGTCCGAAGCTCGCGGTCGTACCCTGAATCAGTGACACCCGACTCGCGGCAAGGTCTTGTTGCGCCAACGACGCCCAAGTTGCTTGGGGTGCCTCCACATTCCCGGAGGGAATCGGGGAACCTTCGGGCTCGGCATCGCTTGACTAATTCCCGAAAAATGCTTAAGTTTGCAAGGTTCTCGTGGTGCTGCAGCGCAGTTCCCCAGGAAAGAAGGATTCGAACTTGGCACAGCTCAGGATCGCTGTTTTCGCGTCGGGCAGAGGGTCGAATCTTGAGGCCATTCTTCGGGCCATTGACCGCGGCCAGCTGGATGCCTGCGTCTGCGCGGTGATCAGCAACCGCGCCACGGCCGGTGCCCTCCAAATTGCTTCCAAACGTCGGATCCCAGCCTACCACCTCACGCAGAAACAATTTCCCGACCAGGAATCGTTTGATACCGAAGTCCTTTCTGTACTTCGCAAGCACGACACGAACTTCATCGTGCTGGCGGGTTACCTGAAGAAATTGAGCCCAACCATCGTGCGTGCTTACCCGAACCGGATCCTGAACATTCACCCGGCCCTGTTGCCGTCATTTGGGGGCAAGGGAATGTACGGGCATCACGTCCACGAGGCCGTGCTGGCCTACGGTTGCAAAGTGACGGGGGTGACGGTGCACATTGTGACTGAAGAGTACGACGCCGGTCCGCCCGTCATTCAGCGCTGTGTTGAAGTCCGTGACGACGACACACCGGAGACATTGGCGGCACGAGTGTTGAGGGTTGAACACCGTGTGTTTCCGCAGGCGCTGCAGTACTTCGCCGAAGGCAGGGTACGGGTCGAGGGGCGCCGTGTTCGCATTTTGCCCGCACCCGAAGGGAGGTAGCTTGGGGTGAGACTGGTAGGTCGCCTTCGAGCTGTTGCGCTGGCCTCCGTCTTTTTGCCGCTCGTCTTGGGAGCTTGCTCGCGTCCGCAGTCTGGCGCTGATCTGGTAGACGTCCAGCAAGTGGTTCCCGACATCGTGGTGGACCTGAAGTACGCAACGCCGGACAATTTCACGGGGCAGGTGCTTTACGAAGTGCCCCGTTGTTTCTTGCGTCGCGCGACAGCCGAACGTCTCGCTCGTGTGCAGGCGCGCCTGCGGAAACGGGGACTGGGCCTCAAGATCTGGGACGGCTACCGACCGCGGTCGGTGCAGTGGAAAATGTGGGAGCTCGTGCCCGATTCTCGCTACGTGGCCGACCCGCGCAAAGGCTCGCGGCACAATCGGGGCGCTGCTGTGGACGTTACGCTTGTCGATTCCACGGGGCGCGAGTTGGAAATGCCCACCGGTTTTGACGACTTCACGGAGAAGGCGCACAGGGATTACCAGGGGGGCAGTCAGAGGGCACGGCAGAATCGCGACCTGCTTGAAGCAGTAATGAGGTCGGAGGGTTTTGTGCCGCTGCCGACGGAGTGGTGGCACTTTGACGACCCGGACTGGCGTAGCTACGATTTACTCGACATTTCTCTCTCTGAATTGGCGCGTCGGGCAGACGCGGGGCGGAAGGCGGGAAAGTAGCGCGCTGCTTTTCCCATCCGGGGGCTTGTGAAATGGGTGCTGCAGGCGGATTTGGAGACTGAAACCGACGGAAAGACATTGTGAAGCGAGCCATTGTTAGCGTCTGGGACAAGCGAGGTGTTGTCGAGTTTGCCAGGGGGTTGGTTGATCTGGGTTACGAAATCCTCTCGACTGGAGGCACGGAAAGGGCGTTGCGCGAGGCCGGGGTCCCTGTGGTTGCGGTGTCATCGGTGATCGGGTTCCCGGAAATTCTTGGCGGCCGCGTGAAAACCCTGCACCCGGCCATTCTCGGCGGTATCCTTGCGCGCCGCGACGATCCGGGCCAAATGAAACAGCTTGAGGAATTGGACATTGCTCCCGTCGATCTGGTAGCCGTCAATCTCTACCCGTTCGAGGAAACAATCGCGCGAGAAGGCGTAACGTTGGCGGAAGCACTCGAGAACATCGACATCGGCGGCCCGACGATGGTGAGAGCGGCGGCCAAGAATTTCCCCAGCGTGACGGTTGTTGTGGATCCTCTGGATTACGGCTGGGTGCTGGAGAAAATGCGAGCCGGGATCCTTGGCGAAGACGACCGGCGTCGCCTGGCTGCCAAAGCGTTTGCCAGGGTTTCGGCGTACGACCGCACGATTGCTAACTACCTGGGTGAAAGCCCCGAAGGTTGGCCCGCGGAGCTTGTTTTGCCGCTGCAGAAGGTTCAGGACCTGCGCTACGGGGAGAATCCTCACCAGTCCGCTGCTTTCTACCGTGTTGGCGAGGAACGTGGTGTGGCGGCGCTGACGCAGCTGCACGGTAAGGAGCTGTCGTACAACAATTACCTGGATGTGGACGGCGCTCTGGGGCTGGTGTTGGAGTTCAGCGAGCCGGCCGCTGTGATTGTGAAGCACAACAACCCGTGCGGCGTCGGTGTGGCGGACACGCTTGTCGAGGCCTACAAGAAGGCGTTGGCCACGGACCCGGTTTCGGCCTTTGGGGGCATCGTTGCCGTAAACCGCCCTGTGGACGAGGCGCTGGCGAACAAACTACGGGAGCTCTTTCTCGAAGTGGTCGTGGCTCCTTCGTTTGACCAGGCAGCGCTTGCGGTGCTGACCCGTAAGAAGAACTTGCGCTTGCTGGTTGTCCCGGAGTACGGGAAACGACGTTCGCACGCAGACTGGGAGGTGAAATCCGTTTGGGGCGGCGTGCTTGTGCAAGAGTTTGACGAACTGGCGGCCGAAAAAGAATCCGACTACCGCGTGGTGACGAAGCGGCAACCCACGGAACAAGAGTGGCGGGCTCTGCGTTTCGCCTGGGCCGTCACTCGCTGGGTCAAATCGAATGCGATCGTCTTTGCCGCGGAAGACCGTACTTTGGGCATCGGTGCGGGGCAAATGAGCCGGGTCGACTCGGTGCACCTGGCCGCCTGGAAAGCGGGCAACGCCAATCTGGATTTGAAAGGTAGTGTGTTGGGTTCCGATGCGTTTTTCCCGTTCCGAGACGGGGTAGACGCCGCTGCAGAGGCCGGCGCGACAGCCATTATTCAGCCCGGTGGCTCGGTTCGCGACGAAGAGGTCATCCAGGCCGCGGATGAACACGGAATGGCCATGGTTTTCACAGGGCACAGGCACTTCAGACATTGACGGTCCTGCCGATTTGAACGTTGAGGACGGATCCGAACTGGCCGGGGGCTGCTGAGTTGAAACGAGGTTCAAAGGGTTCGCAGGCAGGTACAAGCAAAGCTGGGCCGCGTTGGTGAGCTTTTGCGAGGCTGCGAGGTCGCAAGACTGGGTTGGCCCGCTGGCTTCTCAAAAGAATCTGTTTGTCTGAACAAAAGAGAAATCCCCGCTGCGTTGGGCAGGATGCACCACATGTTAGCGTGAGAGGTCAGGCATGCCATTCTCGTTGTTCGGGTTGTTTGGGAACGATTTGGCCATGGATCTGGGTACGGCCAACACTTTGGTTTTCGCCAAGGGCCGCGGCATTGTGGTAAACGAGCCGTCCGTTGTGGCCATTCGCCGCAGTGACCAGGAAATCGTGGCCTACGGGGCAGAGGCCAAGGAAATGGTCGGGCGTACCCCGGGCGAGATCACCACAGTGCGCCCGCTTCGTGACGGCGTGATCGCCGACTTTGAACTGGCCGAGCGCATGATCCGCTATTTCGTGCGGAAGGTGCAGGGCAGTCGTTTCGTCCGACCGCGCATGGCGATCGCCATTCCGTCTGGAATTACCGAGGTGGAGAAAAGGGCCGTTCGCGACTCCGCGGAACACGCCGGAGCCAGAGAAGTGTATCTTGTGGACGAACCCATGGCGGCGGCGATCGGTGTGGGATTGCCTGTCGAAGAGCCTGCGGGCAGCATGATTGTGGACATCGGTGGCGGAACCACCGAAATCGCGGTGATCTCGCTTTCCGGCATTGTGACGGACATCTCGATTCGCATCGCCGGCGACGAGATGAACGACTCGATCATCCAGTACCTGAAACGCAAACACAACCTTCTGATCGGCGAAAACACGGCTGAGCAGATCAAGGTTACGATTGGTTCGGTGCCTCCCCACAAGGGCGAAGGCAAATTGACCATCAAGGGCCGCGACATCGTGGCTGGCATCCCGCGGACGGTGGAGATCACAGGCGAAGAGGTACAGGAGGCGCTGGCAGAGGCAGTGACGGCCATCATCGACTCGGTGAAGTTGTGTCTGGAACGGACGCCGCCCGAACTTTCTGCGGACATTTTGGACCGTGGCGTGATTCTTTCCGGCGGCGGCGCTCTGCTGAAAGGTCTGGATGAACGGCTGCGCCAGGAGACGGGGCTGCCCGTGTTCATTGCAGACGACCCGCTGACCTGCGTGGTGCGGGGTACGGGCAAAATCCTGGAGGATCTGCCTCGTTACGAAAAAGTGCTGACGAAAGTGAAACGCTACTGAGATCTCCCGACCCTGAGTCGGGTTGAGGTGATGTGACTCCATGTCGGTAACACTACGCGAGTGGGCTACCTTTGGTCTTGCCCTTTTTCTCTCGCTTGTTCTCCTCGCCAGTAATGAGCATCGGCAGGTGCAGTTTGTGCGGGCCACGGCCCTCTCGGTAGCTGCCACCTTGGATGCTGCTCTCACCAGCCTGCGTGCCATCCCCACCAGCAAGAGGATGATTCGCCGTCTGTCGGCCGAGAATGCCCGTCTTCTCCTGGAAAACGCTCGTTACCGCGAAGCGGCTTTGGAGAACCGGCGGCTGCGCGAGTTGCTGGGGTTCAGACGCCGCAGCAAGTTCGACGTCATCCCGGCACAGGTGATCGGCAAAAGCCTGGAAGGGGCAGTGCGCACAATTACGGTGGACGTCGGTGCCCTGGACGGTGTTCGAAAAGATGATCCAGTAGTGAACGCGTCCGGACTGGTGGGGCGTGTGTACCTGGTGGGCAAGCATTCGGCCACGGTACACCTTCTCCTTGACCGTAACTTCAAGGTGGCTGCTTTGATCGAGCGCACTCGCGTCAATGGCATCCTTTCCTGGAGCGGTGGCGAGTACTGCTTGCTCGAAGATGTTCCCGCCAGGGCCGACGTGGGCATCGGAGACGTCATTGTGACCTCGGGCCTGGGTGGCATTTACCCGAAGGGCATCCGACTCGGGTTGGTCGTGGAGATCAGCGAGGACGTGACGAGCATTTTCAAAACCATTTTTGTTCGACCCGCTGTGGACTTCAGCCGACTGGAGGAAGTGGCAATCCTTCGTCGACAGAGTACGAAGCGCTGAGAGGGGAGCATGCAGATTGTTGCCATTGCATTTGCCCTCGTCAGCGCGACCGTTTTGCAGGTTACGTTTGTTGATCTGATTTCCGTCTTTTCGATCGAGCCAAATCTGCCGCTCGTCGTTTTGCTTTTCTTCATTCCAAGGCGGAGCATCATCGACGGGTTGGTTTTGGCGTTTTTTTCGGGCTTACTTTTGGACCTCCTGGGAGGTAGTCCGCTCGGA
>Ga0256914_1004535_pt1 | contig 10385 bp, 9 predicted proteins | sample HulkmetaG_FD_191571 | JGI IMG/M metagenome (GOLD analysis project Ga0256914, IMG submission 191571) | Hydrothermal chimney microbial communities from Main Endeavour vent field at the Juan de Fuca Ridge, Pacific Ocean - Hulk | ecosystem: Environmental > Aquatic > Marine > Hydrothermal vents ...
TAATATCCGTAACGCTTAACATCTTATCAATACGAGGATCCTTTATGTCATCACTCATTATAATCTCAGTGATCTCTCGTCTTAATAAACTTTCAACTCTTTTTAATCTAACCGTTGACATTGTTCTTACTTTCTACCAATTTTTTCGCAACCTGTTTAACCTCATATGCTTCGATAACATCGCCAACCTTAATATCGTTGAAGTTCTCAATACCTATACCACATTCATATCCAGACTCAACCTCTTTTACATCATCTTTAAATCTCTTAAGAGACGAAATCTTTCCAGTATAAATCTCCACTCCATCTCTAATTAGATGAACATTAGCGCCACGTTTCACCACCCCAGAAGTCACATAACACCCCGCAATAGTTCCAACCTTCGGTATCTTAAAAGTATTTCGCACCTCAGCACTTCCCAATACCTCTTCCCTTAGCTCTGGAGCGAGCATACCCTCCATCGCCGCCTTAATATCATCAACAGCTTCGTATATTATATTGTACTTCTTAATTTGAACCTTTTCTTTTTCTGCCAGAGCCTGAGCGCTCGGCGTTGGTCTTACATGAAAACCAACAATGATAGCGTTAGAAGCCGAGGCTAACATAACATCATTTTCATTGATAGCCCCCGCTGAGGCATGAATAACCGTTAATTTTATTTCATCATTACTAAGTTTTTCGAGAGCAGTTTGGAGAGCTTCTACAGAACCATGGACATCCCCCTTTATGATAACCTTAAGCTCTTGAATCTCACCCTCTTTTATCTGTTCATACAGATTATCAAGGGTTATTTTTTTAACATTTCGCGCCTCTTCCATCTTTTTGAGCTCTTGACGTTTCTCTCCTATCAACCTCGCCGTCTTTTCGGAATCAGTTACTTGAAAGGGATCTCCGGCTGCAGGAATACCGGTAAAACCAAGTATCTCCACAGGCATTGCAGGGGTTGCCTCCTTTACATTCTTCCCCTTATCATCAAACATAGCTCTAACCTTACCCGGGTAAACCCCAGCCACAAATGCATCACCTACCCGCAAAGTGCCTCTCTCAACAATGACAGTGGAAACAATTCCCCTTCCAAAGTCAACCCGCGACTCCAGTATTTTGCCTTCAGCTCTACATTTATAATTAGCCTTTAATTCAAGCATTTCAGCTTGAAGCAAAATATTCTCAAGCAAATCATCGATTCCTATCTTTTTAAGGGCAGAAACCTCACTGAACAGCGTATTCCCTCCCCACTCTTCAGGGATAAGATCGTATTCAGAGAGTTCCTTTTTCACTTTGTCAATATTGGCATCGGGAAGATCAATCTTGTTAATGGCAACTAAAATGGGAACCTTTGCCTCCTTTGCATGATTTATCGCCTCTACCGTTTGAGGCATCACACCGTCATCAGCGGCAACTACCAATACCACTATATCAGTAATTTGAGCCCCTCTTGCTCTCATCAAAGTAAAAGCTTCATGACCAGGAGTATCTAAAAAGGTGATCTTCCCATTGGGAAGTTCTACTACATAAGCGCCTATATGCTGGGTAATACCCCCGTATTCACTCTCTGCAATCCGGGATTCCCGTATTGCATCGAGTAATTTTGTTTTGCCATGATCGACATGGCCCATGATAGTAACAATTGGAGGACGTGGCTCCAAATCTTCTTCTCTATCCTCTTCAGTCTTTATCTCTGTCTCATCATAGAGAGAAACTATATTAACCTTACACCCATACTCATCCGCAAGAATTGCCGCTGTTTCAGAATCTATTTGCTGATTAATTGTTACCATCATGCCCATGCTCATTAACTTAGATATCAGCTCGGAGGCTTTAAGATTCATTTTTTTAGCCAGCTCAGCAACCGTAATAACCTCCATTATGGAGATTTCCTTCGGAACGGCACTTGTCCTCTTTGTTTCTTTCTTTTTAAATTGAAGAATCTTTTCTTCCTGTTCTTCATATTTCTTCTTGGGATACACACTCTTCTTTTTAGCCTTAAAAAACTTCTTTCCAGAAGGCTTCGGTGCTGTCTCTGGTTTAACAGATGGAGCAGGCTTTACCGTAGGTTTCGAGGGTCCGGAGGTTGTTCCGGAACTTCGCGCTCGCTGATTGAATTTGCCATACCTTGGCGAATACTTCTGGTCCCTAGAAGAAGCATTCTTATCCTGTTTTTGGCGACGCGAGACCCTCTGAGCTTTGTATTTTACACTTCCCTTATCTTCTGTCTTTTCCGGTTTAGAGATCTGCTTACCCTTTTCCTCCCTTGCAACTTCCTCCCTTACCTGACCCACCTCCTCTGTGCCCGTTTTAATCTCTTCTTTCTTTTCACTCTCCGTAGTTGCCTGCGCTTTTTCCTCTGATTTAGACACAGATTTTCTCAATTTGTGAATATTGCGTCTTACAACAACCTTCTTCTTTACAACAACAACCTTTTTCTTCTCCGGCACAGTAAGCTTCTCTTTCTCAAGCGATTGTGTTTCTTCCTTCTTATGTTTTATCAGAGTAACCCTTGGTTTTTGCTGTTTCTTTTCTTCTTCTCCCATAAACATTCCTTACCTAATATCTTAAAGGTTTAACCGTTTATTCAATCTTCGTCAACTTGTTCTTCCTCAAAACTTAAACCTACACCACAATTTGGGCACACCGTCATATCAGGGGTTATGGTTGCCCCACACTCGGGACATTCATAAGTTTCTTCTTCCACAACAATTTCTTTATACTCTACTCCTTCTTCCCCTTCTGTGCTACCCTCTTCCTCCGTTTTTTCTTCCTCTTCCTCTACTTCTTCCACTACTTCAACATTTTCCTGAATAATCTTTGTAATCAACTTGGCATCTTCTTCAGATATACCATCCAAGGTGGCAAGCTCTTCCTCGCTATAGGAAACTAACGTTTCAATATCCTCTATACCATTCTTCTCCAAAGCCTTGACAATCTCCGGGGTAATTCCAGGAAGTTCTGCAATATTTACAATCTCCTCTTCTTCTTCTCCAAACAGCGCAGTTACAGCTTTCTTGGCCTCAACCGCTATATCCATTTCACTGAACTGAGTCTCTGTTTTTACGTCGATATTCCAATCAACCAATCTATTAGCCAACCGCACATTTAATCCCTGCTTACCTATAGCTAGCGCAAACTGGTTATCCGGTACGACGGCTAATATCTGTTTTTTTGCCTCGTCAAGTATTATCACCTGCGTTACCTCCGCAGGAGAAAGAGCATTTTTAACAAAAACACGAGGGTCAGGATCATAGCGTAAAATGTCAATTTTCTCACCCTCTAACTCTCTAACCACCGCCTGAATTCTTACACCCTTAAGCCCAACACACGCTCCTACTGGATCCACATCCTCTCGATTGGAATACACAGCAATCTTTGTTCTATATCCAGGCTCGCGTACTATATTAAATATCTCTATTGTCCTATCATAAATCTCAGGAACTTCAAGCTCAAAAATTCTCCTGACAAAATCCGTATGAGTTCTGGAAAGAATTATTTGAAGGCCAGAGGGTGTCTTATTTACCTCATAAATAAGAGCTTTTATTCTATCATTGGGTCTATAAACCTCCCTCGGCGACTGGTATTTTTTAGGAAGAATTCCCTCTGTTTTTCCCAGATCCACGTAGATATTACCATTCCTCTCCCTCTGATAGTAGCCAATTATCATTTCGCCAACTTTATCCTTAAACTCCGAATACAGCGTATCCTTCTGTATCTCCCTAAGTGTCTGTTTGGCCTTTTGTTTGGCACTCTGAACCGCAACTCTATCAAAATCTTTAGGATTTATCTCTATGAGAAGCTCATCACCTATTTCACTCTCCTCGTTATACTGAAGAGCTTCCTCCAATGATATTTCTAGAACGGGATTGGTAACTTTCTCAACAATCTTTTTCTGAGCAAAAATAGTCACCTCAGAACCGTCCTCACTAAACCTTACAACCGCATTTTCTGTGGTACCAAACTTTTTTTTATACGCCGCCAACAGAGAGGCCTCTATTGTCTTCATAATAAGTTCTTCAGATATTCCTCTATCCTGAACCAATTGCTTTATTGCCTGTGCCATTTCAGATGACATTTTCCCTTATCTCACCTCCTAAATATCAATTAATCTCGCCTTTCGAATCTCTGAAATGTTAATTTCCTCAATATCTTGATTAATATAAACACTTATCTTTTTCTCGTCCCTCTTATAATCTCTCAAGATGCCGGTAACTACCCTTCCAGTATCTCTAAAAATTATTTTAATCCCCTTCCCTTTGAATATCTCATACTCATTTTCGCTCCTTATAACCCTATCCAAACCGGGAGAAGAAACCTCAAGTGTCATATTTTCCAAACCTTCAATCAACTCCAACCGGGGCAATATTGTTTTGGAGACGCTTTCACAACTCCCTACCGTTACTCCCCCTTGCTCTTCCTTTCTGTATATAACCACACTTACCTTGGTGAAATTTCTACTGTGACCAACTCTTACCTCTACCAAAGAGTACCCCATTCCCCCGATAACCTGTTTAATTTCCCTCTCAACCTCTTTTTCAAGGGCAAAATCCTGCAAAATTCTCTCCCTATAAAAAAAGAGTCGTATAACCGACTCTTCTTGACCAAAGATGTATATACACTACATAATAAACATAACAATATAGAGAGTGTATGTCAATCATAAAGATACTAATCTATCGCAATTGTAACCACAAACACCCTCTCAATCCCTTCGCTCTTTAAAATTCGAGAACATTCCTCAACTGTCGCACCGGTTGTGAATATATCATCGAAAAGAATAACACTCTTCATATGAAAAAACTTATCCCTTACTCCTCGGTCAATTGAAAAAGCTCCCTTTACATTTTCCCTACGAGTTTTTAAATCTAATTCCTTCTGAGGTTTTGTATTCCTGGCCCGCCTCAAGAGGGGAAAAACATCAATCCCGTAATCCCTAGAAAGAATTTTCGCTATAAAACCCACATGATCCCAACCCAATTTTCTAATCTTTCTCCGCCTAGGTGGGACGGGAATTACAGGAAGTCCAACAAACCTTCTCTTTATAAGCAACCCAACTCTCTCTGCAAAAAGATACCCAACCCCCCTTCTATTGGAAAATTTATAGAGATGGAGTACCCTCTTAACCAATTTTTCCCCGTAAATGTAGAGAGAAATATTATACTCAAAGGAGAATTTTTCTCCCCTGCACCTCTCACATAAGCAATTCATTTTCTTCAATAAATAGCCACTTTCAACAATGGATGGTTTAATGGGGATTCCACATTTTTCACATCTAATTTCTCCCCGGGGAATTTCTCTCAATCTTTCAATACATCTATCACAAAAATGTGGATACTTATGTTCACGAAAAGAAATGCTCTCTCCACAGATTAAACATTTCTGTGGAAAGAAAATATTAAGAAAACTATTCAATTTGACAGCTCCTTACTAATATACTATTATAAGCATATATTCTGGGGGAGGGGAATATGAATCCTATAGATAATAATATCAACAAAGTCGCATCAATAGAAAAAAAGATTAAAACAGAGCGTATAGCTCTCAAAAAAAATTTAAAAGCGAACCTCAAAAACAAAAACCAAATAGCAACGGACGAATCTCTGGAAAAAGTGAAGAGAAGCATTAACGAGAACTACATATACAAACAATTCATAAATCACAACGAGGAAATATCAAGGACCATTTATTTAAAAGATACATTACAGGCCCTTTTCAATGAACTGCAGAATACTCAAAATTCCAAACAGGCAAGAGAAATCGTCGAAAATTATATAAACAGTTCTACCTTCAAAGGTGTTAAAGTGCTTAAAAATTACGAAGGACTCTTAAAAACGGGGGACAAAACAGCAATCGGAGATACAATATCCAAGCTCTTATCTTCCATAGACTACAAATTAAAAAGGCTTAATACAATAATCCAAAATCTTGACTCCATACTAAATCATAGATTTGACAACACGACAAACACACTAAATGAGATTATAATTTCACTTTCAAAAAATCAAAACAGCAACATAGAAAATCTTATTTCGAACATTCAGAGCGAGAGAGTTATAAAATTACTCAAGGGCTAGAATAACAACTTTTGTGCGAAATTACTCCCCAGAGATTCATTTATCCAACTCTTTCTTTAACTCGGCAATGAAGTTAAGCGCCTGAAGCGGGGTCATACTGTTTATATCCGCCTCTCTTAATCTATCGATAACGGCTTGCTCCTCACTAAAAAGTGACAATTGGTTACCAACCTCTAGAGCAACTTTAGAAGAAGGGTGTTTTTCGATTACACCGGATGATTTTGTCTCATCTTTTTCCTCACCGATACTTTTAATCATCTCCAGTTTTTCTATTTTGTGTTCAAGTAGATAATTAGCCCGTTCGATTATTTCACCCGGTACACCTGCCAACCTAGCTACATGCACACCATAGGATTGATCGGCAGGCCCACTCACTACTTTTTTCATAAAGATTATTTCATCTCCACTTTCCACCACATTCATAGACATGTTAATCAACCCCTTCGCCCTTAACTGAGTAAGCTCATGGTAGTGAGTAGCAAACAGAACAATGGCTCTAAGTTTGTTCAACAGATATTCAACAATGGCCCATGCAATCGCGAGTCCATCACGTGTACCCGTACCCCTACCCACTTCATCCATAATAACAAGACTTTTATCAGTGGCAGAGCGAATTATATTGGCGGTCTCGTTCATCTCCACCAAAAATGTGGATTCTCCCCTTGCAAGGTTATCCGTTGCCCCAACCCTACAGAAAATTTGATCTACAATCCCAATTTCGGCATCTTCCGCAGGTACAAACGAGCCTATATGTGCCATCAAAACGATAAGTGCCACCTGACGCAGATACGTTGATTTTCCTGCCATATTGGGACCGGTAAGTATCATTAGATAGTTCTCTGTATTGGACAAGTTGGTACTATTCGGAATGAAGGCACCATTTGGAAGAGCCAACTCCACCACAGGATGTCTGCCGTTACTTATCCTAACCAAACTACGTTTTACTATCCTGGGCCGGGTGTATCCCCTAACAGTAGCCCCAAAGGCAAATGACTGAAAAACATCCAAGTCTGAGACACTGTCTGCGATCTTTAATAGATCAGATACATGCTTTTTTACACTATCTCTAACCTCAAGAAAAATTTTTCTCTCAAGCTCAACGATCCTCTCCGAGGCATTGTTTATTTCAACCTCGTACTTGCCAAGCTCCTCTGTAGAAAAACGTTCACCATTAACCAAAGTCTGGCGCCGTATATAGTAATCTGGAACCAGATGAAGGTTGGATTTTGTTACCTCAAGAAAATACCCTATTACCCTATTATACTTTAATTTCAAATTACCTATTCCCGTTTTTTTTCTCTCCCTTTCCAGATAATCCTTAAGTATTTTTCTCGAGTTATCCCTTATATTTCGCAGTCTATCCAACTCTTCGCTGTAACCCTCTTTAACAATATTACCCTCGTTAATTAATACAGCGGGTTCTTCTTTTATCGCTTTCTCTATCAAATTTACAATCCTCTCAATGATTGCAATCCTCTCCCCTATGGGCCTTACATACGTTTTTACACCAACCTCACCATTAAGTTGTTCGTAAACCAGCATCACACTCTTCAATGCCGTTTTAATCGCAACAAGATCCTTCGGACTAGCCTTGTTCATAGCCACCTTTGAAGAGAGTCGCTCAACGTCAAGTATCTTGGAAGCAACCTCTCTAAAACTGGCAAGTAATAATTGATTCTTATAAAAAAACTCTACCGCGGAGAGGCGTTTATCTATCTCATCAATATCCCGAAGTGGATTCAAAATCCACCGTATTAATTTTCTGGCACCCATTGCTGTTTTTGTATTGTTGAGAACCTCGAAAAGGGTATGTCGTTTACTGTTATCCTGCATGTTCCTTATCAGTTCGAGATTTCGCTGAGTAGACTCGTCAAGGTTTACATACTCCGTTTCTCTGTAGACTTTAAAATTAGTTATATGTGGAAGAACAGACCTGGAGGTGCTCTCCAAATAATCCAGAATGGTTCCGGCAGCTACTATTTCCGGTGAATTGTCATCAATTCCAAAACCCTTAAGGTTAGCAACGGCCAGTTGTTTCTTTAATCTCTCCCTGCATACATCTATGTCAAAATTCCAATCCGGGAATCTGTTTATAACTACATTACTCCTCTCTTCTAGAATCTGGTTTATATCGTTATCACTTTCAAACAGCGACTCCTGTACAATAATTTCTCTAGGAGATATACGATTTAACTCCTTCCTTATTTGTTCTCTCTTCTCATCCACAGAGAAAGAGGTAGCACAAAACTCCGAAGTAGAAAGATCCACATATGCAAGAGAATACCTATCCCTGTACTTCCCTATTGAGAGGAGATAATTATTAGAAGTCTGTTCAAGCAACTCTTCATCAACCACCGTACCCGGTGTTATAACCTCAACCACTTCTCGCTCTGCTATACCTTTGCCTGGTTTTGGGATAAAAGTCTGCTCACATATGGCAACCTTTTTCCCCGCCTGTAACAACTTTAGGATATAATTCTTGGAGGCATGATATGGAATCCCACACATCGGAACTCCATTTCGTTGGGTCAACGTTAAATTCAATAAGCTGGAGGCTTCTTTTGCATCCCCCTCAAACATCTCATAAAAATCACCCAATCTGAAAAAAAGGATAGTATCACGATACTTTTCCTTTATTTTTTTATACTGCTGCATCATAGGAGTTGATAATACTGCCATAGTGGAATTATATTATATGTAGTAGGAGGAGACAATATGAATGTAGAGGATGTTTCCCAGGTAAAACCACCGGAGAATATATACAAACCGGACAGCAGCGATAGTGTAGATAAAACATCAAAGGACGAGACAGAAACAATAGAGAATCAAGACAACGAAACTCAAACTAATGATGTGCAAAACAACAACGATCAGTACACTCAGTATAACGTAAATTTGTTGGCATAGATGAAACAGGAGTGATCTCTGATCACAAATCTCTCATATTCTATCTTTGAGCCTGATGGGCCGAAAGATAACTCTCGAGAATAACAGAGGCAGCAAGGCCATCTATTTTATTCCGGGAGTTTTTTCGTGTTTTACCGTACTCTCTAACTATTGATTCTGCTATCCTGCTACTGTACCTTTCATCCCAGAGAATCGATTCAATCCCCTCCTGTCTCAACCTCTTGGAAAACTCCTCCGAACGCAAGCACCCTCTACTCTTCCCACCATCTTCTCTAAGGGGATAACCGACTATTACCCTTTCTACATCCTTATCTCTACAGATAGCTTTGATATTTTCTATTAATCTCTCCTCGTTAATATAGCGTATCACACCGTAGGGAGAGGCTATCATCTTCATCGGGTCGGTAAGAGCAAGACCTATACGCCTAGTTCCCAAATCCACCGCCAATAATCTGCCCATTATTCACTTCCACTGTAACTTTTCCCTGTTCGCTTCATTAATTCAGCAATAACTTTATCGGTTATATCTATCTCTGGTGTCCAGAACAAAAATTGATCACTCTTTTTCAGGATCAAAGAAAAACCCTCGCTTTCAGCCACATACTGAATAGCATCTGCAATCTCACTGATAAAGGCATTAGAATTGGCAAGATTCTGAGCCAGTTGTTTTAACTGCTGGGTTTTGATTCTAGTATACTCATTCAAAAACTGCTTCTTCTCAAAAATTTCTTTGTCTAATTCTAAGGCTTTTTCCTGATCTCCCCTATTCTGTGCATCTACCTTCTCATTTTCAAGATTGAGTATCTCATCTTTCTTCTGCTGAATCTCTTTCATATAGGTATTGCGTAACTCTTCAAGCTTTAGCACCTCTTTAGATTCCTTGTAATAAACCGAATATACCTTTACTATATCAACAATCCCCACCTTGGTAATCTGAGTAGCAAACGCACCCTCCAAACAGACCAATCCGAGGATAATTCCAATCATCAATACGTATTTTTTCATTACTCATCCTCCTCTGCTATTTATCTTCAAAAATTATCCCCCCCAAGGGATATTACAAAATCTAGTGTCAACCCACCCAAATTAAGTCCTCCATCTTTCCACACAATACCGTTGTTCTTTATCTGGAATCCTTTAGCAAGATAGAGTCTTATAGGAAACTGTGGAATGGTAAATCTTATCCCCGCTCCAAAACTGAAAAGCATATCCTCTATGGACATATGAGTAAAATCTTCAGGGGTAGCCCAAAGACCAGCTCCATCACAAAACAAGACACCCCACAGAATTCGTTCGGCTATAGGTACTCGTAGCTCCACTCTATTGTCCCATAACACTCTCCCGTAGCTCAAAGGAGTGGTGCCAGTAGACCAACCTCTCGCCACATTCATCCCGTCTATATAGAGAAGATCCGTA
>Ga0256914_1004536_pt1 | contig 10380 bp, 9 predicted proteins | sample HulkmetaG_FD_191571 | JGI IMG/M metagenome (GOLD analysis project Ga0256914, IMG submission 191571) | Hydrothermal chimney microbial communities from Main Endeavour vent field at the Juan de Fuca Ridge, Pacific Ocean - Hulk | ecosystem: Environmental > Aquatic > Marine > Hydrothermal vents ...
CTATCCATTCACAACCCTGGTCCCAAGCCTCGGGGTGGTGGAGTTGAGCGACCTGCGTACCATGGTGATGGCAGATATCCCCGGCCTCATCGAAGGCGCACATGAGGGCGTAGGCATGGGCATAGAGTTCCTGAGGCACATTGAACGCACAGGGGTCCTGCTCTTTATCATCGATGCATCCACAGGGGCTGAAGAGGCCGTGGCCACCTACAGGATGCTGGATCGGGAACTCTCCCTGTACAGCACCCCGATAGCCGACAAGCAGCGGATAGTGGCTCTGAACAAGATCGACATTACGCCCCACAAGGATGTAGAGGCACTGAGACAGCTACTCTGCAAGGAGAAGGGCATAAAAGAGGAGGGCGTATTTGCAATATCAGCGGTAACCGGCAAGGGAATTAACCAGCTCATAGAGGCCCTATACCAAAAGACTATCTCTTCAACCTGAATGTTCAATCTGGGTTCAAGGAGCCAGCCACATCAAGAATGGCCTTGACATACGGCCTGCTGTGATTGTAATGGAATACGACCTTTTCCTGGGCCTTTCGGCTGAGCCCTGGCCTCCAGCCGTAATATCTGAGATAGTTGGCCATACTGCCACACGCATCTGTTTTTTGGAACAGATCGATACGCCCGTCACGGTCAAAGTCCACGCCAAACTTCAGCGCATTTGAGGGCATGAACTGGCACAGGCCTATTGCCCCAAAGATGGACCCCTTCAGGGTGTAGATATCCATCCGGTTCATCCTGCAGTATTTGAAAAGCGCCTTCAGCTCTCTGTATGCCCAGTTGGACTTTTTCTCAAGGGTCTTACGGGCCTGTGCCGCCCTCTCCCCCTTGATATAGCGTGGCGGAAGCCATCTTTTCACATCCTCCCACTCTGAACCAAGGGCCATGCTGGACAGGATGTTCACTGCAGGGCCTGCCCCAAGATAATTTCCCAGATCTGTCTCCACGAGGAGTATGGCCACCTCCAGCTCGCCAGGCACCCCGAACTCCTCCTGGATACGATCAAAGAGTTGCCTGTTCTCCCTGAGATACTTCCTGGCCCTGTTCAACCTCTCAGGCCGCAAAAACCGGCCGTAATCAAGCTTGTACTCGTTATGGGTGACCTTTCTCGGCATTACCCTTGGGTTGAACCTAACCGAAGGTGAGGCGTAGAGCCGCCTGACAAATACAGGGTCCTCTCCATCAGCAATGAGCCTGTTCACAAGGGGGAGCCATATGTATGGCACCTTGTCCCCACCTGCTCCATGGTGCCTCTTGTCCTGTGTGGTCCTCTGTGCATGAACAGCACTGCTCACTCCAAACAGGAGCAGCACTGCCACCAGGACAGGAAGAAATGTTGCAGGATGGCATCCCCTTCTGCCAGATGCCCGCCCCTTTTGATATATCATGTTTGAAATTGCCATAAGCCTCCTGCGGCTGACCCGTTCCTGGCCTAATCCTGGAACATCCGGCCCAGGCTACCCAGCACCGAGCCCTCTCCCTGAGTGCTGTAGCCTGCGTTGTTCTCTGGAGCTGCCCGGTGCAACCTGCCTGCAAGCCTGGAGAAGGGCAAGGACTGCAGCCATACGTGGCCAGGCCCCACAAGCTGTGCGAAGAAGAACCCCTCTCCACCAAACACGGCAGACTTAACATCTCCCACATACTCAATATCATAGGTGACAGAACGGGTGAGGGCAACGAGACATCCTGTATCCACCCGCAGGGCCTCGCCAGGCCCGAGCTGCCTCTCGACAATGGTGCCTCCTGCATGGACAAAGGCAAGCCCGTCACCTTCAAGTTTCTGCATAATGAAACCCTCACCCCCAAACAGGGCAACACCTATCTTCTTCTGGAAGGCAACACCTATTGAAACACCCTTTGCACAGCACAGAAAGGCGTCCTTCTGGCAGATGATGGTATTGTCATACTCTCGCAGGTCAAGGGGAATGATCTTTCCGGGATAGGGGGCACTGAACGCCACCCTTCCCTTTCCAGGCCCTGTGTGGGTAAACACTGTACAGAACAAACTTTCCCCTGTAATGAGACGTTTTCCAGCGCCGATCAACTTGTCAAATATCCCACCGGCCTGTGACTGTGCGCTTCCGTCGCCAAACACGGTCTGCATCTCAATGCCATCAGTCATGTACATCATTGCCCCGGCCTCTGCAACAGCGCTTTCACCCGGATCCAGTTCTATCTCCACAAACTGCATCTCATGACCAAATATCTCATAGTCAATCTCATGGGCATGGGTCAGAGACGCAGACGGCGGAGGAGGCGCTGGAGAAGAAGATGAAACCGGTGCCGTAAGCCCTGTCTGCGATGCATAGACCCAATCCTGCATGCCCTCGCGCCATACCAGCGTATCCGGCGGCAAAGCGCCTGACTGCAACTGCTGTCTTATCTGTGACTCAGGATAAGGACCGCGCGACTCACCGTTTATTGCGATAAACCAGCTATCATTCATCAAACACCTCCTGTGACAGAGATTCCGGACATTGCCACTGACTTGCCCGTGTCCATCACACTTGACCGGCACACAAAAGAAAGGCGGCCAATGAAAAAGGCCCGGTTGGATTCAGGATTGATGGAGCACTCCATAAGTCAGTTAGTTTTCCGGGTTTCCAAACCCAGGTTTGTGAAAGTTGCACATATTGCAATATCGACCTGAAACGCAACAAGAGCCAAGAAAAATTATTTGGCACCCCCGTAATGCAGGGCAATCCACACCGTATCCTCATGTTGTGAAGTCCACTCAACCCTGTGCCTCTCATGAGCGGGTATGATGACATAATCACCAGACTCCATGACCATATGCCGGCCATCGCTCTCAAATTCCAGCACTGCACTGCCCCTGAGAACCATCACCCACTCGTCATGATCCTGATCATACCACTGTCCCATAGGAGTTGTATGGCCCCTTGAAACTATCCTCTCCAGACGCAGCGTGCCAGTCTCAACCATGACATCAAACAGTTCTTCAGGCAGCTCGGATGGTATGTCCTGATATATACTCTTTTTTTCCATGTTGTTTGACATTGATATAGATTATGTTTTACTGAAAATATCGAACCGCGACAACTTCCACAATACTGGATCATAATGCAGTAACATTAATAAAACCAACCACACGTATGGCCTCTTGCCTCAAAACGCTGATCCCTGCAGCGAGATACCTACTTATGTCATAAAAGCTCATCATAAACAATCTTTCCCGCATTTCATCTCAGGAAACATCATACTACAGGACACCTGAAATGCAGAAGCAACCGGCAAAGGCAGGGGGCTTTTTTCATGGTTTTGACTGCGGACAAATTTATCATTACCTGAATTGAGCGTTTCAAATCATGTGACGGCCAAAACATTTATGCCAACACCATTGGGTGGCGGACAATTTGGCAAAAAAACAGCATTAATCCCCTGCAATTACAGATGAAATAAAATTTCACACGATTTGAAACACTCAATTCAGGACTAACAGATCATTGTAACTGATGTAGATGTAACTGTTCACAGTGTTATTTGCGGGTATTATCGTACAACTGTCCGAACTGTATCTGCTTACAGGGTATTACAGATACAAGGCGGATGATACGCAGGCCGTACTCCCTGTACTTCAAGTGCCCCACAGTAAACGAAGACTCCGAGGCAGTAGATGTGGTACCCTGTGAACAGATATCAGATTGAGGAAATATTATGACTGTGGAACATCCTGAGGGCAATCCCAATATTGTCAAGATCCACACAGAAGCCGCTGCCTCCAACCTTCGTTCTCTGTCCATGAGGCTGGATGAGGGGGTTCAGATAATGCCTGTGGTAAAGTCTGATGCCTATGGACACGGCATTGTGGAAATAAGCCGCAGGCTGATACAGGAAAATAGTGTCTGGGGCCTGGGCATAGCCACTGTCCAGGATGCCATTTGTCTGCGAAATGCCGGCATCACAGACAGGCTATTTCTGCTTGCAGGGTGCTTTCCAGGTGACGAGGCGGCTGTGGCAGAGCTGGACGTGGTGGTTGGTGCCATCTCAACGGAAATGATAGACAGGCTTCAAAGTGCTGCACGCAGGATGAATACCCGTATCCATGTACATGTCAAGGTGGATACAGGCATGGGCAGATACGGTCTTTACCCTGACCAGGTCGCAGAGATGGCCGGGTGTCTGGACAGATGGCCAAACCTGCTCTTCCAGGGCATATACACCCACATGCCGGTTGCAGATGACAGAGACAATGATTTCAACCACCACCAGATACGCATCTTCTCATCACTGGTCAGGCAAATCAGGGAACTTGGCTGGAGACCAGACTATGTTCATATGGCAAACTCAGCAGCCATATTCAACTTTCCGGCCTCACACTTCAACCTTGTAAGGCCTGGCATAGCCATATACGGCAGCCTTCCAGACAGTCAGGACCGGTTGGGGCTGAACCCGGTCATGTCCTTTTCCAGCACTATTGCAAGCATAAAACAGATGCCGGCAGGCAGGGCCATCGGCTACGGTCATGCGGCAAGCATAGAAAAAAATTCAGTGGTCGCCGTGGTTCCCACAGGTTATGATGACGGCTACATGCGATCCCTCTCCTGCAGAGGGTTTGTACTTGTAAAGGGTACACGCTGCAATATACTGGGGCGTATCTGCATGAAGGCATTCATGGTGGATGTGAGCAATGTGCCAGAACCTGCAGTGGGAGACAGGGTCGTGCTCATTGGATCTTCTGACAGCCAGACCATTACTGTGGATGACCTTGCCTCATGGGCCAACACCATCAGCTATGAGCTTCTGTGCCTCATAGGGACAAGGAATCCACGCATAACCGTTTGATCAAAGAAGATATTGGAGGAAAAACGTGTTCGGAATAGGTGTTCCCGAGCTGATGCTGATACTGGTTCTGGCCCTTATAGTGCTTGGACCTGACAAGTTGCCACAACTTGCAAAACAGATAGCCAGGTTCGTTGGTGAACTCAAGAAGGCATCCGAGGACTTCAAGAAGCAGCTTGATATAGAGGGGCTTGAAGACATCCGTGAACTCAAGGAGATGGCTGACCTGAAAAATCCTCAGCAATGGAGAAAGAATTTTGACAGGCTCATGGATATTGACACTGTCTCAGGTACAGTTGGCCCTGCAGGAAGCGGTGAGATACCAAAGACCGACTCCGAACCTGACCTCATTGGTGGACTTGGCCCGGAGTGGAAGGTGGCCAGGGGCGGGGGGGGCACGCCAGGGAATACGGCATCAGGAGAGCCGGAAAGGGAGCTGCCATTGGACAACGTAATAAACCCTACCATTGACCCGGAGATGATAGAGGCTATAGACTCGGAACAACCGGCTGAAAAAACAGAACAACATGCTGAAGAAAAGCATGCCTCGCAGGACACAGGCTCCAAAAAAGAGAAGTGATGCACAGTGAATCCCTACCGGTAAAGGCCCACCTGAATGAGCTGAGACACAGGCTGATAATCTGTGCAGTCACACTGACAGTTTCCTTCATAGCCTGTTACGCCCTGTCCGACTACTTGGTTGACATCCTGTTCCTGCCTGTGAGAATGGGACTTCCACAGGGAAGCAAGATGGTATTTACTGCGCTGACAGAAGGCTTCATGACCTATCTGAAGGTATCGTTCTGGGCGGCAGTTATCATATCAAGTCCGGTATTCCTGTATCAGCTCTGGAAATTCATTGCACCTGGCCTCCTGCCAAACGAGCAACGTACCATGCGTATCATCCTGATTACCGGCACCACCCTGTTTGGAGCCGGCGGGATATTCGGCTACTGGGTGGTCATGCCTGTGGTCATATCCATCATGATGGGATATGCCGGACCTGATCTGCAGGCCATGCCAAGACTCCAGAACTACCTGCTATTTGCCCTCAAATCCATCTTTACGTTTGGGCTTATCTTTGAAATACCGTTCCTTATGACCATGGCCACCAAAACCGGGCTTATCTCACAGAGATATTTCCGGAAGAATCGCAAGTTTGCCTATATCGCCATGTATCTCATGTCAGTAATGATGGTACCAACCGACCTGTTCTCACAGTTACTGCTCTGTCTGCCCCTTGCAGGTGTGTACGAGGCTGGTATCCTGCTCAGTTCTCTGTTCTCTGCAGGCAGTGCCAACAGGCATGATGACAGAGAAGGAAATTGAATATATAGAAGATAAAAACTCAACAGAAGCACATAGGGAATAGGCCATGCCAGGAAACAGCTTTGGACAGAATTTTCGCATAACCACTTGGGGAGAATCCCACGGACCAGCCCTTGGGGTAGTGATAGACGGCTGCCCGCCCCGCCTACCCCTGTCTGAACAGGTCATCCAGACAGCCCTTGACAAACGGCGCCCTGGCAAGGGAGGAGTGGCAGAGACCACAAGAAAGGAACCTGATCGGGTAGAGATACTCTCAGGCGTGTTCAACGGACTGACCACAGGCACCCCCATATCTCTTGCCATCAGGAACCAGGATGCAAAGAGCAAGTCCTACTCCAAACTCGAACGGCTGTTCAGGCCTGGACATGGAGACTTTACCTACTGGAAACGCTACGGGATAAGGGACCACAGGGGAGGGGGACGCTCCTCAGGCAGGGAGACCGCGGCCCGGGTGGCTGCAGGGGCAGTTGCGCAGGTCCTCCTTGATTCAGAGGGCATTGCAGTACATGCCTATACCGTAGCCCTTGGTGGAATATGCGCCAAGGAGTTCAACCTTGCGGAAATAGATAAAAATCGTCTGTTCTGCCCTGACAGTACCGCTGCCCAGAGAATGGAAGACAGGGCCGCAGAAGCCAGACAGGCAGGAGACTCCCTTGGCGGCATTGTGGAGGTCATGGCCACCGGGGTACCGGCAGGCATCGGAGACCCGGTATTTGACAAACTGGACGCTGAAATTGCCAAGGCCCTCATGTCAATTGGGGCAGTAAAGGGGGTGGAGATAGGCTCTGGCTTCAGGGCTGCTGCAGTGACAGGTTCCGAAAACAACGATCCCATCACCCCTGAAGGTTTCGCATCCAACAACTCAGGCGGTATTCTCGCCGGGATATCCAACGGGGAACCGATTGTAGCCAGGGCTGCAGTCAAACCCATCCCTTCCATTGCCATCGAACAGGACACCATAGACATAGACGGGAATCCGGTAAAACTCAGTGTAAAGGGCAGACATGACATATCAGCTATTCCACGGATTGTACCTGTGTGCCAGGCCATGATGCGGCTGGTCATAGCCGACCATCTGCTGCGCACACGAACACTCAACGCTTGAAAACAGACAGGACCTTACCTACAAAGGAACAGTTAAGACATGGAAAAAATGGAGACAAGTCCTGCAGGAGATGCACCTACCATAGGGATCATCGGGGGAAACGGCCGGATGGGCAAATGGTTCACCCGTTTCTTCCGTGATACCGGTCTGAAAGTTACTGTCTCGGACATTGATACCGAGATCACACCAATAGATATTGCGAAACAGTGTGATATTGTCATACTGTCACTTCCAATGGAGGTGTTTCCCACTGTCGTGGAGGAAATAGGCCCATCCATACCGGAAGGATCACTTCTCACAGACTTCTGCTCCCTCAAGGAGCGTCAGGTACGGTGCATGCTTGAACACTCTTCGTGCAGTGTCATTGGCACTCACCCGCTGTTTGGCCCCATAGAGGAGAGCATCCGGGGCAGGAGAGTAGCCATATGTCCGGCAAGAGGAAAACGCTGGCTTGCCTGGTGGGAGGGTTTTTTCAGATACCACGGGGCCAAAACCACAATATTCTCTGCCACAGAGCATGACCGGAGCATGGCATGGGTCCAGGCACTGAACCACTTCATACTGCTGTGCCTCGGAAAGGCGCTGGAAGAAGACGGCATTGACCTGAACCATGTGTTTGAACTCGCCACCCCAAGTTTCGAACGGCAGCTTCACATTGTTGCAAGGCTCTGTTTCCAGGATCCTGAACTATATGCCACCATCCAGATGGCCAACCCATACACGGGAACTGCCATTGAGACATTCAGCAACTATGCACAGATACTCAAGAACATCCTGCACAACAGAGACCGGCAGGCGTTCATATCCATGTTCAAAGAGGTCCAGGAACTTGGACCACGGCTCCTGAAACACTTTGAAGAAGAAGCGGCAAAATAGAAAGGCTGGAGGTCATGATACTGACCGTGGCCTTCCCCCCTGGATCAGCAGCCATGGCAAGGGGGCGGTTCTGCACGTACACGTGGTACCAAGGGCCTCTGCCACAGCATTTTCAGGCATTCATGGCGAACGCCTGAAGATAAAGGTCCAGGCCCCGCCTGTGGAGGGTGCAGCCAACAAGAGCATAGAAAAATTTTTAGCAAAAAAATTTTCGCTTAAGCGAAAATCCGTTGTCCTTACCTCAGGGATGCGAAGCAGGCAAAAATCTTTCCTTCTTATTGGCATCACGCCTCTCGAAGTGCTCTCCATGATCAAGAGCAGCCCATAACTCCATTCTGTGGGCATACTGCCGGCAAAGGCGGTGCTCCTTCCCATGGTCTTGACCGCGGGCAAACATATCATCAACAGATAATAGCAACCCATAACCTGAATTGAGCGTTTCAAATCATGTGAAACCTTGTTTTATCTTTAATTACAGCAAATTAATGCTGTTTTTTTTGTGAAATTACCCGTCACCCAACGGATTTGCTGTAACTGTTTTGCTTTCTACATAATCTGAAACCGCTGCGGGATCCCCAATTTCGCATGATCTGCTGCCTCGGACTCTTCCCATACCTGTCGGATACTTGAAGTACAGCAGTACCTCTTCGTATCCTCCGCCTTGCACCTCACACAAACCTGGGAATCGCTCAATCCAGGCATAAGCTTTAACAGCATGATAAAAAACACCATCTGCCGTGTGGATATCCTGCAGTGTGATCATTCAGGCACCTTAAACAAACCCGCCTCAGATGCCGATATAGAATAAGGCACGAGAGTTGCGTCGAGCCTATCCGGTTTCCGAAAATACGCACTCATGCAACAACACTATCAATATCCAAAGAGGACGGTTTTATGCCAGTATATATTTGGGAATACAAGAACAAGGCGGGGATGAAGATAAAGGAGGAGATCGAGGCAAAGGATGAAAAGACCGCCCTGATGCTCCTCAGCAGGCGTAACATAAAGCCTGACAAGATCAAGCAGAAGCCCAAAGACCTTTTTGAAAACGTAGCCTTTTTCCAGCCAAAGGTTACCACCAAGGAGATCGTCATATTTACCAGACAGCTTTCCACCATGATTGATGCAGGGCTTCCCCTGATCCAGGGCCTTGAGATACTCAGCTCACAGCAGGAAAACCCAACATTCAGAAAGATGCTCAAGGAGATCAAAACGGAAGTGGAGAGCGGGCTCACCTTTGCCGATGCCCTAAAAAAATTCCCCAAGCACTTTGACAAGCTCTTCTGCAACATGGTGGCAGCAGGCGAGATGGGCGGTATCCTGGATGATGTGCTCAGGCGTCTTGCCACATACATGGAGAAGGCAGAGGCACTGAAGGCAAAGATCAAGAGCGCCATGAACTACCCCATCATTGTGCTTTCAATCTCGTTTGCCGTTATTGCCATCATCATGATCTTTGTCATACCAGTATTTTCAAAGATGTTTGAGGACTTTGGCTCCGCCCTGCCCATGCCTACCCAGGTGGTGGTGAACATGAGTAACTTCCTCAAGTCATACTTCTTTGCCCTGGCAGGAGGCATTGCCATACTGATATTTGCAATAAAAAAATTTTACAAGACGGAAAAGGGCAGATGGATCATGGACAAGATGGCGCTACGCGCCCCTGTTTTCGGCCCGCTTCTCAAAAAGGTAGCAGTGGCAAAGTTCACCAGGACCCTTGGGACCCTGATAAACAGCGGTGTACCCATAATAGAGGCACTGAATGTGGCAGCCGGCACTGCTGGAAACAAGATCGTGGAATTTGCCATAAAGGACGTAAAGACCAGTATCAGCGAGGGGCGCAGCATAGCCCAGCCACTGATGGAGAGCGGAATTTTCCCTGGCATGGTGGTGCAGATGATCTCTGTGGGAGAGACAACAGGCGCGCTTGACGCAATGCTCAACAAGATTGCCGACTTCTATGATGAAGAGGTGGATACTGCGGTAGAGGGGTTAACGGCCATGATCGAACCCCTTATGATTACATTCCTTGGCGGCTTTATAGGTGGGATAATTGTGGCCATGTACCTGCCCATATTCAAGATGGCAGGTGCTGTGGCAGGATAAGACCGGAAGAAAAAAATATGGGGCACAAAAAAAATCCCCTGCCTCCTATACGGGGCCAGGGGATTTCCATTTTCGAGTCTCGCACAACATTTGCTCAATCAGGCTGCATCAGCCCCTCTGTGACAGCACCAACACCGCACACAGGGATAGACGCC
>Ga0256914_1004537_pt1 | contig 10379 bp, 7 predicted proteins | sample HulkmetaG_FD_191571 | JGI IMG/M metagenome (GOLD analysis project Ga0256914, IMG submission 191571) | Hydrothermal chimney microbial communities from Main Endeavour vent field at the Juan de Fuca Ridge, Pacific Ocean - Hulk | ecosystem: Environmental > Aquatic > Marine > Hydrothermal vents ...
CCTTTGGACCAGAAAGAAGCCATCCGTGCATTACTCCGTGTGCGCATTCGCTCCATCGACGCCGGTAAAATGAACGAACACCACTTCTTCAATGTGGCGGGAATGGGTCTGGATGCGGTTATCAGCCACAATTTCGAACAATTTGGCGTTCGTGGGCCGCTACCTTATTTTGTGGTGGGAACCAAAGCTTATTTAACCTATCAACCGCAGGAGGTGGTCATCCGCACCGAAGAGCAAACCATTCGCACCGCCCCTCTTTTGCTCAGCGTTGCCAATGCTCCCCAGTATGGTAACGGAGCCATCATTGCTCCGCAGGCCCAACCGGATGATGGCCTGTTAGACGTGTGCATCCTGGAACCGCTTCCCCTGTGGAAAGCCGCTTCCCACCTGCACCATCTGTTTAACGGAACCATTCAGGAATTAGAAGAATATCGCACTTTCCGGGCAAAATCGCTCACTATCGAACGGCCGGGACCCGGTCCCATCCACACGGACGGGAATCCGCATCAGGAATCGGCGGAGGTTCACGTGGAAGTGCTGGCCGGTGCACTCAATGTGGCAGTACCCGCCCCGGCGGAAGAGTAACCCGCCTCCGGGATTACTCACGCCGGTTTTTTATTTTTCTCCGGTAGAACCAAATCCGCCCCGGGTGGTTCCGGCAAAATCAGGACGCTCCTGCTCCTCCCATTCAATTTCCGGCAATTCGTTTTTCTCGAAGATAATTTGCGCAATGCGCTGGCCTTTTTCAATGACCAGCGGTTTTTCCGGATACGGGTCAGTGGGATTGTAGTGGCGAATCATTCCGATTTTCACTTCGTCCTCGGGTCCGCAGTAGTCCTCATCCACAATCCCCACATCGTTAATCAGGCTCACCCCGTTTTTCACAGCAAATCCGCTGCGGATAAAAATCTTAAAATAATAGCCCGGGGGCGACTCGATGATTAACCCGGTGGGTACCAGCACCGGCCGGCCGGGATACAGTTCCACCCGTTGCGCGGCATACACATCCAGTCCCACTGAGCGCTCCGTTTTTCGCTCCGGCAACGGGATGCTTTTGTCCTTGCGATAAATCCGAATCTTCATTTATTTACTCCTGTTATTGCTTTCGAACTTATCAAGAAGAGCTAATTATATGCAGAATCGATCCCCTGCCCAAGCACAATCTGATTTTTTCCCCCTTCTGCTGCTCACTGCTATTCCCTTCGAAACCAAAGCGGTGCGGACCGTTGGTCGCTGGAGGCAAATCTCCGCACCGTATCCGTTATTTGCCCGGGAGGGAAAACCGGTCTTTTTACTGGAGGTGGGGCTTGGGATGCAACTCCGCCCGGCGGATTTACGGGGGGTCATTCAGCGCAGCGCTGCACGAACCGTGGTCAACATCGGCCTTTGCGGGGCACTGGACCCGGAAGTTGCTCCCGGTAGTTTCTATCGGGTGAATCGGGTGGTGATGCCGGAGAAATCGGCCCGGATGGTAGCCGTCTCCTCTCACATCCACTCCCGGAATTTGCCCGTCCATTCCCTGCTTACCGTCAGCGAACCGGTGCTCTCCCGGGAACAAAGGGAAATGCTTTTCCGCCGGTATCGGTGCGGTCTGGTGGATATGGAAGCATATCGCCTGGCAGAAGCTCTTCGCAACGAACCCGTCTCACTGTACATCCTTAAATTGGTTTCCGACCGTGCGGACGAATCCGCCCTTCAATTCATTCAAAACAACATCTCCTTTCTGAACCAGCAGTTTCAGCTCCAGATTAAGAGGCTACTCTCCGGCTAATCCGAACTCTCACCCGGTTAACCCGAAACGTCTAAAAAATTCAGATTTTTTTAAGTTTTGCAAGGATTTGTCCCCTGTTTTCCTTAAATTGGAGCAAACTGTGGGGGGAATGTGTTTTTTCTCTCCTGCTTTTATTCATTTTAAACATCGAGAAATATGGCGGTTTCCCGAAGAAAGAAACGTGATCTCATCAAAGAAATTCAGGTTAAAGATCAGCGCATTGCTGAGCTGGAAGAAGAGTTAGCCAGGATATCCGGAACGAACGAGGCTTCACAGGAACTTCTCCATCTGTACCGGGCCATCGTGGAAGGCTCACATAGTTGCATTCTGGTAATTAATGAAAAGGGTCGGCTGGTTTACGTCAACCAGCAGGTGGAAGAGATTCTGGGGTATTCCAAAGATGAGTTAATCGGCGAAACATTTCAAACATTTCTGGCTCCCGAAGAAGTGGAACGGGTAACCAGCTATCATCTTCGGCGTCAAAAAGGGGAACCTGTTCCGAATCGGTATGAATTACAGATAAAACGAAAGGATGGTCAGATTCGGATCGCTGAGATTCGGCTGCAGATGTTCCGGGACCGTAAAAATCAACCCCGCACGGTTGCTCAACTGCTGGATATTACCGACCGCAAAAGAGCCCAGCAGGCACTTATTGAATCCCGCAAAAAGCTGATGAGCATCTTTGAAGCGATTGCCGATGCATTGACGGTGACCGACACCGAAGCCCGAATTGTGGACTGTAATGAGGCCATGATTCGCATGTACGGATACAATAATAAACAGGAAGTGATCGGATTAAGTGCACTGGATTTGATTCACCCGGACGACCGGGCGATTGCAATGGAAGACCTGCGACTGGCCATTGTACAAAAGACACCCCGACAACGGGCATATCGCTGTCTTCGCAAAAGCGGAGAGGTATTTCCGGTAGAACTAAGCGCTGCCGCCCTCCTGGATACGAACAGCCGGGTGATCGGATTTGTTGGCATTACCAAGGATATCACAGAACGCATCGCAAACGAGGAGCGGATTAAAACGCTGGCTCATGCTCTGGAAAGCGTTCGGGAATTTGTGACCATCACCGATTTGAACGACCAGATTTTATACGTGAACCGTGCTTTTCTGAAAGCCTACGGATACACACGCGAACAGGTAACCGGCCAGCACATCGCCATGCTACGCGCTCCGGATAATCCGCCAAACATTGGGGAAGAGATTCATCGCTCCACCCTTCAGGGCGGATGGTCCGGAGAATTACTCAATCAAGACAAGAACGGACGTGTTTTCCCCATTTTTCTTTCCACTTCGGTCGTGCGGGATGAACAGGGTAAACCGGAAGCGCTGATTGGGGTTGCCACGGACATCTCTCAACAGAAAGAGATGGAAAATCAATTGCGGCAAGTCCAGAAGATGGAAGCGATTGGACGTCTGGCCGGTGGCATCGCTCACGACTTCAACAATTTGCTCACGGTGATCAACGGGTACTGCGATCTGCTTTTGATGCAGGAACTCCCCTCCCCAACCGTCCGAAAAGGGATTGAAGAAATTCAGAAAGCAGGCGAAAAAGCCGCTGCGTTAACAGCCCAGCTTCTGGCATTTGGCCGGAAGCAGATCGTTCAGCCCTCTGTTTTCTCCCTGAACGACTTTTTACACGAAATCCGTTCCATGCTGACCCGATTAATCGGCGAGGAGATTGAGATTGTTTACCATCTGAACGAAGCGATCGGACACATCCGTGCAGACAAAAGCCAGATTCAACAGGTACTTCTGAATCTGGTGATTAACGCCCGGGATGCTATGCCCGGCGGAGGGCGAATTACCATCGAAACCAGCGAGGTAGATGCCAGAGAGCTTCCGCATTCCCCGAAAGAAACAAAAAAATCCGCCCGATATATCCACCTTGCCGTCTCCGATACCGGAATCGGAATGAATGAAGAAGTCCAGACGCACATCTTCGAACCCTTTTTCACCACCAAAGGCATGGGAAAAGGAACCGGTCTGGGACTCTCCATCGTGTACGGAATTGTTCGTCAGAATGGTGGTTTCGTTACTGTCCACAGCACCCCCGGCCAGGGAAGTACTTTTCACGTTTTCCTGCCCGCAGTCAAACCTCAAAAGCACCCCCGATCTCCCCATCGTTCCGTTGCAACAGACCTCCACGGCACGGAAACCATACTGGTGGTAGAAGATCAAAAAGAAGTCCGCGACCTGATTCACCATGCACTCAACCAGTACGGTTACACCATCATCATTGCCCGGGATGGGTTGGAAGCGCTGGAAATTTGCCGGAAAACCAATCAAAAAATCGACCTGATTCTAACTGACGTCATCATGCCTCACATGAATGGCCCACAATTGGTTCGAAAAATGCTCCAACTCTACCCCAACATCCGGGTGATCTTCATGTCCGGGTACACCGATAAATCCATCCCGAAAGAGGAACTCAACCGCCTGAACGCAACCTTCATACAAAAACCCTTCTCACATAATCAGCTTATCGAAAAAATTCGTGAACTTTTAAACGGATAATCACACGCACATCTCCACCACAAACATTCGCCAATCATTGTTCGGAATATGTCAATCCTGCTGCCCCTTTCCGGAATGAATCGATATTTCCAGACACAACCGCTTAAATCCTGATAATGCTTTGCTGAAAACGTCCCGGGGAGTAATGAAAAAGGGTGATTCTTCCGGCTCCGAAGGGGAGCAAAAGACTTCCGATCGCAATAAATATTTTGTAATTTTGAAAAAGTGATTGTCGAAAATGAAGTTGAATAATACCACAGGATCAGATATTATGGGAGAAAAAGTAAAGGCGCGCTTTTATCCGGATCATCCCATCCATCGGCATTTACGGGAACGTATCCTGATACTGGATGGTGCCATGGGAACGATGATTCAGCGGCACGTGCTGAGCGAAGCGGATTTTCGGGGGGAACGCTTCGCCAACCACCCGGTCGATGTTCGGGGGAACAACGACCTGCTCTGCCTGACCCAACCACAGATTATTCAGGACATCCATCGAGCCTATCTGGAAGCCGGGGCGGACATCATAGAAACCAACACGTTTAACGCCAATGGCATTTCGCAACAGGATTACCGGATGGAGCATCTGGTGTACGAGATCAATCGGGAAGCAGCGCGGCTGGCACGGCAGGCCGCCGATGAGTTCACCTCTGCGGACAAACCGCGATTTGTTGCTGGTGCCATCGGTCCCACCAATCGCACCGCTTCCATTTCCCCGGACGTGAATCGTCCCGGTTACCGCGCGGTGACCTTCGACGATCTGGTAGCCGCTTACACCCCTCAGATTCAGGGACTTCTGGATGGTGGTGCAGACCTGCTGCTTATCGAGACGGTATTCGATACGCTGAACGCCAAAGCAGCCTTATTTGCCATCGAGGAGGAATTCCTCCGCCGGGGCAGCCAGGTTCCCATCATGCTCTCCTTTACCATTGTGGACGTCAGCGGGCGCACGCTCTCCGGACAAACACTGGAAGCATTCTGGATTTCCGTCCGGCATGCAGACCTGCTGAGCATCGGTATCAACTGCTCACTGGGTGCCGCCCAGATGCGCCCGTTCATGGAGGAGCTCTCCCGGCTGGCTCCCATTTACACCAGCGTGTATCCCAACGCCGGTTTACCCAACGCCTTTGGCGAATACGAAGAAACCGCCGGGGTCACGGCCGGGTATCTGGAGGATTTTGCCCGCAACGGGTACATCAACATTGCCGGGGGATGCTGCGGCACCACCCCCGAACACGTACGCACCATCGCCCGGCGCCTGCAGAACATTCCCCCCCGAAAGCTCCCCCGGGTAGAAGAATATCCCGCCTTTAGCGGTTTGGAAGCGCTGGTGGTGCGCCCGGACTCCAACTTCATTAACGTGGGGGAACGGTGCAACGTAGCCGGTTCGCGGCGCTTTGCCCGGTTAATTCGTGAGGAGAAGTACGACGAAGCGCTGGAAGTAGCCCGCCAGCAGGTGGAAAACGGCGCACAAATTCTGGATATTAACATGGATGAGGGGCTGCTGGATTCGGAAAAAGCAATGGTCACTTTTCTGAACCTGCTGGCGGCGGAACCGGATATTGCCCGGGTACCGGTGATGCTGGACTCCTCCCGCTGGTCGGTAATTGAGGCGGGACTGAAATGCACGCAGGGGAAAAGCATCGTCAACTCTCTCAGTTTAAAAGAAGGGGAGGAAGCATTCCGGGAACATGCCCGCCTGGCGCGACGCTACGGTGCGGCAGTGATCGTCATGGCGTTCGACGAACAGGGCCAGGCGGAAACCGCCGAGCGCAAGGTGGAAATCCTCAGCCGGGCTTATCGCATCCTCACGGAGGAAATTGGCTTCCCGCCCCAGGAGGTGATTTTCGACCCCAACATTTTTGCCGTGGGAACCGGAATGGCGGAACATGCCAACTACGCGGTGGCTTTTTTAGAAGCCACCCGGCGCCTGAAAGCGCTGTTCCCCCAATCCCTGGTAAGCGGCGGAGTGAGCAATATCTCCTTCGCCTTTCGCGGCAATAACACCATCCGCGAAGCCATGCATTCCGCTTTTCTGTACCACGCCATCCGGGCGGGAATGGACATGGGCATTGTGAATGCCGGTCAAATCACCGTATATGAGGAAATTCCCCCGGAACTGCGGGAACGGGTGGAAGATGTGCTGTTCAACCGCCGACCCGATGCCACCGAACGACTGATTGAATACGCCCGGACAGTGAAGGAAACCAGCAAAACGGAAACCCGGGACCTGACCTGGCGCGAACAACCGGTGGAAGAACGCCTGAAACACGCTCTGATCAAAGGCATCACCGAATTTATCGAAGCGGACGTGGAAGAAGCCCGAACAAAATATCAGGATCCGCTGAAAGTCATCGAAGGTCCGCTGATGGAAGGGATGAACGTGGTGGGCGATCTGTTCGGTTCGGGAAAAATGTTTTTGCCTCAGGTAGTGAAAAGCGCCCGGGTGATGAAAAAAGCAGTGGCGTACCTTATCCCTTACCTGGAGGAAATGAAACGACAGAGCGGACAACCCGCCAGCACCGGGAAGATTTTGCTGGCGACGGTAAAAGGCGATGTGCACGACATCGGGAAAAACATTGTCGGTGTGGTGCTGGGCTGCAACAACTACCAGATCATCGATCTGGGTGTGATGACTCCCGCGGAGAAAATTCTGGCAACCGCCCGACAGGAGAAAGTGGACATCATCGGGTTAAGCGGCCTCATCACCCCTTCGTTAGATGAGATGGTGCACGTAGCGCGGGAGCTGGAACGCAGCGGTCTTCGCATCCCCCTGCTGATTGGCGGTGCAACAACCTCCCGAAAACACACCGCGGTGAAAATCGATCCGGTGTACTCAGCGCCAACTGTCCATGTCTCCGACGCTTCTCGCGGAGTGAATGTCGTGAGCCGCCTGTTAGACGCCAAACAACGCCCTGCCTTCCTGGAAGAAATTTCCCGGGAATACCAGCGCATCCGGCAGGAGCACGAAAAGCGCTACCGGGCCAGTGAACTTGTTTCGCTGCAACAGGCACGGCAAAACCGCTTCCGCACGGACTGGGAGACGCTGGATATTCCCCGCCCTCAAAAACCGGGCATCCACTACTTCTCCGCCTATCCGTTAGAGGAAATCCTTCCGTGGATTGACTGGACACCCTTCTTCTGGGCATGGGAAATGAAAGGCAAATATCCCGCTATTCTCAAACATCCCCGATACGGCACCGAAGCCCGTCGGTTGTTCGACGATGCCCGGGCGATGCTTGATGAAATGGTAAAACACCAGTGGCTCACCGCCCAGGCGGCAATGGGAATCTTCCCCGCCAACACGGTCGGATACGACGATATCGAGATTTATTCGGACCCGTCCCGGGAACACCTGCTGGCTATGGTACACACCCTGCGCCAGCAAAACCGTAAAAAGGAAGGGGAGGCAAATCTGGCACTGGCGGACTTTATTGCGCCCCGGGAGCTACCCTACCCGGATTATCTGGGCTTTTTTGCCGTTACCGCCGGGGTGGGCATGGAACAGATCGTGGCACATTACGAAAAAGCCCACGACGATTACCACGCCATCATGGTGAAAGCACTGGCCGATCGGCTGGCGGAAGCATTTGCCGAACTGTTACACTGGCGGGTTCGCCGGGAATTCTGGGCTTATGCCCCGGCGGAACAGTTCAACCCGGAGGAGATTCTGCAGGAGAAATATCGGGGGATTCGTCCGGCACCGGGTTACCCGGCCTGCCCCGATCATACCGAAAAAGCCACCCTGTTCGAGTTACTTCGGGTAAGCGAGCATACCGACATCCGGCTAACTGAAAACTTCGCCATGCATCCCGCCGCCAGTGTCTCCGGATACTACTTTGCCCATCCCCAATCACGCTATTTTGCAGTCGGGCGTATCGGGAAAGACCAGGTCATGGACTATGCCCGCCGCAAGGGAATGGACGTTAAAACCGTGGAAAAATGGCTTGCTCCCATCCTGGGTTATGACGTGTGAGGAGCGGGAAGCAAACTCCAACTATACCATCCAAAAGCTGAAATCGGGCTACTGGTTTGCCAGGAGGCTTCCATCCCCCGGTTAAATGAAATTCCGGTTGAATCTTCCCCATAATTTCCTATATTTTGATTTGTTTGAACCGGAGGAAAATCATGAAATTAATCGATGTGCTCAAACCGGAGTATATTAAAATTCCCCTGACTGGCGATTCCAAAGAGGCGGTGATCAAGGAACTCATCAGTACGCTGGCTCCTTTTCGCCTGTTCGGAGACCAGGATAAAGTGTTCCAGGCGGTGATGGATCGGGAAAAAATCATGACCACCGGCGTGGGGCGCGGTGTGGCTATTCCCCATTGCAAAAAGGAGGTGTGTCAGGAATTTGGCATCGCCATGGGCATCCATCCGGAAGGGGTGGATTTCCAGTCCATCGACGGTAAGCCTGCCCGGATCATTTTCCTGCTGGTCGGGCCGGAAAATAATCCCGGCATGCATATTCGTCTGCTCAGCCGAATCTCCCGACTCATCTCCAAAGAATCGCTGCGCGATCATCTGCTCCAATGCCACAGTGCGGAAGAGGCTTACGAACTGCTGAAAGCGGAAGAGGAAAAATACTTCGAGATTGCTTCATGAAACTACTGATTTTTGTGTTAAATAAAGAAGAACATCTGGAAGAAATTCTGGAAGCTTTTCTGGAATTGAACATTCAGGGTGCTACCATCATCGACAGCGTGGGGATGGGTTCCATTCTGGCTCAGGATATTCCCATCTTCGCCGGGTTCCGTAATTTATTGCAGGGCAGCCGTCCCGCCAACAAAACCATTCTGACCATTATTCCGGAAAAATTGGTGGAACCGGCTATTCAGGCCATCGAACAGGTCGTGGGATCACTGAAAGAACCCGGCAACGGAATTATCTTTGTGCTGGACGTGGACAAGGTGGTGGGGTTGACCAAGACGTTTTGAGGAAGAAGGGAATAGGGGACATAAGGGGGGATAGAGGTATTGGGAAAGATGAAGGCATGAGATTTTGTTTGGGGACGTTGCGGCAACATCATTGGTCCGTTTGGTGCCGAATCGGCCGGGTGAGAAAAATTCTGTGGTTCCGATTTACTCCGGAGGGAAGTGATTGAGATGCCGGAAAAATTTTTACCTGACGTCCCAATCACTCTCAATCATTACGCCTCTACAGAAAAAGCGAGAAGAAAGAAGGTTTTATGAGCAGGGATAAATGGGTTAAAATCGGGCCGTTGCCTGGCATCATTTACGCCGAAATGATCGCCGAGGTGCTGAAGAAAAAGGGGATTCCCCATACGGTGACCCAGGATGGCATCTCCACCGCTTACGGCATCTCTGGCACCAACATCGCTGGCAACGAAGCCTACATCCTGGTACCTCCGGAGTTTGAGGAAGAGGTTCTGCAAATTAAAGAAATGATGATCGACCACATATAACCGGCGGGAGTTCTGGTGGAATTCAGCAAGCTCCGCAAGACAGCGCAGATAAACATTCTCCGATTCCTCCAGCGTATCGATATGCCGGAGGATTTTTATATGCTGTTTCTGGCAGCACTGATTGGTGTGTTTGCCGGGCTGGGTGCTTATGTGCTGAATCTGCTGATTAATTTAGTGCACTACCTTTTCTTCAACCGGATGTACAATCTGGTGGAGATGGAGTGGTTTTCCTACCTCCTGTTAGCACTATTTCCCGCACTGGGTGGGCTGATTGTCGGCCTGGTGATCCATTTTTTCTCCCGCGAGAGTCGGGGGCACGGTGTGCCCATGGTGATCGAAGCAATTGCCAACCGGGGTGGTTACATTCGTCCCCGGGTAACCCTGGTCACCTCCATCACCGCCGGTACCACCATCGGTTCGGGGGGCTCCGCAGGGAAGGAAGGTCCCATTGTTCAGATTGGCGCAGCCATCGGTTCCACCGTGGGACAACTGTTCAATGTTTCCTCCGAACGGATGAAGGTGCTGGTAGCCACGGGCGCCGGAGCCGGACTGGCAGCGGTGTTCAATGCTCCGGTTACCGGTGTACTGTTCGCCCTGGAAGTGCTGCTGGCGGATTTCAGCATTAACGCATTTACCCCCATCATGTTTGCTACG
>Ga0256914_1004538_pt1 | contig 10378 bp, 12 predicted proteins | sample HulkmetaG_FD_191571 | JGI IMG/M metagenome (GOLD analysis project Ga0256914, IMG submission 191571) | Hydrothermal chimney microbial communities from Main Endeavour vent field at the Juan de Fuca Ridge, Pacific Ocean - Hulk | ecosystem: Environmental > Aquatic > Marine > Hydrothermal vents ...
TGGAGCAGCCGGATCACCTTTTACAGCAACAATTTTGCCCCCCTTAGTAGCCAACATGATACCACACCCAGTACCACAAAATCTACAAGCAGCCTTATCCCATCTCCACTCTTTTTGAGTAGCACTTGCCGCAGCCTCAGCATCTTGTGGAATGGATATACCAACAGCAGCAGCCGCAGACGCAGCAGCAGTCGTCTTCAAAAACTCTCTTCTTGAAATTGACATCTGTCCTCCTTATGTACAATTTATCGCTAGTTCGCAATAGTACAATTATATCGACATAAAATATAATTCTTGTTGATATTAGTCAAGAAAATTTTAGATATTCAATAGTAGAGAGGTAAAACAAAATAGGATAAAAACGGTCTTTAAACCGTTTTTACTTCGATAAGTCCGTTATAATTGGAGTAATTACATAAGATCTCTTCAACCCTTGACTGCCATAAAACACCAAACTCTTTTTTCTCTTGTGCTGTTGCTATTTGTTGCATAACCTTCTGCATTAGGGGTTGCATTTTTGGATCACCACCAACTACAGAGGGATTATAAAAAACATCTACACTTTGATTTGTATCTACTCTTGTAAATCTTGCATTTGATGATATAGAAGAGTCAAAGTTCATTAAAGAGTGCCTAGCAAATTTACCACCCAAACCTTTAAATCCACTCTTATCTGTAGCACCTGTAATATTAGAGATAACATTACCAATTACTCCAGCAACACCATCTTCCAATGACTCTTTGAACTCCACTTTAATATTACCACGAACGGGTAAAGTATCAGGATATAGGGCTTTTAGAGCCTTTAAGGTCATAAGATATGCACCACCAACTGTTGGACAACTATGTCCTGCTGATTTTACAATCTGCATATATTTAAATCTTATTTCGCCCTTTTCGAAACTACCCAAAACTTCGGCTAATGGGTCATAAAGTGTAATTGTCTCTACCTTGTCATAAAATGGAGGATAATTCATTATAATGCTCCCAATTTTTTCTTTACATCATCATTTGCCATACTTGGATTCCAAGGTGGGTCAAATGTTAGAATAGCCTCTACACTCTTGACTCCCTCAACCTTCATTACAGCATCTTTTGTCCAATTCATAAGCATCTCATGAAGAGGGCATGAAGGGGTAGATAGTGTCATAGTTACAACTACAGAGTTATCATCTTTGATCTCAACTCCATATATGAGTCCCATCTCTACAAGATTAAATCCAACCTCTGGATCAATCACTGTACTAATTGCATCATAGATATCTTGTTCATTAAAAGCCATTTTTTATCCTTTATACTTAAATATATATATTACATTTCCTACCACTAATATAGCATTAATAAGAAATAAAACTTTACCTATTGTGATTATGATATCACTTCCACTAATTACACCCAAACTCAAAAATAGTATTGTTGCTATTTTCAAGCTAAATTCAACAAAACTAGCCCTATCATGAACCATATCTGCAAGCATTGGAACTTTCTGTTTTCCTACAAGAGGTGCAAATTTTTCATTCCAAACTAGAAAAGGTACAATTTTATAAATATGACCAACAACGAATGAACTAACAAAACCCAAAAGAAGAAAGATCATAAAAAGTTTGATAACCATTTCACTAGGGAGAAATGGAATTAAAAATGCAGATAATATTAAAAAAGATCCACTACTAATCATATCAAGTGCATAAACATCAAGATGTCTTCGTAGTCGTTTTTTAAAGATATCATATAGTTGATATACAAAAATTAAAATAGTAATAAGCATCAAAATTTGAGCTACCAAAAATAGACCCAAAAGTGTAGCAATAGCTACAGCTATTACTCCAGCAAGAATATAATTACTTACTTTTTTATTAAAATTGTGTGAAAGCATAAACATTGGTAAAAGTACTGTAGCAATGATAGCCATCAAGCCACCAGCAAAACCAAATAGAACTAAAACAATATGGGTATGAGCTAAATTTACAGTATCAAAAGAGAAATTACTATGAACCAGTCCCAAAGAGGTAAGTAATCCATAAGTTATACCAATAAAAAGAATAATATGTATAGCAATAATAAAATATGCCTTGATCTCTAGTTTTTTTATTTTTTTAAGTGAAAGAAAAATATTTATGATGTAAAGCAAAAAAGATATATATAAAATCAGTGATCCATAGCCTAAAAATTCAAATATATCTGGAGATAAAAAAGCACTCAAAAATGGTAACATTCCAACAACAAAAAGAGTTAAATGTGCATAAGCTAGATCATTGGAATATAGTGGAATCTCTAATATAACTGATATCAATTGATACATTGCACCAAAAATCACACTCATCATAAAACCCAACAAAAAGATATGGACAAATCCAACAGCTTTTGGATCAAGATAGTGAATACCCAAAAAATCAACACCCCAAAATACAATTGCCCCAACAAGATAAAAAAATGCACCTGCCATAAAAAAGGAGGTAACAAGTCTTGATGGAGGGGCAAAGGTAAAGTTTAGTCCCCCAACCACATCTTAACCTTTACAGCTTGTAGATTCAAAATCCGTTGATGTTTCACCCTCATGTTTAAGAGAAAAAGTCAATTTTACTTTTCCATCTTCCAAATCTTCTACTTCCCATGAAAAATCATTTTCAATTTTTGGAAGTAATCCCATCGGTTTTTTCATATTAATCATTACAAGCTTTTTATTTGGAGAATCAATAAGTTGTAATCCACTCATAGCATTTACCATTGGTCCAGGAGGTGTACAAAGACTTGAATCAAATTCATAATATGTAATTCCATCTACCTCATAAGTAAAAAATGGCTCTGTAGCCCCTGTAACTTCAATTTGTTCTTTATTCATTATTCTATAACTCCTTCTTTATTAAATATATCTACTATACATCTTGCCGCATGAAATCCTCTTACATACTCAGGAGAAGTAAAAAGATAATCTTCACTAAGCTCCCAATTTTTGCCCTTTTCAATCATGACTGTACGAGATGCACCTCTAACTGCTCTACTTTCACAAATTATTGTTTTACCATTTTTAAATCCCTCTTTTACATCATTCATACGATCTGTAGTGACATAATAGTGAGCACCAATTGCAATTACAAAAAATATAAAAACAGCAGGAAATATCTTTTTAAAACTATTTTGTGGCATAAATGACCTCGTTGTTACAATAGCTGTAATCACCAAGAAAAAAAGAGCTATAACAAGATATCCACCCTCTAATACAAAAAAGTTCATGAAGCATCCTTTAAGTGTTTTTCTTCCCATTCTAAAAAGTCAGGTGTAAAATATTTAAGTCTTACTTTTTTAAATTCTCTAGTTGAGTATAATGGTCTTTTTGCCTTATGCTCAATTTCACTAGCAATATCTGCAATAATACCATTTGTCTCTTCTGTAGTTTTACCATGAATCATAGTAAAAAGATTATATGGCCAATTTGGATATTTTGGTCTAAGATAACAGTGACTAACAGCACTAAATTCTGCAGCAATTTTACCTATCTCTTCACCCTTCTCTTCATCAACATCCCATACAGTCATAGCATTTGCATTAAATCCAGCTTTGCGATGATTTAAAATAGCAGCAAAACGACGCATTACACCAGCATCTTGTAACTCTTGAAGTACCCTAAAAAAGGTATCATAATCTATACTAAGTTTATCAATAATATTTTTAAAAGGCTCACTAACAATATCTATATCTTCTTGAACCAATTTAATAATATCATAATGAAGAGAGGTAAGAGTGATATCTTTTTTAACTCTCTTTTTCACCTTCTCTTTTTTGGCATCTTTACCTGTAGTATTAAGTTTTACAGAGATTTTAAACATTTTAAGAGTTGGTAAAATAATAAAATCTTCTGCCTTCGTCTCTTTTGCCAAAATCTCTACACTTTTTTCTAAACCAAGTTTTGATTTTGGATCAACTGCAATTGTAAACCAAATATTAAAATCATGATCTCTCTCATAATTATGAGAGACACCGGGATGTGCATTAATAACCTCTACAGCTTTATCAATATCCTCTTTTTTTACTTTAAAAGCTATCAAAGAAGATTTGAATCCAAGACTTTTAGTATCAAAAATAGCTGATGTCTGCCTAATAATCTTATTATCTTTCTCTTTTTGGAGAATATCAAGCACCTCCACCTCAGTAATGCCGAGCTGCTTTGCAATCTCCAAAAACGGTTTTTGTGTCAATGGAAAATTTTTTTGAATAATAGATAAAATATCATTTACCATATATTTCCCTCCCCCTAAAAATTTTACTATAACTATAGCAAATAATTGAATAATTTTACATTGACTACTATCAAATTAAATTCCAAACTTCTCTTTTTTAAGCAAAGTAAATTTTTTGATCATATCATCTGTAATATTTAATTTTTTAGCTATTTTTGGGTTTACAATGTGATATCCAAACTCTACTACTACCTCATCACCACTCTTTAAAGCAGTATCATATTTGACAACTCTAGTCTCAAAAGCTTTAATAGAACTATCTTTTATAATCTCATCTGCTAACCATGGAAATGAAGGTTTACCATCTGTTCCTATAACATTTACAAAAATTTCATCTTTTAACTCTATAGTTTTAGAGTCTCTTATAATAGATACTTTAAGTTTTGCAAGTCTTAAAGGGTGTGGTACTAAAGTATGATTTGCCATATTTTTAAGTGAGATATTAAAACCTTTATCGTTTTTATCAAGAGAGAGTTTAATATACTTTGAAAGTTTACTTGGATTAGAGACAATAGCTGTTGCACCATGAAAATTATGGGTTTTTGTCATTTTTTGATTTGCAACTGTACCTTGAACTTTTGGCATATGACATGAGATACATGTATCTTTGGAATCACCTTTTTTGACCTCTAGATCACATATAGTAAAATCTTTTGAGTTTTGTTTATGTGAATGACATCCCATACAAGCATCACCTGTATAATATCCCTCATTAGAGTAGTCTATATCATGATAAGGAGAACCAACTGTTTTAGTAAAGAGTCCAAAAAAACTACTCTCCTCTTTAAATTCAACTTTCTGCCCTTTTCTCTCACTATCAGCTGAAAAAAATGTCTTATCTTTAGAAGTTAGAACATTTTTATTAGCAAATTTATGTTTTTCAATACTCTCAATTTTATGACAATGTTGACAAGATATTGGTTCATTTTTTTGTGTATAGTTCTCTTTTAACTTACCATTATTTGCGACCAACTCTTTATCTGAAGGAGTATGACACTTACCACACTTATAATTATCCTTCTTTTTTAGAGGATGTTTATCCCAAATCGCTTTATGTACAACATCTCTATATATAGACGCCTTAGAGTGCATAGAGTTAGTATACTCTTTGTAAATTTTTGGATGGCACGCTTTACAAGTTTGATTCTCTGCAACCTTACTTGCCTCCAAACTAACTACTAAAAGTAGAGCAACCATAATGAATAATTTCATATTTCCTTCCTTTTCAAAACTAATTTTACATGGATTTTAACTAATCAAGATAAAATTTATCTTGATTATAGTCAATTATAATAATTATAAGCAGTAATTTATAGCCTTTATCAAACTTTATAAAAAAAATGTATAATCAAAATTAATAATTTAATTTAAATAGCAATAAGGTTTTAAATATGAAATTTAATAAAAAGAGAGATTACAACTATATAAAAAATTTGGCAGAGAGAGATATTAAAGAGAATGCTATTGCTATTTGCAAAGATAGGGAATATCCTATCCAAGCTATAGTTGTCCAATTAATTCTTTACGCCTCTTCTCAAACTTTTTGCGTAACTTAATAATTTTTATAGCCTCTTCATCCCTTAAATTTACCTTTGTATGCTCTATCTCATTGCCTATTTTTACAGTTAATAGTTCCGATTTTTTCATAGCAAGTATTTGAGAAGGAAAAACACTTCTATGTCCAGATATCAAAAAACTTATTATTGCACTCAAAGCGGCATAGTGAGCTATCTCTATACCAAAAAGTTCTACAGCCATAATTGTAGCAGCAATGGGAGCGTTGGTCGCAGCAGACAATATACTCACAAAACCAAGTGCAGCAAAAAGAGAGATATGATCAGGTGAAAACAGAGTACCAAAAGTATGCCCACTTGTAGCTCCAATATAAAAGAGAGGAGTAATAATACCACCGCTACCGCCACTGCCTAAAGTCAAAGAGGTAAAAAGAGTCTTAAGTAAAAAAGCATACCATGGTAACTCTTCAGATAGAGTAGAGTCTGAACTTAATGTATTTTTGATTGTATCTAAGCCCAAACCTATATAGTGTTCTCCTAAAAATAATGTAAGAATAACTATAACTACCCCACCAACAAATGCTTTCACATATGGATGAAAAGGGAGTTTTTTAATAGCTTTATGGCTCCAAGTGACACTTATTATAATAAAAGCCGATACAAAACCAAAAAATATTCCTGCACCAGCAACTTTGAGAATAAGAGGAAAATCAAGTGAAAGATTTTGATAAAAATGTAAATCATAATAAGTATAATCAATCCCCAAAAATTGTGCTGTAGTAAAAGCAGCAAAACCAGCAATAAAAGAGGGTAATAATATATCATACATAATTATCCCAATAATTAATACTTCCACACCAAAAATAGCACCCGCAATTGGTGTTCCAAAAACTGATGCAAAACCAGCACTAATGCCACAGATAACGAGCTTTTTACGATCCCTTGCATTAAAATTTAAAAGATCCGAAAGCCATGAAGCAGCACCCGCTCCAATCTGTGCACCTGGTCCCTCTTTACCAACAGAGCCACCAGAAAAGATAGTTAAAACAGTAGCAAAAACTTTGATGGGTATCACCGATATATCTATTTTTCCATCTACTTTATGTACCGCTTCTATAACCTTTTCTGTCCCATGTCCTTCTGCATTTGGTGAAAAATTTCGTATTGCCCAAACCGTTATAAGCAGTGCAAATGGCAAAAGATAGTAGTATGAAAATGACATTGAGCTTTGAGCCTCTTCTGCTATTTGTAAAATTTTTAAGAAAAGTGTCATAATGGCACCAATCATAACACCAACAATAGAGGAGAGTATAATCCATTTAGAGACACTCAAAAAAATAGCAACTTGCTCAGTGATATGTTCTCTAATCATTATTTACCTAATTTTAATGTAATATATTTTTCTCTTAGTAATTATAAGAGGTAGATCGGTATTTTCCTAAAATATTTTATTAGCACTTGGTATAATTACAGACTTCAAATGAATAGGATGAATAGATGAACTATCATATATTAACACTTCAAAATATCAAAAATTTCCTACTAAGTATTCCAAATATTAAAACTTTTTTTAATGATGAAAACTTAATAATTCAAGAGATAGGAGACGGCAATCTAAACTTTGTCTTTATTATAAAGAGTCAAAAAGATGAACAAAAAGCACTAATTCTAAAACAAGCCGTTCCATATCTTAGATGCGTGGGTGAGGGTTTTCCACTATCACGCCAAAGAATGAGTTTTGAGATAAGGGCTCTTCAAAGTTATGAAAAATTAGTCCCTTCATTGGCTCCAAAAATATATTACGCAGATGAAGATATGAGTGTGGTTGTAATGCAATTTTTAGATAAACATATCATTATGAGAAAAGGTTTGATAAATTCAATATATTATAATAACTTTAGTGAACATATATCTACATTTTTAGCAAATACTCTCTTTTTCACCTCATCTTTACATTTGAAGAGTGATCAAAAACGAAAATTAATGGATAAATTTAACTCAAACAGAGAGCTTTGTAAACTTACTGAAGATTTTGTTTTTACATTTGCATATATGCAAAATGAGACAAATGAGATTGATAAAAATTTAAAAAAAGAGGCAAATAATCTATTTGATCAAATGGATTTTAGAGAAAATATTCTCAAACTAAAATATATCTTTATGACAAAATCAGATGCACTTCTTCATGGTGATCTACATACAGGATCAATCATGATTAATCAAAAAGAGACATTTATAATTGATCCAGAGTTTGCATTTTTTGGTCCATTTGGATTTGATATAGGTGCACTTATTGCAAACCTTATAAACTCTTATATATCTCACTCTATCCTAAATGATAATATAGAGTATCAAAACTGGATACTTCAAATAATACGAGAAGTATATGAAAAATTTGAGACAAAATTTATAATACTTTGGGATAGACAAGAAGAGAGTGCATTAATTACTCCAAACTTTATAGATGACGACACTCTCACAAAGTTTAAAAAAGATTTTCTACACAATATGTTTCAAGAGAGTATCGGATTTGCAGGGTGTAAAATAGCAAGAAGAGTTTTTGGAGTAGCAGGAGTAGAAGAGATCAGAGGTATCAAAGAGGCTCAAAAAAGAGAAGAGGCAAGTTTAAAAGCACTAAAAGTAGGAATAAAACTAATAAAAAATTATGAGAATATAAAAGATATAGATGAACTTATAAACACAATTAAAGGGGTAGCATGAACGGAAAGTATAAAGCACTTTGGCTAGATGATAACGATAATTTGGTTGTAATTGATCAGAGGGTTTTACCATTTGATCAATCCAATGTAATAATCACAAATACACTTGAATGTATAGAAGCTATAAAAAATATGACAGTAAGAGGAGCTGGAGTAATAGGAAATACAGCAGCATTTGGTATTTTTTTGGCAGCTCGTGAAAGTGATGGAAATTTAGAATTACTAGAAAAAAGTGCAAAATTAATCAGAGAATCAAGACCAACAGCAGTAAATCTAATGTGGGCAGTAGATAGGATGATGAACATAGCTAGATATTCAAATAATATAATATCCGATCTAAAAGCAGAGGCAATAAAAATATGTGATGAAGATTGCCAATCTAGTAGAAAAATTGCAAATATCGGTGCTGATATTTTTGAAGAGATAATGAAAAGCAAAAATAAAAATTCCATAAATATATTGACTCACTGCAATGCTGGTTGGCTAGCAATAGTAGATAATGGAACAGCATTAGCTCCTATTTATGAACTGAAAAGAAGAGGTATTAATGTTCATGTCTGGGTAGATGAGACACGACCTAGAAATCAGGGAGCAAATCTTACAGCTTGGGAGTTATCAAAAGCAAAAATAAAACATACAGTTATAGCAGATAATACAGGTGGTCATCTAATGCAACATGAAATGGTAGATGTTTGCATAACTGGAGCTGATAGAGTAAGTAGAGGTGGTGATGTAGCTAACAAAATAGGAACTTATCTCAAAGCCCTAGCAGCAAATGATAATAATATCCCCTTTTATGTAGCTCTTCCCTCTTCTACTTTTGACTTTGAAATTGTTGATGGTATCAAAGAGATCCCTATAGAGATAAGAGATGAAGCAGAAGTTAAGTTTATTAGAGGGGTTGATGAGTGGCAAAACTACAAAGAGATTCAGATAGTACCTACAACTTCACAAGCTATCAATTATGGTTTTGATGTGACTCCTGCTCGTCTAATAACTGGATTAATAAGTGAAAGAGGTCTATGCAAAGCAGACCAAAGAGAGATAGAAGAGATGTATAGGGATATATTATGATTGATGGAATTATAAAATATAACTTTGATTTTACAAAATCAGTCCCACTAAAAAAATCCTTATGGAAAAAAATAGAGAAAACAAGAGAGAGACTCTATGCCCTTAAACTAATAGGTATAAAAGAGGGCATAGGATATGGAAATATTAGCCAAAGAATCAGTCAACATAGCTTTGTCATCACAGGTACACAAACAGGTCATCTAAAATCACTAGATAATAGAGACTATTCACTAATTGAAGATTACAATGATAAAGAATTTTTTCTAAAATCAAGTGGAGCAATAAAACCAAGTAGTGAAGCCCTAACTCATGGAACAATCTACAACCTAAGTCCAAATATAGGAGCAGTTATACATATTCATTCCAAAACAATGTGGAATTTTATGCTAAAAAACAGTTACAAAAAAACCCAAAATGTACCTTATGGTTCTACCCAAATGATAGAAGAGGTGCAAAGAATTTATCAAAATAACAATCCTCTAAAAAATTCAAAATTTGTAATGAGTGGACATGAAGAGGGAGTTATCACTTTTGGTAAAAATTTGAAAGAAGCTGAAATAACACTATATAATATAATTTCCAAAATAGTTATAAATTCCAAGTGAACTCCTTAATCAAAGTAACATTAGAGTAACAATCATCCTCTACAATTACAGCATAAATAAAATTTTAACGGAGAAAAACAGTGAGAAATTATATAAAACTAGGAATGTTATCTTTGGCAACTTCAGCTCTTTTGGTCGGGTGTGGTAGTAGTGATTCATCAAACAATAGTAGTACATCTGAAAATCTTGAAACAGGTTATTTTATTGATGCACCTGTAAAAGGATTA
>Ga0256914_1004539_pt1 | contig 10374 bp, 8 predicted proteins | sample HulkmetaG_FD_191571 | JGI IMG/M metagenome (GOLD analysis project Ga0256914, IMG submission 191571) | Hydrothermal chimney microbial communities from Main Endeavour vent field at the Juan de Fuca Ridge, Pacific Ocean - Hulk | ecosystem: Environmental > Aquatic > Marine > Hydrothermal vents ...
CACCGGTGATTGCGGTCGATATTCCCACTGGTCTTGCCAGTGAAACCGGAAATCCGCTGGGCAGCGCTGTCATTGCCGTGGAAACCGTCACGTTTATCGGTTTGAAAATCGGGCTGTTTACCGGTCGGGCTCCCGATTTCTGCGGCTCTGTCGTGTTGGACGATCTGGATTGCCCCAGCCGTGCCTACGAGGGCATCGATCCCGCAGTGGTCAGGCTGGTGGCTGAGGATCTGGGGATCTACCTGCATCCACGTCCCGCCGTCAGTCACAAGGGGGATTTTGGCCATGTGGTGGTGCTGGGGGGGGATCAGGGCATGAGTGGTGCCGCAAGAATGGCGGCAGAAGCGGCACTGCGAACCGGGGCTGGACTGGTTTCGGTAGGTACGCATCCGGAACATGCGGCGATGTTGAATATCACCCGCCCGGAAATCATGGTGAGAGGGGTTGATCGGGCTGTGACGCAGCGGCAGGTCATGGAGCGTGCAACCGTGATTGCCCTGGGACCCGGCATGCATCAGAGTGCCTGGTCGCATAACCTCTGGGTGCAATCGATCAAGGCCGCCGAACCAATGGTGGTTGATGCCGGGGCGCTGGCCTATCTGGCCGCTGAACCTAGTCGCCGGCAGAGCCGCGTGCTGACACCGCATCCCGGAGAGGCAGCCAGGCTTCTTGATATCTCCGTGGTCGAGGTGCAGGCAGATCGGTTGCGAGCAGCCAAGGAGCTGAGAATGCAGTATGGCGGCGTCGCGGTGCTCAAGGGGGCCGGCACCATCATTGCCGGGCCGGGTGGTTTTTATCTCTGCGACAGTGGTAATCCCGGAATGGCTTCCGGCGGCATGGGGGATGTGCTGACCGGGGTTATTGCCGGACTGCTGGCGCAGGGATTCGAACCGGAGATGGCGGCCTGTCTGGGGGTCATGATTCATGCTGAAGCGGGGGATCGTGCTGCCGCCAGTGCTCAGCGCGGCCTGCTGGCTACTGATCTGATGCCGCATATACGAACATTGGTGAATCCATGATCAGCAGGGTACTCCGGGATGAGCGGGATACAGTTGCACTGGCGAAGCAACTGGCGCCCTTCATGTCGCAACTGCATATCGTGTATCTGCGTGGTGAACTCGGGACGGGGAAGACCACCTTTGTACGTGCGCTGCTTCGGGAGTTGGGCCATCGGGGGGCGGTCAAGAGTCCGACCTACACCATCGTCGAACCCTATGATATTGGTGGCAGGCCCGTGTATCACCTTGATCTCTATCGACTTGCCGATCCGGAGGAGCTGGAGTTTCTGGGATTTGAAGACTATCTCAGTCCTGAGTCGTTATGCCTGATAGAATGGCCGGATAAAGGTGATGGAATGTTACCACCGCCGGATCTGGAGTTGATGCTGACCCACCGTGAAGTGGGACGAGGCGTTGAGATTCAGGCATCCCCAGAGATGCTTTCCAGCTTAGGGTGAGCTGTGAGCTTTTTCATGTATGTGGTTAAAATAAATGGAAAAGCTTGCTTTATTTTTTATTCTGACTAACATTGGATAGTAGCCGCTGATGTCGATGCAGGGAGTGCATCCGGCGTGGTGGGTGCTGGAACGGGTGTAACTACTCAGCGAGGGGTTGGGAAAGGGTTGTTTGCGCTTGCAACCTCACATTTCCCGCCTTGATCTGACGGATTTCAGAAGCAATCCGAGCAGTTGCGAACGAGTTTTCAAACAACGAAGAAGAACGTGACAACCTCTAACGACAATACACGCAGAAATTTTCTCCGCCAGGTGGGCAGGGTAATAGCACTGGCTGCTGTTGCCGATGCCCCCGTGCTGATGGCCGGTGGAAAAAATGCCGTTCGTGATATTCGTCTGGAACGGCACAAGGGTGCTACTCGCGTTGTCTTCAGCCTGAGCGACAGTGCGAAACACAAATTGTTTCATCTGACCAATCCCAGCCGGGTCGTGCTTGATTTTCCTGCTACGACCGTCGCGCCGGGCAAACGCTTGAGCCTGCAGCCATCGCCGCTGGTCAAGGGCGTACGCTATGCCATGCGTAATGATTCCGAGTTGCGAGTAGTGCTTGATCTTGCCGGAAAGGCGACAACCAGGACCTATATCCGTCGCTCTTCCAAGTTGCGGGAGCTGGTGGTCGAGTTTGCTTCCATGGAAATCCCCGCGACTGCGGCGGCCGTGCCTGCTGCGTCTGAACCGGTATATCGAAAGCCGGTCAAGACCAGTCAGCGCAAGAAACCCGGCAAGCTCAGGGATCTGGTGATCGCCATCGATGCCGGGCATGGTGGCAAGGATCCAGGCGCCATTGGCAGGAAAGGGACGCATGAAAAGCAGGTTGTGTTGCAAACGGCGCGCAGGCTTGCCAAACGTCTCGAACGTGAACCGGGCTACAAACCGGTCATGATCCGCAATAGCGATGTTTTCATGCCGTTGCGCGATCGCATCAAGAAGGCGCGCGCAGCCAAGGCTGACCTGTTCATCTCCATTCATGCCGATGCTTCGCCCAATGCACGGGCGCAGGGATCCTCTGTCTATATTCTTTCCGAGAACGGTGCTTCCAGTGAAGCAGCCCGCTTTCTGGCCAGGCAGGAAAACGCCGTTGACCTGATCGGTGGCGTCAGCCTGGAAAATCGCGACGAGATGCTGGCTTCGGTATTGCTGGACCTCTCGCAGCGCCATACCATCGAGACCAGTTACAAGGCGGCTTCCCGCATGTTGGCTGAACTCAACAAGGTGGGTAAGGTGCATAGTCGCAAGGTAGAGAAGGCTGCGTTTGTTGTCCTCAAATCACCTGATATTCCCTCGGTACTGGTGGAGACGGCCTTCATCTCCAATCCTCGTGAAGAGCGCCGGCTGAAGACGCGTGAGCATCAGGAGAAGCTGGCTCGCTCAATGGTCAAGGGTATCAAGAAGTATTTTGCCGACAATGCACCGGAAGATGCGCTGGTCGCTCGCATGAGAACCCAGGAGCATGTTATTCAGCGAGGTGAGACACTTTCCGGTATTGCCTACCTCTACAAGGTCAAGGTCGACCACCTGCGCAGTGTGAATGGCTTGTCCAGCGACAAGTTGCTGGTGGGCAAAAAGCTCAAGATCCCCGTTACCGAAACCTGAAGGGGGATTCACCGCTGGTGGGGGCTTTCCCCTTGCGAGCGCCCCTGTGCAGCGCACTCCCGGGATACTTCCGTATGCTTGCCCCTCGCCAAGTGCGTTGGAATTCCCGATAATAGGCGGTCTTTCCCGTGGAAATGCTGTCTGCCCATGACGATTCGTCAACTTCCCCCCCAATTGATCAACCAGATTGCTGCTGGCGAGGTGATCGAGCGCCCGGCATCGGTGGCCAAGGAGCTGCTGGAGAATAGCCTGGATGCTGGCGCAAGAGCGATATCGATCGATATTGAGCAGGGGGGGATTAAACGCATCCGCATTCGTGATGATGGCAGTGGTATTGGCCCGGATGAGATGCCGTTGGCCTTTGCGCGCCATGCAACCAGCAAGATCGAGACTCTTGAAGATCTGGAGCAGATTCAAAGTCTGGGCTTTCGGGGAGAGGCGTTGCCGAGCATTGCGTCTATTTCGCGGATGACCATGACATCTGCGGTGGGGGGGGACGATTCCGGTTGGCGCTACGAGCTGGAGGGCGGGCATGCGCGGGCTGAGCCCCAGCCCTATCCACACCCGGTCGGTACGACAATCGATGTAGCCGATCTCTTCTACAATGTTCCGGCGCGCCGCAAGTTTCTGCGCACCGAAAAGACTGAGTTTGGCCATTTGGAACAGCTGGTGCGACGCCTGGCGCTGAGTCATTTCGATGTCGGTTTCGAGCTTTCCCACAACCAGCGTCAGTCGTTGCGTCTGCCCCCGGCAACTACACCGGAAATTCGCCAGCGGCGGGTGTCCGAGGTGTTTGGCGCGACCTTTGTCGAGCAGTCGGTGATGCTGGATGAGTCGGGGGCGGGGCTTCGCCTGTGGGGCTGGATCGGGTTGCCCACCTTTTCGCGCAGCCAGGCCGACCTGCAGTTCTTTTATGTCAACCGGCGAATGGTGCGGGACAAGCTGGTGACCCATGCCGTGAGGCAGGGCTATCAGGATGTCCTTTACCATGGTCGGCATCCCGCCTACATCCTGTTTCTGGAGCTTGATCCCCGTCTGGTCGATGTGAACGCACATCCCACCAAGCACGAAGTCAGGTTTCGTGAATCCCGGTTGGTGCATGATTTCATATTTCGCACCTTGAAGAAGGTGATTGCCGAGGTACGGCCGGGCGAGTCGGCGGCTGCACCGGCGTCACTGGGCGGTGAAGCGGCCATGCCAGCCTTTCGGCAGTTGCATGCGTCCTTGAGTGAGCCGGGCGAAACGGCGTTTTCACAGACATCCCGGGAGCGACCCGCCCGCAGTGAGGTGGCCGAACAGTTGCAGAACTATGGCGCTCTGAACAATGCCGTATCGGTGCCGGCTCATGTCATCGATGATGCGGTAGAGGGTGGCGTGCCCCCGCTGGGTTATGCGGTGGCGCAGTTGCATGGTATCTATATCGTTGCCGAAAATGCCCAGGGTATGGTGCTGGTGGATATGCATGCGGCGCATGAGCGCATTACCTATGAGCAAATGAAGTCGGCCTATCATGACCAGGGTTTGCGTCTGCAACCCCTGTTGTTGCCGGTGACGTTGCGTGTCAGTCGGCGTGAGGCGGATCTGGTCGAGTCCAGTGGAGAGGCGCTGCAGGCGCTGGGTATGGAGCTGGATCGTACCGGTGAGGAAACGGTTGTGATTCGTGCCGTACCGTCGCTGCTGCGGGATGCCGACAGCGAACAACTCGTTCGTGATGTTCTGGCCGACCTGTTGGAGAAGGGGGCCAGCACCAGGGTAGAGGAGGAGCTGAACGAGCTGCTGAGTACCATGGCCTGCCACGGTTCTGTGCGCGCCAACCGGCATCTGACGCTGGCCGAGATGAATGCCTTGCTGCGCGACATGGAGCGCACGGAACGCAGCGGGCAGTGCAATCACGGCCGCCCGACCTGGATGCAGTTCAGTATCGATCAGCTTGACAAGCTGTTTCATCGGGGTCAGTAGTACAGTGACGCGACTACCTGTTTTTTGCCTGATGGGGCCCACTGCCAGCGGCAAGACCGAACTTGCGGTGGCGCTCACTGAGGCACTGCCTGTCGAGATTATCAGCGTGGATTCGGCGCTCGTGTACCGGGGCATGGATATTGGCACGGCCAAGCCGGATGCGGAGATTCTCGGGCGGGCACCCCATCGGCTGATTGATATCTGCGAGCCCGAGGACACCTATTCGGCCGCCAGGTTTGCCAACGATGCCCGGCGGCATATCGAGGAGATCCACCAGCAGGACAGGGTGCCATTGCTGGTGGGTGGTACCATGCTTTACTTCCGGGCATTGCTGGAGGGGTTGTCACCGTTGCCGGCAGCGGATGCAGCCATTCGACAACGGCTGGTGGAAGAGGCAGCGCTGCAGGGGTGGGCAGCGCTGCATGCCCGTCTCGAGCGTATCGATCCGATTGCCGCTGCCCGTATTCACCCTAATGACCCGCAGCGCCTGCAGCGTGCTCTGGAGGTTCATGAGCTTACCGGCAAACCGATTTCCGAGTTGCAGGCGGTGCGAGAGGATGCCGTCGCCAGTCGCTATAGAGTGGCAAGGCTTGCGCTGTATCCGCAGGATCGGACGTTATTGCATCAGCGTATTGCCCGGCGCTTCGATACGATGCTGGAAGCCGGATTTGTCGGGGAAGTGGAGCGGTTGCGGGCTCGGAAAGCATTGAATCTGGCGCTACCCGCAATGAAATCAGTAGGATACAGGCAGGTATGGCAGTATCTGGATGGTGAGATCAGCTATGAGGAAATGCGGGAGAAGGGGAAAGTGGCAACGCGGCAGCTGGCAAAGCGGCAGTTGACCTGGTTGCGATCCGAAACGGGGCTTGAACGTTATGATCCTCTCACTTTACAATGGGCGGAAATGCTGGATAAAGTTATCTTTGAATATCAATCATTTTTATAAAGACTATGCTATATTGCATTGACTGAAATAGAAATTTTTAACTTATTAAAACTAGGTGGCAAGATGTCTAAAGGGCAGACTTTACAAGAACCCTTCCTGAATGCGTTACGAAAGGAGCGTGTACCAGTCGCAATTTATCTGGTAAATGGAATTAAACTCACTGGTCAGATCGATTCATTCGATCAATTTGTTGTGCTGCTACGCAACAGTGTCAACCAGATGGTATACAAGCATGCAATCTCGACCATCGTGCCTTCCAAGCCGGTTCGGTTACCGTTTTCCGAGGAAGACGACGAGGTAGATGAGTAATACTCGAACCATGCCGGACGTTCATGTTTGAGCGTCCGCAACAAGGCGAGCAGGCCGTTCTGGTTCATATGCTGTTCGCTTCTGAACACCGAGTAGACAATCATGATGAGGACGTCAGCGAGTTTGGTGAGCTGGTGGGTTCTACAGGTGTTGCGCAGGCCGCGCTGGTTTCGGGTAAAAAGGCAGCGCCTGATCCGCGTCTCTTCGTCGGCTCGGGTAAGGCACAGGAAATCAAGGATCTGGTAGCGCAGCACGCTGCCGATGTCGTGATTTTCGATCATGCACTCAGTCCGAGTCAGGAGCGTAACCTGGAAGCATTTCTGCATTGCCGGGTGCTTGATCGCACCGGACTGATTCTCGATATCTTTGCGCAGCGCGCACGCTCACATGAAGGCAAGTTACAGGTAGAGCTGGCGCAGCTGCAGCATTTGTCGACGCGGCTGGTGCGCGGCTGGACCCACCTGGAACGCCAGAAGGGTGGCATCGGAATGCGTGGCCCGGGTGAGAAGCAGCTGGAGACAGACCGGCGTTTGCTTGCCGAGCGCATCAAGGGCATCCGCAAGCGACTCGCACGGGTCAGGCAGCAGCGTGAGCAAGGTCGGCAACTGCGGAAGAAGGCCGATATTCCCACCATTTCCATTGTCGGCTATACCAACGCCGGAAAATCGACGCTCTTCAATGCGCTGAGTGGCGCCTCCGTGTATGCGGCCAATCAGCTGTTTGCCACGCTGGATCCCACCTTGCGGCGTGTGCGCCTGCCGGATAATCAGTCGGTGGTGTTGGCGGACACGGTGGGGTTCATCCGACAGTTGCCTCATGATCTGGTGGCGGCCTTTCGCGCAACGCTGCAGGAGACCGAGGAGGCCGACCTGTTGCTCCATGTCATTGATTCCAGTGATCCCGAGCGCAACAGCTATATTGATCAGGTCAATCAGGTTTTAAAGGAGATCGGCGCCTCAGAGCGGCCGCAGATCCTTGTCTACAACAAGATTGACCTTGCCGAGGTTTCCCACAGGACGCTGCCGGCACAGGATGGTTATCCACCGCGGGTGTGGGTGTCGGCAAAAACCGGCGAAGGGCTCGATACGCTGCTGGCCGTTGTGGCGGAGCAGTTTTCGCAGGCCACGGTACGGGGGCGTCTGGTGCTGCCGATGGAGGCAGGCCAGCTGCGGGCCGAGTTGTTTCGCTGTGGTGCGGTACTACACGAGGAAGTGAGCAGCGATGGCCAATGGCTTCTGGATGTCTCATTATCAAAACGCAGTTTCGGGCAGTTGTCCGGGCGATTCGAGTCTGTGGATTTTGATGTATTAACCCCACACCCTACTCTTTGATTGAGTTTTCCAACATACCCCCCTAAAATTGCGAACCTTGTGTGCACCATTTTCTGCTTCTGGAATCAGGGGGTGGAATGGCAGGGATACAAAGATGAATCTGACTGTTGCCTGCTGGCAGCGGTACTGGCACCGTCTGCAGTTATGGGCGCAACGAATTAAAGTTTGGAGATTGTAAATGCCTTGGAATCAACCAGGTGGAGATAACAAAGATCCATGGGGCGGTGGAAACAAGAATAATCAGGGGCCACCGGATTTGGATGAATTGCTCAAGAAGATTACCAGCAAGCTGGGCAGCTTCGGAGGTGGCAAGGGTGGCTCGGGTTCCGGCGGCGGAGGTCGTGCGGGCTCTGTTGGTCTGGTCGGCATCCTGCTACTGGGGCTGATTCTCTGGCTCGCATCAGGCTTCTACATTGTTGGTGAGGGTGAACGTGGCCTGGTGCTGCGTTTTGGTGCGTTTCAATCCGAATCGGTTCCCGGTCCCCATTGGCATATTCCGACACCGATCGAAACGGTCGAACTCGTTGATATTGATCAGGTTCGCAGCTTCCAGCACCGTTCCAGCATGTTGACCCAGGATGAGAATATCGTGGATATCGAGCTTGCTGCCCAGTATCGCGTCAATGATGCCAGGAAATACAAGTTCAGTGTGCGTGACCCCGATCTGACACTGAATCAGGCCGTGGAAAGCGCGCTGCGTGAAGCGGTGGGCAAGAGCAAGATGGATTTCGTATTGAACGAAGGTCGCCCGCAGATTGCTGCACTGAGCAAGCAACTGACACAGGCCATGCTGGATGCCTACCAGACCGGCATGGAGATCACGACGATGAACCTGCAGCAGTCACAGCCGCCCGAACAGGTGCAGGACGCCTTCAATGACGCCATCAAGGCGCGTGAGGACAATGTCCGCTTCGTCAATGAAGCAGAAGCGTATGCCAACAGTGTCGTACCAATGGCACGTGGTGAATCGGCCCGAATTTCGGAGGAGGCCAAGGCCTACAAGGAGCAGATCGTTTCCAAGGCCGAAGGTGAGGCTGCACGCTTCACCAAGCTGTTGACGGAATACCGCAAGGCACCGGTTGTTACCCGAGAGCGCTTGTATCTGGAAACTGTGGAGTCGGTACTTTCCAGGTCGAGCAAGGTGATGATGGATACCAAGAGTGGAAACAGCATGATGTACCTGCCTCTGGACAAGTTGATCAGTCAGTCATCCGCCAATGCGCCCAAGGTCGAGAAGGGGCCAGAGATCAATATCCCCTCGGGTTCCAGTGGGGCCATAAACACCAGAGAGCGCTCACCCAGACCGCTCAGAAGAACTACCAGGGAGAGCCGCTAATGGGTAAGTTACTTGCAGGTGGCCTGATTGCAGTCGTGCTGTTGCTGTCCATGTCAGCCTATACCGTCGATGAGCGAGACAAGGCCTTGCTGTTCAGTCTTGGTGAAATCAAGGATGCCAATTTGAAGCCTGGACTGCATTTCAAGGTGCCGCTGGTCAATAATGTCATCAAGTTCGATTCCAGGATTCTTACGCTGGATGCGCGCCCCGAGCGTTTCCTGACGGTGGAAAAGAAGAACGTCACGGTCGATTTCTTTGTCAAATGGCGGATCGAGGACGTCGGTCAGTATTATCGCTCCACCAGGGGGCACGAGCGCAATGCACAGAATCGCCTGTCGCAGATCATCAAGGATGGTCTGCGTAATGAATTTGCCAAGCGCACGATTCAGCAGGTGGTTTCCGGCGAACGCCAGGAAATCATGGCGTCCATCAGCTCTATCTCCAAGCAGTTGGCCAAGGAGTTGGGTATTGGAGTCGTCGATGTCCGGATCAGCCAGATCGACTTGCCGGATGAAGTCAGCGGCTCTGTCTACGAGCGGATGCGGGCCGAGCGGGCGCGGATTGCCAAGGAGCTGCGTGCCCAGGGTAGTGAGGCGGCCGAGAGGTTGCGTGCCTTTGCCGATCGTGAGCGCACGGTCTTGCTGGCGACTGCCTACAAGGAGTCTCAGGTATTGCGTGGTGAAGGTGATGCCGCTGCCGCAGAGATTTACGCCAGAGCCTATAGTGCCGATCCCGAGTTCTACTCGTTTCATCGCAGCATGGAGGCCTATCGTGCTTCCTTCAGTGAAAAGAGTGACCTGATGGTGCTGGAGCCGGGTTCCGACTTTTTCCGCTATTTCAAAAGCCCCAAGGGGCAGCAATAGCAAGCGCCTACAGTGACTGATTTATGGGCAGCACTTGCCCTGGTTCTTGTGATTGAAGGGTTGTTGCCTTTCCTGTCTCCCCGGGGATACAAGCAGAGTATGCTGAAAATGACTGAAATATCTGATCGGGATCTGCGAATCATGGGGCTGATCAGCATGGTTCTGGGCGTGGTTTTTCTGTATCTGGTCAGGGCTTGATGCGATGACTAGCTATCAGACCAATCGCTGGTTGCTCCCCGAAGGTATCGAGGAAGCGTTGCCTGCCGATGCCGCGTGGCTGGAGGCTCACCATCGTCGCCTTGTGGATCTGTTCCGCAGCTGGGGTTATGAGCTGGTGATGCCCCCCTTTATCGAGTACCTCGAATCACTGCTTGCCGGCGCTTCGCCAGACCTGGATTTGCAAACCTTCAAGCTGACCGATCAGTTGACTGGCCGGATGATGGGCGTTCGTGCCGACATGACGCCGCAGATTGCAAGAATCGATGCCCATCGTATCAATCGGGAAGGTCCCGTGAGGTTGTGCT
>Ga0256914_1004540_pt1 | contig 10371 bp, 5 predicted proteins | sample HulkmetaG_FD_191571 | JGI IMG/M metagenome (GOLD analysis project Ga0256914, IMG submission 191571) | Hydrothermal chimney microbial communities from Main Endeavour vent field at the Juan de Fuca Ridge, Pacific Ocean - Hulk | ecosystem: Environmental > Aquatic > Marine > Hydrothermal vents ...
CACGGCAAGTCCTATCCTGCCATCCCCGCCTGGGGCGCCATCGAGAACGTGATGGTCAAGGCCATGGGCGCGCTGTGGGACGATGTCGCGGGCGTCAACGGACCTTTTGACCCCGATAAGATGATCCCTGCCCGCCTGAACCAAGCCAAGCAGGAAGTGGATGCCCTGCTGGCCGTGGGCGGTGGTCAGTAAGATGTATCCCCGGGAGGTGGGGTGTACCCCCCACCTCCCGGCCCCCAATTTCAGAGGATTTGGAGGAGAAAGGGGCTTCTGGCGCGCTTGTGGGGGTTCCGCGACTATGAGCACGGGAAAGCGCCACTGTGTTTCCCTTTTCCTTTCCCTGAAGGGCGGGGGTGGGTAATATTAGGGGTATCCGGAACGCAGGAGGCATCCACCATGTTAAACGCACGCATATCTCGCAGATTGATGTGGGTTTCTTTCATCGCCCTCGTTGTCGTGATTATTGCAGGTACACCCATCGCCGAGGGAGCCCCCCTCAGCCACGTGATCCACCATCTGTACGATGCTGGACAAACGGATACCCATAACGGCGCGGAACCCCAACAAGGGACCATGCACTCTTACAAGGCCCTGGAAGGGGGCACATGCCAGGTGGATTACCTCATCCGCAATGACTGGGGTACCGGCGCCACCATCGACATCACCATCACCAACAACGACTCCTCCGACATCAACGGCTGGACATTGACCTGGTCCTTCCCGGGCAACCAGCACATCACCACCGGCTGGAACGCCACTTACAGCCAGACTGGCCAGGACGTTTCCGCCACCAACGCCGCCTGGAACGCCCACATCCCAGCCAACGGCGGCTCCGTGACCATCGGCTTCAACATCGCCTACTCCGGCAGCAACGACCAGCCCACCGCCTTCGCACTCAACGGTATCCCGTGCAACAGCACTGCCCCCACGCCAACACCCCCGCCACCCACACCCACAGCCACGCCCACACCTACATCCACACCTACACCTGTCCCCCCCACAGCCACACCCACGCCTGGGCCGCTGACACCTACACCGCCGCTGAGCGGGTACCATGTGGTGGGAAATCAGATCGTGGACGGAAACAACACGCCTCTTCTGCTCAAGGGGGTGAACTGGTTTGGGTTTGAGACACCTAACCACGTGGTGCACGGCTTATGGGCTCGCAATTGGCAGGATATGGTGTCACAAATGGCCTCCTTGGGCTTCAACGCGGTGCGCATTCCTGTTTGTCCAGACACATTGCACGGCAGCGCGGTTTCCGCCATTGATTACAGCAAGAATCCCGACCTGCAAGGACTCAACAGTCTGCAAATCCTGGATCGAATTCTGGAGGGCCTTGACCAAGCGGGATTCTACATTCTTCTTGACCACCATCGCCCCGATTGCAACGCGATCTCTGAACTGTGGTACACCAACACGTACAGTGAGGCAGATTGGATCAATGATTTGGTCTTCCTGGCCCAGCGATACGCGCATCTTCCCCACTTCCTGGGCATTGACCTGAAGAATGAGCCCCACGGCGCGGCCACCTGGGGGACGGGAAACACGGCCACAGACTGGAACCTCGCCGCGGAGCGCGCGGCAAGCGCCGTGCTCGCGGCCAACCCGAACATCCTCATCTTCGTGGAAGGTATCCAGGAAAACCCCACCTGCTCCAGCAACACGAACCATTGGTGGGGAGGCAACATTGAACCGCAGGAATGCACACCTTTGAATATCCCCGCGGACAAATTGGTACTGAGCCCTCACGTGTACGGCCCAGATGTGTACTCCCAGCCCTATTTCGACGACCCGGACTTTCCTAACAACATGCCGGCCATTTGGGAACAACATTTTGGCCGTTTTTCCACGGACCACCCTGTAGTCATTGGGGAATGGGGAGGACGCTATGGGCACGGAGGCGACCCCAAGGACAAAACGTGGCAGGATGCGCTGGTGGATTACCTCATCAGCAAGAACATGCGCAGCACCTTTTACTGGTCCTGGAACCCGAACAGCGGGGATACAGGGGGCATTCTGCAAGATGACTGGGTAAATGTGTGGGAGGATAAGGTGAGCCTGCTCCATCGTCTGTGGGCTGGAGGAGGGGCGCCCACCCCCACCCCAACCCCAACACCGACGCCAACACCCGTGCCACCGACGCCCACGCCGCCCCCTTCGTCAGGGGACCATGTCATCATCGGGTATTATCCCTCCTGGGCCGTGTACGCACGCGATTATCACATCGCGGACATTGATGCTTCCAAACTCACGCACATTAACTACGCGTTCGCTAACATTTCCGACGATGGCCGATGCATTCTGGGAGACCCTTACGCGGATGTGGACAAGGCCTACCCGGGTGATTCATGGGATACGGGCGCGCTGCGAGGCAACTTCCACCAACTGGAGTTGTTGAAGGAGCAGTATCCGCACCTGAAGGTGCTCATCTCCGTAGGTGGTTGGACCTGGTCTAGTAAATTCTCCGATGTGGCCTTGACCGAGGCTGCTCGCCAGACTTTTGTCCAGTCCTGCATTGACCTCTTCATCAAAGGGGAATTTGGTGGAACCTACGGCACGCATCCCGGCATTTTCGACGGCATTGACATTGATTGGGAATACCCGGTTTCAGGGGGGATGAGTCCAGGACGTCCTGAGGACAAACACAACTTTACCCTGTTACTGCAGGAATTTCGGACCCAGTTGGACGCCCTCTCCGCGGAAACCGGACGGCCCTACCTTTTGACCGTGGCCGGCGGAGCTGGACCCGAGTACATCTTTCAGAACACGGAGTTGGCCGACCTCGCCCAATACGTGGACTTTATCAACGTGATGACATATGATTTCCATGGCTCATGGGACAACATCACCAATTTCAATGCTCCTTTGTACGCCTCATCAACCGATCCATCTGCCGACCCCGCGAATTCTAATGTGCACGGAGCTATCCAAAACTACATTTCAGCGGGTGTTCCCAGGAATAAGTTAGTTCTAGGTATTCCTTTCTATGGCAGAAGTTGGCAAGGAGTGCCGTCCACGAACAACGGACTCTATCAGCCATCTAGCGGTGTGGGGCCCGGCACCTGGGAGGACGGCATTCTGGATTACTGGGACATCGCGGCCCATTATGCGCCCACGTACAGCCAATTCTTCCACGCGGAAGCCCAGGTGCCCTGGCTGTATAACGGCAATGTCTTCATCACTTACGACGACCCGGCAACGGTCGCGCGCAAAGCCGAATACATTCAATCCCACGGATTGCGGGGAGCCATGTTTTGGGAACTAAGCGGCGACATTCACGGCATCCCCGCCCCAGAAGGATCGCTATTGAAAACACTGTATGATGCCCTTCACCCGTAGGTCTGCACGAGAGAGCCAGATACCAGGAGCAGTCCACCAGCGCTGAAGGGCGGGGCAACAAGGAGTTACACATGATCGCACAGCGCAAAGAGAGAAGTTTTTGGGGCAATGTGAAGAGATACCGGCTCGCGTATCTCCTCATCCTGCCCACGGTGGTGGCCATGATGAGCGTGCACTTCATTCCCACGGTCCTGGCCATCTACATGTCCTTCCTGGACCTGAATCAGTACACCTTGGGGAAGTTCTTGCACGCGCCCTTCGTGGGTTTGAAGAATTACCGCATGATCTTCGGAGCGAACAATGTGCTCACAGCGGGGCTTCAGTACGCGGCCCGCAACACGTTCCTCTACGCGATCGCGGTGAACATCGGCACCATCGGCGTGGGTTTAGTGTTAGCGCTCCTTCTTAACCGTCAGTTTCGCTGGCGAGGACTCGCGCGTACGCTCATGCTCCTGCCCTGGGTAGTTCCCACCTACGTGGTGGGTATGCTGTGGGGAATGATGTGGCTGCGGGACCGGGGCATCATCAACATCATTCTGGTGGACTGGCTCCACTTGCTCCACGAGAAGCCCTTCTGGCTTATTGGCAAGAACACCTTGCTGGCCATCATCATCCCCACTATCTGGCGGCAACTGCCTTTCAACACCATCATGCTTCTATCCGGACTGCAGCAAGTGCCCCAGGATCTGATGGATGCGGCAGCCATCGACGGGGCCTCCGCGTTCCAGCGCTTCCGCTACGTGACTATCCCGTACCTTAAACCCATCATCGCCATTATTCTCCTCTGGGGCATGATCTTCACCTTCTTCGGGTACAACATCGTCATTATGATGTTCGGCAACGGGGGAGGCTTCCCCGGCGAGTGGGGCGACCTGCTTATGCCCGCGATCGAGCGCCAGTCCTTCCGTTACTGGCTTTTTGGCCTTGGCGCGGCTGTCTCGGTCTTGATGATGCTGGCAATGATGTTCTTTGTCTGGCTATGGTACATGGTGTTTCGGACATCACTGTTGCAGGAGAGCGCGCAGGAGGAGTAACGGACACAACATGTTGGGACAGGGCTATATGGGCCCGTTACAGCCTATCCTGAGCAAAAGTCACCCAATCTTAATGCGCACGATTGACTACGCATTAAACGGAGAGAGCACATAATGCCTATGCAACACACATTACGTCTCACCTCACACAGAACACGGCGCTTCATCTATACCCGCCTGGAGGATGCGTTGCTCATTTTCCTCCTGGGCTTGATTCTGTTCCCCATCTTCTGGATGGTGGTGACATCGTTCAAGACGAACGACGAGATCGTGTCCAGTGTGACCATTCTGCCCAAAGAGTGGCGGCCGCAGAATTATGTAGACCTGTGGGCTCAAGTGAATTTCGGCCTGTACTTCCGCAACAGCCTGATCGTGTGCAGCATCACCACGCTTGTCGTTACGTTGTTTGCTACGTTCGCGGGGTACGCGCTGGCTCGTTTTCGCTTCCCAGGCGCGGACACCTTTGGACTGGCCGTGCTGGCCACCCAGTTAATCCCGGGCATACTCTTTCTCCTCCCCTTGTATCAGATTTTCGTCCAGATTAAACGCCACATAGGTGTTCCCTTAATCGGTAACAACTTAGGAGCCATTCTCCTCTACATTGGGTTCTATCTCCCTTTGAGTTTGTGGATTTTACGGGGATTCTTCGCCAACATCCCTCGTGATCTGGAGGAGGCCGCGCTGGTGGACGGGTGTTCTCAGTTCTGCGCGTTTTGGCGCATTGCCCTTCCCCTGGCCGCGCCGGGCATTGTGGCCACCGCGATTTATGTCTTTCTCACCGCGTGGGATGAACTCCTCTTCGCCTGGGTACTTAACGTGAAAACCATCCCTGTGGGGATTCGTCTCTATGTAGGTCAGTTCGTCAATCGCTTTGACCTGATGATGGCCGCCTCCGTGGTAGTGACCATCCCTGTGCTCCTCATGTTCTTCCTCATGCAGAAGCAAATGATCAGCGGCCTTACCGCGGGCGCGGTCAAGGAGTGAACGATGCTCAGTTTCAGGCTTCAGGTCTCGCGCTTTAAGTGCATCCTGTCGTCCGCCTTGCACCCTGTAACCTGCAGCCTACAACGCATTGTTTACACCCATGGGTCAAAGCATCCCCAACCTGGGAGAGCCAACTCCCTCTCCCTCGCGCAAAAACGCCAAGAACGCCAGGGGATATCCCATTTGCGATCTTTGGCCGCCAACCCTTTGCTCATTGCCGTCTGCTCTCTGTTCCTTCTGTTCTTTACCGCCTGTTCTCACCCCACCCCCATGCCCAGCGTTACACATTCCCCCCCACGTCCCACCCCTTCCCCATCTCGCACCGCGTCCTCACCAACCATCGTCGTTGACGTGTCCAACCCGGTCCCCATCTCTCCCCTGGTTTACGGTACGAACGTGGGGCCCTGGCAGAACCTGACCCGTCGCATGCGAGCATGGGCCCAGGACGCAGGCCTGAGGCTCCTGCGCTTTCCCGGCGGCAACTGGGGGGATGAATACCTCTTAACCGAACAACAATTGGATGACTTCGTGGCTTTTGCTCGCGATCTAAACGCAGAACCTCTGGTCCAGGTCAAACTCTTCCATGGCACCCCAGAGGACGCGGCTTATTGGGTGCGCTACGCCAACCTCGAGAGAGGCTACGGCATCCGCTACTGGAACATTGGTAATGAACCAGATCTCTACGCGACCAACCGGGGGGAGACAGATTATGACGTGGACCGGTTCAACCAGGAATGGCGCGCGTTTGCCCAGGCCATGAAAGGGGTAGACCCCCATATTCAACTGGTGGGGCCCGAAATCTCTAACCCCTACGCGCAAGACAGGCAGGGCCGCGCCTGGTTTGAGTCCTTTCTCGAAGCCAACCATGACCTGGTGGACATTGCCTCCTTTCACTACTACCCATTTGGCAAGCCCCACGCCACACCCGAGACGCTCCTGAGCCAGCCTGGCCAATGGGATAACCTTCTCAATCGTTACGCGTTGCGAGCAACGCGTTACCCCCTGCCCCTCGCAGTCACCGAAGTCAATTCCGATTGGACCAACATCCAGGGTGGGGACGCGACGCCCGATTCGTTCCTTAACGCGCTCTGGTACGCGGACGTGCTGGGCCATCTCATCAACCATGACGTGTTCATGGTGGCCCACTTCGCCCTCGCGGACGCGGGCGGCCTGGGCATGTTGACTTTCCGTGGGCCGCGCCCAGTGTACCATGTGTTTCGCCTGTACCAGCACTTTGGCACCCGTCGGGTGGACGTTCATGTCCCCTTAGCAGGAATATCTGCTTATGGAGCCTTGCGGGATGACCGCTCCCTCACCTTGCTTGTCATCAATCGCACGGACCAGAATCAACGTGTGCCAGTCACCTACCATGGATTTCGTCCTGGTTCTGTGCAACGGGTATGGCTCTTAGACGCACACCACGCGGCCGAGGAAATTCCTCTAGTTCAGGGAATGACTCCACGACAAGTAATGGTCCCTGCTCGAGCCGCGATGCTGTTCCTTATCTCACCCAAAATTGAGGGGGACGCTATGAAGCCAACAGATAGTACACGCGCACCACTTTTCACTATCCCTGAAGTGGCCTGGTCGCGCCCCATTGGGCAACCTGTGAAGAATCCGCCCAGGCCCCGTACCTCATATCAGATAGTCGACGACGGCCCCTACCAGGGCGCACCGTTAGGGGGCATTGGTGCGGGCACCATCGGTCGCACCTTCCGCGGGGACTTCGCGCGCTGGCACCTGGACATCGGCCGCCACCGGTACGAGCCCCTCCCTGCCAACATGTTCTCTGTCTTCATGCAAAAAGGAAACAAACGCGTCATCCAGGCCCTGTGGACAGAAGCGCCCAAGACCTTTCTCTCCGCGTGGCAGTGGCATTATCCTGTGGCCGCGGGCACCTACGCCGCGCTCTACCCCCGCTCCTGGTTCCTATACGACTGGGAGGAGTTCCCCGCGCGGCTGGGTGTTGAGCAGTTCTCCCCAGTCCTGCCCCACAATTACAAGGAGAGCAGTTACCCTCTGGCTGTGTTCCTCTGGCGCGCGGAAAATCCTTCCGATGAACCTGTTACACTGGGCATCCTTTTCACCTGGCAAAATATGCTGGGCCGAGGGTGGGATCAAGATTTCCTGGGAGGACACGTGAATCAGGCTCGGGTTGAGCCCCTGGATAGAGGCCGTATGGTCGGCGTGGTGCTCCATGACGGGAGGGAGCAGGTAAGCGAGGGGTGGCAGGGAAGTTTTGCCATCGCCGCGCGGGAGGAGGAGGGCGTGCGAGTCACGTACCGGGCGCGCTTCCGGGCCAATAGCGATGGCCGGGACATTTGGGAGGATTTCGCGGCAGACGGCGCGTTGGACAATGTGGACGATTCGCGTCCCTCGGGCATGGGGGAAATCATTGCTGCGGGGATTGCGGTCACCATAAACCTGCAACCGGGGGAGCGCAAGGAAGTGCCTATTGTCCTGGCGTGGGATCTGCCCATCGCTCAGTTCGGCAGCGGTGACCAGTGGTACCGACGCTACACCGCGTTCTTTGGCACATCAGGCCGCAACGCGTGGGCCATCGCCCGAGAAGGGCTTCAACACTATGCCGAATGGCGCCAAGCCATCGAGGACTGGCAGCGTCCCATCCTGGAGGACTCCACCCGTCCTGCCTGGTACAAGACTGCGCTCTTCAACGAACTCTACTTCGTCCCCGATGGGGCGACCGCGTGGGTGACGGGCCCCGTGGGCACCCCACCCGACCCGAACAAAATAGGGCACTTTGCCCAGATCGAGTGCTATGACTACCCCTTCTACGAGACCCTGGATGTGCGCTTCTACGGGTCTTTCCCCCTGCTCATGCTCTGGCCCGAACTGGAAAAACAGGTGATGCGCGACTTCATCCCCACGGTCCTGGACGAGGACTTGCGGAAACGGCGCATTATCAGCAGTGGGGAATCCGCGCCGCGCAAGGTACGGGGGGCCGTTCCCCATGACCTGGGCATGCCCTCAGAGGCACCCTTCCGTCTCACCAACGCGTATGACTGGCAAGACGCGAATGTGTGGAAGGACCTGAACAGCAAATTTGTGCTTTTGCTCTACAGAGATTACGTGGCCACGGGGGACGCCTCGTTGGTGCAGGAGGGGTGGAAGGCGGTGAAAGCCGCGCTGGCCTATTTAAAGGCCTTCGACCGGGACGGGGATGGCCTGCCAGAGAACGACGGCATTCCAGACCAGACGTTTGACACATGGCCCATGAAAGGCGCAAGCGCATACTGCGGCGGGTTGTGGCTGGCCGCGCTGGAGGCGGCTCAGCGCATGGCCGACCTGGTGGGGGACACAGCCGCGCGGGAGAAGTACGCGTCCTGGTTCCAACAGGCGCAGAGCGCGTACGAGGCCCAATTGTGGAATGGACAGTACTACCGCTACGACACGGGCTCATCCTACGCGGAGAGCATTATGGCTGACCAGTTAGCAGGCCAGTGGTACGCGGATGTGTGTGGGCTGCCACCCATCGTGCCTGAAGAACACATCCGCTCTGTGCTGGACACAGTGTACACCCACAATGTGCTGGGCTTCCAACAGGGGACAATGGGAGCGGTCAACGGTATTCAACCGAACGGTATGTTGTACACGGGCTCTCATCAAGCGGAGGAGGTCTGGGTAGGGGTGACATACGCGTTAGCGGCGTTTATGTTTCACCATGGGCAAATGGAACACGGTTGGCGAACTGCAGAGGGCGTATACCGAGTAACTTATGAACGGGGTTTGTGGTTCCGCACACCGGAGGCGTGGGATCAGGAAGGGAACTTCCGAGCCAGCATGTACATGCGCCCGGGCGCAATCTGGGCTATGGAGTGGGCATTGCGGTAGTGGTTGAGGGCGCGTGGAGTTGATAACTTATGGTAGAACGAACTGGGAGAGAGAGCACAGATTGAGGCGGCCTGCAGTTGGAAACTGCGGCCTTCGGGAGGCGAAACCGCCAGGCGCGGTTCAGTGCAGCCCCCGTCAGGGGGCTTTGCAAGCGAAGCCCGCGAAGTTGGACGGGGGCGAGGGATGGGGCGCGGGGAGCAGTGTGGCTCGGAGGCGGCCGGCAGTTGGAAACTGCGGCCTTCGAGAGGCGAAACCGCCAGGGGCGGTTGGTCGCAGCCCCCGCCAGGGGGCTTTGCAGATGAGGCCCGCAACGTCCAGTTGCCGGGCGTTCCGTGCGGCTTCCACCCACGGACGATGGCCGCGGCCGGGGGCGGTGGGCCCGACACGGCCGGCAGTTGGAAACTGCGGCCTTCGGTGGGGCGAAACCGCCGGGGGCGGTTGGGTGCAGCCCCCGCCAGGGGGCTTGGCAAATGAAGCCCGCAACTTCCAGTTGCCGGGCGTTTCGTGCGATTTCCACCCACGGACGATGGCCGCGGCCAGGGGCGTTGGCCCCGGGACGGCCGGCGGTTGAAAACTGCGGCCTTCACTTGCGAAACCACCGGGGCGGTTGGTCGCAGCCCCCGTGCGGGGGCTTGGCAAATGAAGCCCGCAACTTCCAGTTGCCGGGCGTTCTGTGCAGTTCCCACCCACGAACGATGGCCGCGGCCGAGGGCGTTGGGCCCCGACACGGCCGGCAGTTGGAAACTGCGGCCTTCGTGGGGCGAAACCGCCGGGGGCGGTTGGGCGCAGCCCCCGTGAGGGGGCTTGGCAAGCGAAGCCCGCAACGTCCAGTTGCCGGGCGTTTTGTGCGACTTCCACCCACGGGCGATGGCCGCGGCCGAGGGGCAGTGGGCCCCGATACGGCCGGCAGTTGAAAACTGCGGCCTTCGGTGGGGCGAAACCGCCAGGGGCGGTTAATCGCAGCCCCCGCGAGGGGGCTTTGCAGATGAAGCCCGCAACGTCCAGTTGCCGGGCGAATTCACGCATTTCCTAGCCCCGGTCCGGCGTGCGCGGCCGGGGGACAGTGTGGCTCCGGACCGGCCTGCAGTTGGAAACTGCGGCCTTCGGGGGGGGCGAAACCGCCGGGGGCGGTTGGTCGCAGCCCCCGTCAGGAGGCTTT
>Ga0256914_1004541_pt1 | contig 10363 bp, 6 predicted proteins | sample HulkmetaG_FD_191571 | JGI IMG/M metagenome (GOLD analysis project Ga0256914, IMG submission 191571) | Hydrothermal chimney microbial communities from Main Endeavour vent field at the Juan de Fuca Ridge, Pacific Ocean - Hulk | ecosystem: Environmental > Aquatic > Marine > Hydrothermal vents ...
GATGATTATCGAGCGCTACATCCTCCGCGAAATCACCGGTGTTTGGCTAGCCATTACCCTGGTGCTCTTGTTGATCTTCGCGGGAAACCAGTTGGTGATGCTGTTCAACGCGGTAGTGGCTGGTGATCTGATCGGCAAGCAGGTGCTGGTGATGCTGGCCCTCACTCTGGTAAACAACCTGGCATTACTGCTACCGTTCGCCTTTTTTATCGCCATCCTTATTGCTTTGGGCAGGATGCATCGCGACAGCGAAATGATCGCATTGGCGGCGTGCGGTGTAGGGTTGGGGCGACTGTTGCGAATTGTCGGGCTGTTTTCGGTTCTGCTAGCGGCGATCATCGGTACCCTTTCTCTATGGCTCTCTCCCTGGGCAGAATACCGGATGCAACGACTGAAAGACGAAGCAAAGTCGGTCACCGAGATCGGCGGCATCCCGGTGGGTACCTTTCGCAGCTTCGGCACTGACATGGGGGAGGGGGTGTTCTACGTAGAAAAAGTGGATCCTCAGCAAGGCCGCCTGAAGGAGATCTTTGTCCAAATGCCAGGGGCATTGCCGCTGCAGCAACAGGTGGTGGCCGCGGAACGGGGCTATCAGAAAACAAATGAGGAAAATGGTCAGCGTTATCTGATCCTGCAAAATGGTACCCGTTATGAAGGCATCCCTGGAGAAGCTGCTTTCCGTATCGTGCGCTTTGAAGAGCACGCTATTCGCATTGATGCGCGCACCCACTATCGTGATCCGAGGTTACGGGCGACCCCATCGATGGAGCTGCTGGGTTCCGACGATTTGGAGCGAATAGCTGAGCTGCAATGGCGGTTGGCAGTTCCCCTTTCGGTGATCCCGCTAGCCTTGCTGGCGGTACCATTCAGCCGAACTTCACCACGTCAGGGACGCTATTCCCGCCTGTTCAGCGCTGTTCTGATCTACATCATCTATGCCAACATGCTTGGGGTCGCACGCTCCTGGCTGGAACAAGGGGAAATCCCCCCCGGCCTTGGACTTTGGTGGGTACATGGGCTGATGCTGCTCTATGTAGCCTTTGAGATCACGCGCCAGGGTGGTATTCGCTGGCGCTTTTCAGGACGATGGAGGAGTGCCGTGATATGACCATTCTGGACCGTTATATCGGTCGCACAGTACTTCTCGGTACTTTGACCGCCTTGACAGTGCTGCTAGCCCTCTATGTTTTCATGACTTTCATCGGTGAATTACAAAAGGTAGGACAAGCACAATATACCCCTTTACGCGCCCTGCAATTCACCCTGCTCACCCTACCACGCTGGAGCGGCGATCTATTCCCGATGGCAGCCCTGATCGGCAGCCTGATGGGGCTCGGTACATTAGCCAGTAACAGCGAGCTCACGGTAATGCGCGCTGCAGGCGTATCGGTAATGCGCATCACTTGGGCAGTGATGAAGATAGCCCTGTTGATGATGATAACAGTGGTGGCAATCGGCGAAGGGATAGCTTCCCACGCAGAACAGTATGCCTATAAACTACGCGCCACTGCGCTGGGAAAACACGTCTCGGTCAACACTGGCTCTGGCCTCTGGATCCGGGAAGGAAACCGCTATATCAACGCTCGTACCGTTTATTCCAATACCCACCTTGGTGGGGTCTTCCTTTATGAATTCGACATTGCGAAACGACCGACAAAACTGACCTATGCACCTGAAGCACGCTTCCAGGAAGATGGGCGGTGGGTGTTGGAAAAAGCCGCTCAGACCATGTTCGGTAAGCCGCAAATCACCACCCAACAGGTGCCAGAATTGATCTGGCGGGGAATCCTGAACCCCGGTCTGATCGATGTAGTGGCTATCGAGCCCCAGGGGCTCTCTTCACGGGAGTTGTTACGTTACATCGCTTATCTGGAGGGTAACGGTCTTGATTCTGCCCGTTATTGGGTGGCTTTCTGGAGCAAACTGGCGTCCCCTTTCGCCACTGGCGCCATGATGTTACTGGCTATCCCATTCATCTTCGGTTCCATGCGTTCGGTGAGCATGGGCAGTCGCCTGCTGGCCGGCACGCTGATCGGCATCGGCTTCTACCTATTCAACCGCACCTTGGGACAGCTAGGCATCGTTTACTCCATTCCGCCTTTTCTCAGCGCGACGCTACCAACGATTTGCGCTATCGTAATCACTTCCTATATGCTTCGTAGAATAAGGACCTGACTTAGCACAGAGTAATGCAGTCCGCCGATATCATTGAACTCCACCAGGCAGACACCCTTCCGGGATTATTCCGGGAACGGGTTCGGAGAACCCCCGATGCTATTGCCTACCACCACTATGACGCCGAAACCGAAAGGTGGCAGGATACCTCTTGGCGAGAGATGTCCCTTCTGATATCGCGCTGGCAACAGGCATTGCAGGCCGAATCGCTAGAACCGGGCGATCGAGTGGCTATCATGCTGGCAAACTGCCGGGAATGGGTTGCCTTTGATCAGGCTGCTCTTGGGCTGGGCCTGGTTGTCGTACCGCTTTTCGTTAATGATAATCCGGAAAACCTTTCCTATGTACTCAATGATTCCGGTGCCAAGTTGCTGTTAATCCAGGGAAACCGGCAGTGGCAGCAGTGCTCGCAGGTGGCCAAGCGACTGAAAGCGCTCCAACGAATTATCACCCTGGAGAGACCCTCAGACAAAGAGGATCCCCGTCTCTGCTGGGTTGAACAGTGGCTGCCGGAAAAAGGCGAGGCCGAACCTGCCTCCGGCGAAAGCGATCCCGACGGACTTGCCACTATCGTCTATACCTCGGGAACCTCTGGCCGACCCAAGGGGGTGATGCTCAGCCATCGTAATATTCTGGCCGATGCTCGGGCCGGACTGAGAGCCATTACCATTTTTCCGAGTGATCGCTTTCTCTCCTTTCTGCCGTTATCCCACATGCTAGAGCGCACTGTTGGCTATTACCTGCCGGTAATGGCCGGCGCCAGCGTTGCATTCGCCCGCTCCATCCAGCAATTAAGTACGGACTTCCAAACCATCCAACCTACCGTATTCGTTTCGGTACCGCGGATATTCGAACGAATTCACCTGCGGATTGAGGATCAGCTCACCACCCAGCCACCCTGGAAGCGCAAATTGTTCGAGCAGGCCGTGGAGACCGGATGGAGACGTCACGAATATCGACAGGGGAGGGCCTCTTGGCATCCCCGGCTGTTACTTTGGCCACTGTTTGAACGATCGGTGGCGGCAAAGGTGCGTGAGAAACTGGGGGGCAAGGTACGGTTGACTGTGTGTGGTGGTGCACCTCTGGCACCTGCCATTGCCCGTCTCTTTGTTGGGCTGGATATTCAATTACTGCAGGGTTACGGCTTGACTGAGGCAAGCCCGGTGATCAGCGTCAACCGACTGGAGGACAACCTCCCTGCCAGTATCGGCAAGCCACTCCCCGGCATTGAGGTAAGATTGGGAGAGAAAGAGGAGCTTCTAGCTAAGGGACCAACCATCATGCTGGGTTACTGGAACAACCCCGTCGCCACTGCTGAAGCCATCGATCACGAGGGTTGGCTGCATACCGGAGACAAGGCCAGCATCGATAAATTGGGACACATCTTCCTCACGGGGCGCCTGAAAGAAATCCTGGTACTTGCCAACGGAGAAAAAGTCCCTCCAGCAGAGATGGAGATGGCCATCATTGCCGATAGCTTGTTCGAGCAGGTAATGGTGATAGGAGAACAGCGGCCGTTCCTCTCGGTATTGGCGGTACTCAACAAGGAACAGTGGGAGCTTCTAGTTCAGGAGCACAAATGGAAATTACAGGAAGATGAGCTGCTGCGAGACCGGATGGTGGAATCGATCGTCCTGAAAAGAATCACCAAACAAACCGCCTCTTTCCCAGGATACGCCCAGATCCGGCGTGCTGCATTGAGCTTGACACCATGGACCGTTGAAGAGGGTCTGATGACCCCCACCTTGAAATTGCGCCGCAATCGAATCCTTGAACATAACAAACATGAGATAGAGAGACTTTACGCCGGTCACTAAAGGAAAGTTGTACTGACAACCCTGTAGTTCACCGGGTCGATGATGATGGAGACTTTTCAGCAACCCTCACCTGTTGCATATCTTCCCCGTAGAGGGTAAATTGATTATTAAGAAAACACTGAATTAGAAAGGTCCTTTTTCCAAGACCAACAACAAAAGACTTGGGGGGTTTAGAAACTTGTTCATTGTCCGATAACCCGATTGTCCACGGGTGCGTCGGCAATCCCTGCCAAGGTCTTCCCGATTAAAAACATTATACGCAGATGGCATTGCCCTGCGGACCAGGTACAGACACCTCTTCTTGGAAAGTAGAGCTGCAAGTCTCAAAAGCTGGCAGCGGAGGTTGAACAGGAGAATCTATTTTATGACTATGCAACTTGAACCGCCTTTGATGGAGCGTTTGCTGAATGAGGCACCAATTGGAATCCTCCTACTGGATGCTGCTGGCAAGATAGCTTCTGCCAATCCCACTCTTCTCGACTTTTTAGGTACCAGCCTTGAAATGCTCAAGGGAAAAAACAAGGCGGATCTCTCCGAACCCCAATTGCAGCTTCTTTTTGAACCGCAACAGACCATTTTCGTTCCTGCCAGCCCCAATAAACCCGAGCGATGGCTACGCTGTGACAGTCACCGGCTGGATAGTAACTGGGCCATTCACTATTACACCGATGTTACCCGGCAGCACCGTCTGGAAGGGGAGGTCCGTCGCATGGAGGAGGCACTGCGCGAACACTCCTCTACGGATCCTGAAACTGGTCTATTCAATCGCCGCGGACTGCTCAGTCGGCTTGAACCACAGGTTTCCCGGTGTCGGCGCTACAACACTCTTATGTCCGTTGTGATGATCAAACTGCTGCGCAACCAGGGCAAAGAACCTCTAGAGAAAAATGATTTACCCACCGTCGCCCGCATGATTAAGGACCAGGCCCGCTGGGCGGATACCCTGGCACGGATGGGAGAGGACGAATTGATTATGGTGTTGCCAGAAACTTCAAGCCAAGGGGCATGTGAGCTGGCTGAACGACTGGTAAAACAGATTCAACAGCTACCGGCTGCACTCAATCCGGATAAAGAATTCAGCGCCGCTTTTGGGGTCACCGCCTGGCGCACAGGAGATGATACCAATACCATGTTGACCCGGGTCACCGACGCCATGGAAAAGGCCCGTGCCGCCGGCGGAAACTTCGTTGCAATGGCCTGAAAAGGTATCTGTCAATCGGATAGAAACTGCCAGATATACCATCTGGCAGTTTCTATCCAATCACCTGCCTCTAAGTTGGCCCAAAGGCAACCCCTGATTCTCCATCCACAGAGAGAAACAAAAAGAACTGCGATTTTTACAACCGATTGGAATAGGGAAAGGGATAGTGGTGGCCAGGGACAGAATCGAACTGCCGACACGAGGATTTTCAGTCCTCTGCTCTACCAACTGAGCTACCTGGCCAAAGGAAAGGGGGTATTAAAACGGCTGGAAAGATGGGTGTCAAGTAATGAGAGAACGATAGAGTGCCACCAGTTTGTCATTGAGCCGCTCCATATTGAACTCCGCCTCCACCTTTTTCCGGCCGGCCATCCCCATCTCTGGCCAACAATCCGGCCGATCTATCAATTTGGCCAAAGAGCTGGACAAGGCCATCACATCCCGTTCCGGTGCAAGATATCCCGACACTCCATCTTCCACCAGTTCGGGAATACCGCTGTGGTAAGTACTCACTACAGGAAGACCCATAGCCATCGCCTCCTTGACCACATTGGGGATCCCCTCCTGCTCCCCATTGGTGGCCGTTATGCTGGGAGCAAGAAGGATGTGGGCTTGCTCCATCAACCGGGCTAGTTCACGATGATCCTTCCAGCCTAACAAATGAACGTTTCCTCCCATTCCCAGCATTTCGATCTGCTGTTCCAGTTCGGGACGTAGGGTCCCATCCCCTGCTATCTGATAGCAAATCTCTCTGCCTGATTCCACCAGTCGAGCCACGGCCTCAATCCCGTAGGCAACCCCTTTCATCTCCACCAGGCGCGCAATGGTTAAAATCCGTACTGGCTCTCCCTTTGATAACGTCCTGGGACGAAAAGGAAAACGATTGCAATTGATACCGGAGTGGAGAACGCTGATTTTCTTTTCATCACACCCTCGCGAGATGATCTTCTGTTTCAGGCTCTCGCTGACTGGCAGAAAGAGGTCCCCTTTGGCAAACAGCTCGTCATAGAACCCTGGCTCATGAGTTGCGTGCTGGGTAACATCGTGACCCCGAAATGATGTGATATGGTGAGCTGGCAGGACCCCTGTTTCCTTCAGGGGAATCAACCTCCGGCCAAGGGTCCCATATTGTGCATGGATGATATCATAGGGACCTTCTTTCAATTGTTTTACCACGAGGGTTAGCTGCCCCAGCTTGGATAAAAGAGCGCCATTCTCTGATAACAGCAGAACTCGAAATAGTCGTATCCACCAGGCTGGCCGTTTAAGCAGACCACTTTCACGCAGCAGTGCCAAAAGATAGAGCACGCGTTCCCAGCCGCTCTTTGGAATCTCGTTGAGATACGTCACTCGATCCAGTAGACGATACGCCTCCACCTCCGGGTGTACGACATCCAGTGGTCGTGCACTCTTGGCATAGATATCTACCTCATGGCCACGATCGATAAGGCCTGTTATCTGGTTCAGAATGAAGGTTTCAGAAACCACCGGAAATGCACTGACGAAGAAAGCGACTCTCATGAAGCAACGTTTTCCTGCTTGAACGCTCGTCAGCCGTTTTTCAGGGCTCGAAGGAAAGGCCGAACCTCTTTCCGATAGAGATAGCCCATAAGCGGCTCAGCCTCTCCAAAGTTCCTAGCCACCTGCAAATAGGATCTCATGCGATGAAGCGGAGAAGGAATGGAGCGTACAAAGCTATAATTCATCCGGCAAAGGAAACGAAGCCCTTCTTTACGGATCGATTCCCGTCGCTCCGGGCAAAGCTCACAGAGAATGTCCAGCAGCTCCAGGCTGTCTTCACACCAGGCCTGAATCCTGGCCGCCGACCCCATATTGGCATCATGCAATCTGAATCCCGCCTTGACCGCTTCCACATCCACCCTTCCATAGCGTGCGGCGACCTTCAATTCCGCCCCCACATCCTGGAACAGATTGTGCCGTGAGTGAAAACCCCCCACTTCCCTCAATCCCTGAGTGTTGATCAAAGTACTGCAAAGATAAAAGGTAGTCTCACTGCGAAACCACGCCAATAGCAGTTCACAAAAAGAGAGATCTGCGGCTCTATTGGGTACCTCTTTTATCACCTTGCCATCTTCATCAATGGTTCGGGTTCCGGTTCGGATGACGCCGACATCGGTTCTGTCATTCGCGGCATCCATGCAACACTCCACCAGATCGGCATCGATTTGATCATCATCGAGAAACAGCAAGAAATAATCTCCGCTGGCCTGTTCAAGACAAAAATTAAAATTATTGTTGGCACCGATATTTCGTTCCTGGCGAAAGTAACGGATGCGGGAATCCTTGTAGGATCGAACCACCGTTTCCGTATCATCCGTAGAGCAATTATCGGAAATGATCACTTCAATGTTAGGATAGGTTTGCTGCAACGCTGCATCAATAGCGGGGCGCAGGAACCGATCTGCTCGATTATAGGTGGGGATAGCAATGGTCACCAACGGACGAGCCCGATCACTGTTCATTTATTGTTCCGCTTGGCTGAGTTCAAATTCAGAAGATGCCTCTTTTGGCCGATAAAAAACAGGTTAATATAATTGCTTCGAAATTAAATTTAATCTTCGACCAGACGACAGTATACTTTAACGCTCAATATTTACAAAAATGCCATCCAAATAGGATGGCTGATTTCCATTAACCTTTCGGAAATCCACCTTTCGATTCACCAGTTGTCTTTAGTCATCTAACAGGAAGAGAACAATAGGCAATGTGCGGTATCGCAGGAGAAATGTGCTGGAAAGGGGGGCCCAGCGGAGCCAACTGGGAACGTATCAGCAGATTGATGGAGAGGCGGGGTCCAGATGCCCAAGGGTTCTGGTCATCACCGGAAAAGGAATGCACCTTGGTTTTCCGTCGGCTAGCCATTCTCGACCTTAGCCCCAGCGGACACCAGCCCATGATCTCCATGGACCACCGCTATGTTCTGGTATTCAATGGCGAAGTCTACAATTTTCGCGATCTACGCAAAACTCTGGAAGCAAAAGGATACAGCTTCCGCTCCAGTGGCGACAGTGAGGTGGTACTCAATGCCTTGATTGAATGGGGTACAGAGGCCCTCGATCGTTTCAACGGGATGTTTGCGCTTGCTTTCTATGATCTAACCGAAAGGCGCCTACTCCTTGCACGAGATCATGCCGGAATCAAGCCGCTCTATTATCTGCAAACCACAAACGGGGTTGCCTTTGGCTCCCAGTACGATCAACTCCTCGAGCACCCGTGGAGCCGTGATCTGAGTATATCCAAGGAGGCGCTGGGTCTCTACTTACGACTAGCCTATATTCCGGCACCTTATGGCATCCTGGAAAACAGCCACATGCTGGAGCCCGGGACCTGGTTGGAATTCCGTGCTGACGGAACTGTCAGACAAGGCCTATACACAGAATTTCCCAGGTACCGGGAACCCATGCTAAGGGGAACAGAGGCCTATGAAGCGGTAGACGCTGTTATCACACGTTCGGTGAGACGTCAGCTGGTAAGCGATGTACCGGTAGCGGCATTTCTTTCTGGTGGGATTGACTCCCCGCTCGTGACCGCGAAAATGCGCTCGGTCACCACCAACCCCATCAAGACTTTCACCATCGGTACCGGCGATGATCCTAGCGACGAATCATCGGATGCCGCCCAGTACGCTCTGGAATTAGAGGTTCAACATGTCATCGAACACGTCACGCCCGAGCAGGCATTGGAGATGCTGGATGATGTGATCACGGCCTGTGGTGAACCCTTTGGTGACTATTCCATCTTTCCTACCATGTTGGTATCCCGACTGGCCGCCCGCAACTACAAGGTAATCCTGTCCGGAGATGGCGGAGACGAATTGTTCTGGGGTTACACCAAGCGCGCCACTCAATTGATAGAGAATGCGGAAGGTTTCAATGCTCCCCACTGGTTACGAACGCTTCGGTGGGGATTCAGGCGGCTGGGAATCGGAAAATTTCCCCACATTTTCAAACGTTATTCCACTCTGGGAGAATGGCAACGCGACAAGCACACCCATCTAGCGAAAAGACGGCTAGAGGCTATATTTCCCTCCCTGCCACAATGGCCAGACAATTATCGAGTATTTGATTATCAAGGTTGGAAAAAGGATGAAACGGCCCAGTGGCTTCGTTGGAATGAATTTACCTCTCATTTGACCATGGTGTTACTCAAGGTGGATCGAGCCAGCATGTTCCACTCACTGGAGGTGCGGGTACCCCTGCTGGACAGGGAGGTGATCTCGATTGCCGCCCAGGTGGATTGGCGCTCATGTTTGGATCCGTCCAAAGGGATCGGCAAGCTGCCCCTGCGCCATTCATTGTCCCGCTATACCTCTTACCAGACTCGGGGAAAACGAGGCTTTAGCGTTCCCATGGATCGATGGTTGAGAACGGCATTGCGTCCCATTTTCGAAGAGATGCTATTGAATCGGGATGAAATACTGGGCTTGGAGCTAAACCAGCCAGCCCTGAGGCGAATTTTCAATCACCATCTAAAAGGGGAGGCCAACCTGGCTTGGGGATTATGGCCCTTGTTGAGCCTTGCCCTATGGGAGCGACATCATTTCCAGCGGAATTAATCAAAACTCGAACCGTTACTTCAGCCTAGTTCATCACGCAACTTGATCAGCCGTGCTGGATTACCGACTGCGATGCCATTTTCCGGAATATCCCGGGTCACCACTGAGCCGGCTCCAATTATTGCTCCCTTACCGATGGTCACCCCGCTCAGCACGATCACACCGGTGCCAATCCATGCCCCTTCCTCGATAACAATGGGTCCCCGTGATTGCAGCGGCTGCCGATGAATGGGAGCTTTTCCAGACATGCCGTGATCGTAGGAATAGAAAGCACAATTGGCGGCAATCATCACTTGGCGACCGATGTGAATCGGTTGAATATAGCCGTTGAGCTGGCAACGGGGATGGATGCTCGAATACTCTCCAATCTCCACGCTCCCCCCTTCACCAGTCTCGATAATCACATCTCTATAGATGCGTACATGATCCCCGAGCGAAATTGCGCCCCCTTTTCGATTTTGGTAGATCATGCAGCGATCATCGATAAATACACGGGATCCCAGCAGTAATTTGGAATGGTATATTACCGCATCGGGTGAAATAAAACCTTGGGGTGAAAAACGGGCCAGATACTCTCTTGCGTAGTGAGGCGGC
>Ga0256914_1004542_pt1 | contig 10362 bp, 8 predicted proteins | sample HulkmetaG_FD_191571 | JGI IMG/M metagenome (GOLD analysis project Ga0256914, IMG submission 191571) | Hydrothermal chimney microbial communities from Main Endeavour vent field at the Juan de Fuca Ridge, Pacific Ocean - Hulk | ecosystem: Environmental > Aquatic > Marine > Hydrothermal vents ...
TCCAAAAAAGAAATTGCTTGCAGATCCAAAGGGTTAGCCATAGCTACAGACAAAACATTTTCCTTAGCATCGTAATCAAAAGGTAATACCAAATACCGTTCTGCTACTGCTTCAGGAATTTTATTTAAAGCCTCAGGGGATGAAGCTAATAAATTTAGATCTATATAAGGAATGTTGTAAAGTTTACCTTTAGCCTTAACTACATCTTCCTCACTTACTTTACCTGACTCTAATAAAATCTCTTCTACTGACTTTCCAGTTGCATAACTCTCACTCTTAATCGCTTCATAATCTTTATCATTAAGAACACCATCCTTTTTTAGGATGAGGGCAAGATCGTTCATATCTTCATTGTATAATGAAATTTATGAAAATGGAAAACCCAACTTTTACTCCTTTAATTATCTATGGTCCTCAAATTGAAGTTATTCATCAATATCTTGTCGACCACTACTCTTCTAAGAAATTTATTTATTTTGAAATTGAAGCTCAAACTAATACCATTAAACTCGATCAAATTCACCAACTTAAAACTAATTTAGCTATCACAAGCACTAAACCTAGACTCATCTGGATTAAACAAGCCCACCTCGCTACTCAAGCAGCTCAAAACGCTCTTCTAAAAACCTTAGAAGAGCCACCCAACCAAACCCTTTTTATTCTTACTACTAATAATCTCAATAAACTTCTTCCCACTATCATCTCTCGTTGTAGACTTCAACATTTATCTTCTCAGACTAACACTCCTAACCAGGAACTCCTCGATCAACTTAAAAAATTATTACATCAAAGTCTCGGTGAACGCCTCGCCGAACTCTCTCATTTACCTAAAGACAGAACTCAAGCTTTAGCTTGGATTGATGAAATCATTACTTCTCTCAATTTAGCCCAACGTCAAACTAACGATCTTCATCAACTTCACATCTTCTCCAAAATTATCAAACCTGCTCTCCAAACTAAACAATATCTTCAAGCTAACCTCAATCCAAATCTCGCCCTAACTAACTTTCTTTTATCCTTACCCACTGTCAATCATTAACCTATAACGGTTAACTGTTCTCTATTAACATGCTACAATACTCTACGTATGTCAACTAAATACACTGCTTCTGATATCAAAGTCCTCGAGGGTTTAGAACCTGTTCGTAAACGACCAGGTATGTATATCGGTTCTACTGATGAAAGAGGACTTCAAGAACTACTCAAAGAGATTATTGATAACTCGGTCGATGAAGCTATAGCTGGTTATGCTAAAAATGTCTACGTTACTCTTACTAAAACTGGCTATGCTTGTATTTCTGATGACGGTCGGGGTATTCCTGTGGATATCCATCCCAAACTAAAAGTTTCCGCTCTTGAACTAGCTATGACCAAACTTCATGCTGGAGGTAAATTTGAAGAAACCGCTTATCAAGCATCTGGAGGTCTTCATGGAGTCGGAGCTTCTGCCGTCAACGCCCTCTCTAAACACATGCAAGTCTTAGTTAAACGTAACGGTCAATATTACACTCAAGAATATCAAATTGGTAAACCTCTTTATCCCGTCAAAAAAATTTCTGAAACTGAAGCTAAAAAAATTCTCCATCCAGATCATTATCAACTTCTTCAAGTTCCTTCAGGTACCTATAGCACCTTCATTCCTGATCCTACAATCTTCAAAAAAACTACAGAATTCAACTATCAAGACACTAAAACCCGCATCAGGGAACGCGCTTACCTTGTTCCCACTCTTTATCTTCACCTCAAAGATGAACGTACTGGTCAACGAGCTAATTTCTATTTTGAATCAGGCATTAAATCCCTAGTCAAACACTTAAACCAACACAAAAAACCTCTTCATGAAGTTATTTATATATCTGGTTCTACCGTTGAAAATGACCTTCCTATTTCCGTCGAAATTGCTCTTCAATATAACGAAACCTTTAGTGAAAACGTTCTTACTTTTGCTAATGTTATCCGTACCTATGATGGTGGTACTCACTTAACTGGTTTCCGTCAAGCTCTTATCCGAGTTGTAAAAGATTATCTAGAAAAGAAAAACGGTAACACAAAAACTCCAATTACCGGTGAAGATCTCAAAGAAGGTTTAACTGCTGTTATTTTTGTTAAAATGCCTTCTTCAGAAATTCAATTCGAATCTCAAACCAAAGCTAAACTTAACAACCAAGAAGCCCAATCGGCCGTTTACAAAATCACCAAAGAACAGCTAGAAATCTATCTCGAAGAACACCCAAAAGAAGCTAAAAAAATGCTTGAAAAAGCCGAATTGGCTGCCAAAGCTAGAATGGCCGCTCGAGCCGCTCGTGATGCTGTTGTTCGTAAAGGTGCACTTGAAGGTGGTACTTTACCAGGTAAACTAGCCGACTGCCAATCTAAAGATCCTGCTGAATCAGAAATCTATATTGTAGAGGGCGATTCTGCTGGCGGTTCGGCCAAGCAGGGTAGGGACCGTCGTTTTCAAGCCATCTTTCCTTTAAGAGGTAAAATTCTTAACACTGAAAGAGCTCGTCTTGATAAAATTATCGCTTTTGAAGAGCTCAAAAATCTCATTGTTGCTATGGGAACCGGAATAGGGGAGACTTTCAACATTGATAAGCTTCGTTATCATCGTATCATTCTTATGAATGATGCTGATGTTGATGGTGAACATATTACCACCCTAGCTCTCACTTTCTTTTTCCGACACGCTCCTGAAATCATTAAACAAGGCTATCTTTACATTGCTTTACCTCCACTTTACAAAGTTGAAATTGGCAAAGAAGTTCATTATGTTTATTCTGACGAAGAAAAAGATCAACTTTTAGCCGCCAACAAAGGTAAAAAAATCTCCATTCAACGCTATAAAGGTCTAGGTGAAATGAATCCCGAACAACTCTGGGAAACAACCATGAATCCTAAAAACCGAATTCTAAAAAAAGTTACTATTCAAGATGCCGAAGCTGCTGATGAAATCTTTTCCACTCTAATGGGAGATGAAGTAGCTCCTCGAAAGAAATTTATTCAAACCAACGCTACCCAAGCCACTTTAGATATATAAATAAATTCAAAAATAAGGAGGTTACATGGATCCTATTAAAGTTTTAATTGAAATCCCTCAAGGATCAAACGTTAAATATGAACTTAACAAAGAAACCAAAACTATAGAAGTAGACCGTTTTCTTCATACTGCTATGGCTTATCCCGCTAATTATGGTTTTGTCCCTCAAACTCTTGCTGAAGATGGTGATCCTACCGATATCCTCGTCCTTTCTTCTCGCTCTGTAGTTCCTGGGTCTATGATTAAAGCTCAAGTCATTGGAATGTTGGAAATGGAAGATGAAGCAGGTATTGATACCAAACTTATCGCTGTCCCTACCTCTAAAATCGATCCTGTTTTTGGCCAATATCAGTCTATTGATGATATTCCTCAAGCTACTAAAGAAGCCATTAAACACTTCTTTGAACATTATAAAGATTTAGAAAAAGGCAAATGGGTCAAAATTAAAAACTGGCTCTCCAGAGAAGAAGCCGAAAAAGCTCTTCAAGCTGACCTAGATCGTTATCAAGCTAAATAAACTATGACTGACCAAGCCGATCACAACCAAACAAACCCAGAAACCCAAGAGGCGAGGGTAGGGGAGATTGTCGAAACCAAATACGGCAAAATCAAACTTATCAGCATTGTCGAGGAAATGAAGAAATCTTACCTCGATTATGCCATGTCTGTTATTGTTTCCCGAGCCTTACCTGATGTTCGAGATGGTCTCAAACCCGTCCATCGACGAATTCTTTACGCTATGAAGGGGCTTGGTCTTTATCATAACTCTAAATATAAAAAATCTGCCCGTATCGTTGGTGAAGTTCTAGGTAAATATCACCCTCATGGCGATAGTGCTGTTTATGATGCCATGGTTCGTTTAGCTCAAGATTTCTCCATGCGCTATCCTCTTATTGATGGTCAAGGTAACTTTGGTTCTATCGATGGCGATTCTCCAGCTGCCATGCGTTATACCGAAGCCCGTATGGCCAAAATCACTAACGAACTTCTTGAAGATTTAGAGAAAGAAACTGTCGATTGGGTTGATAACTTTGACGGGACCACCAAAGAACCTACAGTTCTACCAGCCAAACTACCTAACTTACTCTTAATGGGGTCTGATGGTATTGCTGTCGGTATGGCTACTAAGATTCCTCCTCATAACCTTAGCGAGGTTGTAGATGCTATTATCACTCTCATTAAGCTTGGCCGAACTCAACGTTCTCCAGAAGCTGAACAGTTACCTGAGACCGAACTAGAAAAAGTTTCTTATCAACTCCTCAGTGGTCAGTTCCAATCAGACGCGACTGTCGACGATCTTATGGAACACATTCAAGGTCCAGATTTCCCTACAGGAGGTACTATTTATGATTGGGCTGAAATCAAAAAAGTTTATACTACTGGTAAAGGTCGCGTCGTCACTCGCGCTAAAACTTCCATTGAAGAAACTAAATCTGGTCGCTATCGCATCATTGTCACCGAGCTACCTTATCAAGTTAATAAAGCCAAACTCATTAGTAAAATTGCTAACCTTGTACGCAATAAAAAAATCGACGGCATCTCAGATCTTCGCGATGAATCTGATCGCGAGGGTATGCGAATCGTTATCGAACTTAAACGCTCGGCCAAACCAAAAGCTACTCTTAATCGCCTTTTTAAGCTAACTGATCTCCAAACCTCATTCCCAGCCAACATGGTTGCTCTCGATAAAGACTCAACCCCTCACCTCATGAATCTTAAACAAATCCTCACAGCTTATGTTGAACATCGTCAAGACGTTGTTATCCGTCGGTCCCAATATGAACTTAAAGAAGCTCGAGCTCGCATTCACATTCTCGAAGGTTATATCAAAGCTCTTGATCACCTAGACGAAGTAATCGAAACCATCAAAAAATCTAAAGATACGGCTGACGCCAAAGCTAACTTAATGAAAAAATTCGGTTTCACTGAAATTCAAGCTATCGCTATTCTTGATCTTCAACTTCGACGTTTATCTGCTTTAGAAAGACAAAAAATCGAAGACGAATATAAACAGCTTCTAAAAACTATCGAAGATCTCATTTCCCTCCTCAAAAACCCTCAAAAAATTCTTCAAGTTATCATTCAAGAATTAGAAGAACTCAAAGATAAATACGGTGATCCTCGCCGTACTAAAGTCGTTAAAAGCCCATTAGGAGAATTTAGTGAAGAAGACCTAGTGGCTAAAGAAGATAACATTATCACCCTTACCAAAGAAGGCTATATTAAACGCATGCCCCTTGGTACTTATCGCGCTCAACGCCGAGGTGGCAAAGGTGTTATTGGAATGACCACTAAAGAAGAAGACGAAATCTTACATATGACTGTCGGTAATACTCATGACTATATTCTCTTTTTTACTAATACTGGCAAAGTTTTCTCCCAACGGGTTTTTGAGCTCCCAGAGGGATCTCGCCAAGCCAAAGGTCAAGCCGTAGTCAATCTTATCAATATCGATCAGGATGAAAAAGTTCAAGCTGTTATTACTATTCCCAAAGAGAGATTTCAAGATAAGCATAGTTTTATCATCACTGCTACCAAACAAGGCATTATTAAGAAAACTTCCCTTAAAGAATATGCTAACATCCGTAGTTCTGGGAAAATTGGTATCTCTCTTAAACCTAACGACGAAGTTCTTAATGTTCGCATCACAAAAGGTGAAGATTACGTTTTTCTTGTCACTCACAATGGTAAATCTATTAAGTTTGATGAAACTGAAATCAAAGTCACTGGTCGCGATACTATGGGAGTCAAGGGCATCTCTCTTAAACCAGGAGATTATCTTATTTCTATGGAAACTTTTGAAAAAAACCCTCCTATACCTCAAGACAAACGTCGTAAATTCTTCCGTCAAATCTTGGTTGTTACCGAACATGGTATTGGTAAACGTACTCACGTTGACGAATATCCAGCTCAACGTAGGGCAGGGCAGGGAGTTAAAGTAGCCGAAATCAATGAAAAAACTGGTAAAGTAGCTGGTGCCCTCCTCGTTACCGAAAAAGTAGAACATATTATCCTCACTACTAAAAAAGCTCAAGTAGTCAAACTCCCTCTGAAAAACATCAAAGTTCTTAGTCGTTCTACTCAAGGCGTCATTCTTATGCGACCCAAGAAAGGTGATATTGTCACTGCCGTTACCGCCATCGAAACCCAACAAAACGACTAAAATTTCTTATTCATTCCCACTATGAAAACGTTCGTATACTTTTCTTAATTGAGGATTAGTTACATGAGTGTAAATCTGAGTTGTAGCGATATTCTTATGGCCTAACATTTCTTGAACTTCTCTCAAACCCGCTCCATGAAACAATAAATCTGTAGCAAATGAATGCCTTAAAACATGAGGAGTAACTTTAAAAGGTAACTTTGCTTTTGTTCCATAAAAACTAATCAATCTTTGAACCGAACGAACACTTAAACGTAATTTTTCACCTGCTTTTGGATCATCAATTTCCGGCATCTTTCCCCCATGACGGATAAATAGGGGAGGATAAAAATCTTGTCGTTCCCGCAAATATCGCTCTAGCCAATAAGCTGCCCTCTTAGACAAAAAAACTACCCTAACTTTCCCCCCTTTACCTTTTACCCCAAACTCTCTTTTATCTAAATTTACTACCTCTTTATCTAAAGATACTAATTCAGACACTCGTAAACCTGTTGCAAACAAAGTTTCTACAATAGCTCTATCTCTTAATCCTTTTACTGTTTTTGTATCAATCTGATTAATTAGACTTTCAACTTGACTGAAATCTAAAAACTTCAAACGACGGCCTCTAACCTTGGGTAGCTCAATCTTATCAGGTGAAATCACTTCATGGTCATTTTTCAGCAAATATCTTAAAAAAGATCTTAAAGCTATCACATAATAAGCTTGAGTAACTGGAGACAATTGTTTTTTAGATCTGGCTAAGTATAAACGATACTGTCTTATCATCGCCTTATCCAATTTAGCAACTGGAACATTGCCATAATTACTCTTTACCCAGTCAGAAAAAACATTTAGATAAAAACGATAGTTTCTAATTGTATAAGGAGATAGCTGTTTTTCTATCTCGAGATACTCGAGAAACTCTCGAATCAAACCCTCTAAGATACTCTCTTTTTCCTTAGCACTCATATACTGTCATCTGCTAAATTACAGGAATTAAAATTAGGCTTGATATATAGGAAAAAAATCACAATACACACCCCTTGCATATTTAAATATGCTTTCTTATTAACACTAACTAACTTCCAACTAGTCCTATAGTTGTTAAATTCAAATAGACTAGGTTAATTTCATTTTGCGACATTAAAACACTCCTGTCAATAGGAAAGAATAAAAACAAATATAAACATATTAGCAAATATTGAGAAAAATAAATCTCTAACAGAATTTCAAAGCATCACCCAAAAAAGAACCTCATTTTAAGGTCGCTAACCATAAAATAAAAGGTAGTTTTACAAAAACTCGGATAAATTTAAGGTTAAAACTCTAATCCTACCAGAGGTAGGGGCCACCAAAAGGCTAATTTCGCCATTTTTAATCCCAAATCAACCAATAAACCATTAAAATCAGGCATAAAACTATAATTTCTTCGGGTTTTTTTAGGAAAAGAACAAATAAAGCTATTTTTGATAATAGGGGAAGTTTAAAAAATAAAAATCATTCTTTTTCCTTTTACCAACTTTTTAAAACTCATTTCTATCATTCAACCAAAAACCAAGCTCCCCCTACCAAAACTCAATATAATGTCATAAAAGTTATATTGTGCGACAATATAGAAATCTTTCCCCCACACATCTAATAGGGAGCAAATAACTCCAATCCAACTCCTTTATTATCTATCCAATATTTCCTACTTCTTTTTTTCTTTTCTAATATATAGAACTATCTTCTTTTACTAGCCAGAAACTAAACCTCTTAAAAGTTTTCCACAACTATATCAAATTAAGTCATTTACGTGAAAAATTATAGGCCTATTCGTGAAAACTTATAAATTATTATAGGATATTATCCTATAGGATATTAAACTCCCCTGCCCTCTAGCTCCACCAACTAATAATTGAAGCTATAACTGTAATCAAACCAGCTAAAATACCAAAAAATAAATATTCATTAACAGTTCTTTTAAATAATTTTTCTTCAAAAAAGTGTTGCATAATTCCTAATAAAACATACAAACTCATTGCTAAAAACAAGCTCCCTAAAGCCACCTCAACAGGCAAAAAGCTCACAATTACCCCTGCTTCCAGCATAACTACTGATCCAACCAAACTATAGCTTAAAACGCGCTTACTTAATCCCCTTTCATCTAATTCTAAACTCCACAAACCTTGAACAAAGAGTAGCCAGCTAACGCCAAAAACAGCTAAACCATTCCACCAAAAATGCATTTTAAAAGATAAGATCAAATGAAATAAAAACGTTGCTGTTAAAATCGTAAACAAAAAACCAATTGCCCTTGCTGCTCGTAATAACTGAATCGTTCGAATTGAAGCCACACTAAAAATATTAGCTGTCAATAAAATAGCGTACATACTAATCACAAACAAACCTAAGACAATTAGTCGCACCACTCCCATCTGGGGTAGCAAGAAATAAAATAAACCTACCGATACCGGAAATAAACTTGGCAACAATAAACAGGTTAACCATTCAATCCCAGATAAATCTTTAGCTAATGACCAAGCCGACAAGCCATAAGCTACGCCAAACAAAATCATTAAAGAAACAAAGCGACGTTCCACTGGTAGGCTTTGGACAATAAACAAACCTATCGTCAATAAAACCGACACTAAAAAAAATTTCTTTCTCTTAGTTAAAACCACCCCTTTATTCTTTCTACGCCGACTCACTCTTTTTTTTCTTCTTCTAAAGTGAAACGTTTGCATAAACCTCCTGAACATCATCCATCTCTCTCAACCTAGCCAAAAACTTTCCAACTATCTCTTGGTTAACTCCAGTTTTTTCTAACTTCGGCATATAAACTAACTCCATCTCTATCCCCTCATCAAAACCGCGTTCTTTCAAGGTTTCTGCTACCATTTTTACTGACTCTGGTTTAACTATAAGTAAACTCTTCCCTTCTTCCGTCTCTACATCTTCTACCCCTAGATCAATCAACTCTAATACTAAATCTTCACTTAGTTCTTGTTGACAACTAATTAAACCTTTTCTTTCAAATTGATACATCACTGAACCAGGCTCGGCTAAAGAGCCTCCAGATTTATCAAACAAATTCTTAATCTCAGCCACCGTCCGATTACGATTATCTGTAATTGCCTCCACAATTATTGCCACTCCATCAGGACCATAACCTTCCAAAGTTAGTTCTACCATCTCTCCTTCCCCAGTTTTTCCTAAACCACGATCAATAGCTCTCTTAATATTATCTTTAGGCATATTAGCCGCTCTAGCCTTTTCAATAGCCAACCTTAAAGCAAAATTATTCTCTGGATCCCCACTTCCACCTTTCTTAACTGCTATAGTAATATTCCGTCCTAATTTAGTAAATAAGCCACCTTTTTTTTGATCCTGAATCTCTTTTTTACGATGAATCTTACTCCACTTGTTATGTCCAGACATAATGTTATTATTCTAAAATGTAAACTGGAAAATGTAAAACGATCGTGTATAATGCTCTGAAGTTATGCAAAACGACCTTACCAAAAAAGCTATTCAAGCTGCTTTAGATTGTGATTGGGAACGAGCAATTGACTACAATACAGCTATTCTCCGTCAAAATCCCAAAGATATTAAAGCTCTTAATCGTTTAGCCAGAGCTTATCTAGAAATCGGCAATAAAGATCAAGCTAAAGAACTTTCAGAACAAGTTTTAAAACTAGACCGCTACAATCCTATTGCCCTTAAAAATCTATCCCTCATTCCTCAAAAAAACTCCACCGTTAGAGAAATCGCTGATGAGGACTTTATTGAAAAGTTAGGTGAAACTAAAGTTGTTAATCTCATTAAATTAGCTAATAAAGACATTATTGCTCCACTTTACAGTAAACAGCCACTTGAGCTTAGAACTCAAAACGGTCGTCTTGTTGGCGTCTACACTAAAGACAATCAACGTATAGGTTCCCTTCCAGACGATATTTCCTTCAAAATAAAAACTCTCAGTCGCAAAGGTTATCAATATCAAGCTTGCGTTAAATCATCTCAAAACAACAAAGTTACTATTTTTATTCGCGAAACCAAACGCCCTAAAAAATATCAAAATCTTCCTTCCTTTTTAACAGCCATCAATCATCAAATCTTAAAATCTTAAAAAAACCATTGACCTAAATCGCTCCCCAAAATTACTACAACATCCGATCGATACCTACTCACATCTTGAATC
>Ga0256914_1004543_pt1 | contig 10360 bp, 21 predicted proteins | sample HulkmetaG_FD_191571 | JGI IMG/M metagenome (GOLD analysis project Ga0256914, IMG submission 191571) | Hydrothermal chimney microbial communities from Main Endeavour vent field at the Juan de Fuca Ridge, Pacific Ocean - Hulk | ecosystem: Environmental > Aquatic > Marine > Hydrothermal vents ...
ACATGTGATACACATGCAGGCTCTGAAACGTAACTCCCGTACACGTAAGGTCGTGGCCCAACTCCTAAACAGGGTGAAGGACTATAGAACCGTCCCAGTGACAATGTAAGCTCTGTATCTTCTGTATCGTATTGCGCTGTTCTTAGTCTGCTCCACTAAGCTTTTCAACTGATCCCGAAACAATTCCCTAACATCTTTAGAAGCGTACTTAAGGATACCAACATAAGTTCCCATATTCACATCCGTAAGAATATTTCCCTTCATAAATAAAGATTATCACATCAATATACCGCTTGTTCTCAGGGTCCGGTGCAAACTCTCTCCATGTCGAGAACCATTTAAAAGACCTCACATGAAAAACGGGGACAAACACATGGGATGCACCAAGGCACAGATCGTTGCGCTAATAGCATACGTCCTGAGGGTCTGCAGAGAAGCAGAAAGCCTTGAGAAATGTCTGTCCAAGATTGAAATAATTAAAGAGCGAGCCGAAGAGCTTGCTTTGAAAGAATTTATTGATGAATTCTTTTAAGAAGAGAGACAATTTGTGTGTGTATGTGTACATAGAATTTCCAAGGAATATTTAGAAGCGAATTTTTCCGAAAGCATTTCTGCGATTACAGATAAGCATCTTTTTGTATAATGATATATTCTATCATAAGAAAACGAACCAGAAACTAGTGCAACTAAAATTCCCGAGATTCAGTATATACACATACACACGCAAATTGTCTCTCATATAGAGCTTAAGCAATTGAGCAAACACTCAGCAAGCTTCTTACCTTTCTCTGTCAAGGATACTCTATATCCTTCTTTAGAAACTAGGTCATGATCTATTGCCTTCATTATCGCGGTATAGTACGTGCCACCCATTTCTTTGGTTAGTCTGCTCTGCTCGGCTTCCCCACCCATCCTAGCGAGAAGGATTAGCAGCCTGCCCATACCCGTGAGTAGATCCTTTTCGAATTTCGACATTCTATTCACGAATTCAGTATTACCTAACATGCATATATTTTCTAAAATCGATTAACGAATTACGGTTTTCGATTATCGAAAAGCTTATATGTTCGTTATTCGATTTTCGAATTGTGAGACAAAATGTGTGCGTCTCTAACTAAAACCAAGTCCCCAAACCGCAGGGGCAAGATAAACGAAATCGCCCGTAAGATAGGTATATGGGTTGAGGAACGTAAGCGTGTAAAGCTAGGTGAAATAGCAATTAGGTTAGGATACAACTATGGGTATCTCAGGTACAAGATTCTACCAGCAATCCTAGAGACAGAAGAATGCATGAAACTAGTGAAAGTAAACGGTGTTACCTACCTAGAGTGGACCTGCCCTGACTCCGAGGATTCTGAGGTGGGTCAGTGATGAAGTGTGACTTGGCTTATGCGTTTGGACTTGGTTTGACGGTGTCTGTGTGTGAGTATCATGAGTTTGTGGTGGTTCTGACGCCTTCTAGGGCTTACGTGTATGGGGTTCTGGTTAAGGACGATTGCCTTAGGTTGCGTCTGGAGTGCGTAACGCATTATGATAGGGTGTATCTGGACTACGAGGGAAGTAAGGTAACCATCGTCGGCACTGACGACGTGTTCGAGTGCCGTAACCCGAAGGTAATCGTACTGCGCGGAAAGAAGGCGGAGGAGGTGATGTGCTGATGTCGCAGGCTGCCTTTATGCGGTCGGTAACGCGTCCTGAGGACTTAACTGGGCTTGAGGTTAGGGTGCTTTATGCTGATGAGGAGGAGTTAAGGCTTAGGTTGCCTGACGGCCGCGTGGTGAGGGTGTGGGTTGACTATAGTTGTGTGTACGATGACTGCTCAGGGCCTGAGGACCCGTGGCCTTACCTAGACGTTAAGGAGGTGACCGAGGCGTGAGGTTGGACGCCGTTGTCGATCGTGTTAGGGCCGGCGAGCGTGTGGACGTGACCCGCATGGATGACAGGGACCTGCAGAGGGTCGTGGTTAGGCTTAGGCGCGAGGGGTACGTGCTGGGCTTGGACTTTGAGGTCGTGAAGAGGGTGATGCGCCACAGGAACGGCAGGGAGGAAACAGTTCTGGAGCTTCGCAGGTACCTCTACATCAAAAGGAGGGAGGTGAGGGAGTGATGGCTAGGTTGATTAACATCGTGCATTACGGGAGGGACCGCAGCACTAGGTTCGTTGTGGATGAGGAGATGCCGGAAATAGTGGAGCGTAACGGGTACCGGTACGTCGACGACGGGTGCTTCTACTTCACGATAGAGAGGGGCAATGAACGCTTAACCGTGAAGCTGACGGCCGCGGAGACCGCGCTCCTAGCGGTCAGGCTGCAGGCAGCGATAAACTCCCACGCGATCGCGTACATGGACAAGAACGCGGAGCTAAGCATGCTGCTTAAGGGGGCGAGGAACCATGAGTAGGTACGTTCAGCGGTACGAGCGTAGTGCTAGGGAGATAGTGAGGGACGTCGTCATTAAGATGGCGATGTATGGACCCGTAACGTACAACGAGGTTGCGGCCGAACTGTATAGGCAAGGGTACAGCATCAAGCTGGAGACGATTAAACGGACCGTGCGGTGGCTAGTCGAGGAGGGAATACTAACTCCATGTGGTGTGACAAGGCGGAGGCAGAAGCGGTTCTGCCTAACGAGGGAAGCGCTAACTGTCGAGGGTCCTAAGGAGGACAGGGTCCGCGGACTCAGGTCCGACGACCCGTTCACGCTGTAATAGGAGGCGGTGGTCATGGGGAGGCAGCGCCTGATAACGGAGTTCATCAAGGTTAGGAGCTACTGGTGGGTCCCGCCGTCAGAGCGGGATGAGTTTACCACGGTCCCTGAGCACAAACCAGCCAGAGAGGGTGGGGGAGGTAAGTGAGCTGGCTAGGAGGGTGGTTGCTGATGTGTGATGAGGGCTTAGTCATCGTGACGTTCAAGTGCCCTAAGAACCTGCTGAAGGACTTGGACCGCTTAGCCGCCACCCTACGATCCAGCAGATCCGAGCTAATCAGGGACGCACTAACCCACTACCTCAAGCACCACGGCCTAAGGCAGACAATGCGAGTAAGGCGGGTGATCCTGACGTGAGTGACCGTGAGCGTGAGGTTAGGCTCGCGCTAATGCAGGTTAAGGGCGCATTAATGGCGGCGGAAGCCAATGTGAGGCACGCGCTGAAGTACCTCCAACGCCTAGAGGAGGTCCTCAAAGATGATTGATGAGTTAACGGTGAATAAGTGGCTGCTTAAAGCAGCCAGCAAGTTCGTCAGGGTATTCGATAAGGGCGTGATAACCATCACCGAAGCCACCTTCCCCTGCCTACGTAAGGCGTACTACGACAGGACTAGGAAGCGCTTGCCGACCCCAGTCGAGGCGTTAAAGGTGTTAGGCAGTGAGGTCCACACCATGATTCAAGATATACTTAAGGAGGAAGGGTGGGACGTGGAGGTCAGGGTGAGGCTCCACATAGGTGACTTCGAGCTCCACGGCAGGGCTGACGCAGTCAAGTACGATGATGAAGGACGGGCTATCGAAGTGATCGAACTGAAAACCAGTAACGGCATGAAGAAAGCGGCCCTAGAGTCCCATGTCCTGCAGCTTCAAACCTACCTGCAGATACTGAACGCCAAGCAAGGATACATAATCTACATCGACAGGGCCAGTGGTCGCGTCAAGGTATTCAGGGTCCGCCCCGATAAGAAGGCCTTACGAACCGTTATCGAGCGTGCTAGGCGGCTGCATGAAGCCCTAACAAGCTACAGGCCCCCACCACCTAAGCGGGGCCCGTGGTGCGGGCTCTGCCCACACAAATGGAGCTGTTGGGGAGGTGGTTATCCACGACGCAGGAGTTAACCACAATAGAGGACCACGCGAGAAATCACGGGGAAGCACTGTTGGTTCTACGCTTTGTGGTTAAAAAGGTGAAGGGAAAGCCATACGTCTACCTCCACGGCAGGGATAAACAAGGTAAAATTAAAACGATCTACATTGGCCCCCTAGAGGAAATAGCCAAGTATTACTTAGTTAATGTAAAAGGTAAGGCTGGGTGGTGGACCGGCCGGGACTTGAACCCGGGACCTCTCGGTTGCAAGCCGAGCGCTCTTCCAGGCTGAGCTACCGGCCCTCGTTTCTTTGAGTATTAACTTGAGATTTAAGCGTTTCCGCGGTGATTCCTCGTGCTTAAGTGGTCAGGTAAATTAGGTTTGTAGTGGGTTGTTTGTTGGGGGCGGAGCCGGCTGGCGGCTACGGGGGCTTTAAGCCCCTGAGGAAGCACCGCCCTCCACGCGGCACGGGGACCCCGTAAGGGGTGCGGGGAGACCCGCGGCAACGGCGCAGAAACGACACGGCCGTCCTCGGATGTCGATGATGCGGTGAGGATCCCTTGGCAACAGGGGGTCAGTAACCCGCTGAGGATGGGGACGGATGCGTTGAAACGGCCGTCCCCCCGGGAGCAAGGCCGAGCAGTGCCGATGAGTTGCCGCGTGAGGCACGGGTGGGCCGCATAGCTAAATGCCGCCGCAGTACAGAAGGCGGGCTACAGCCGGCACCGCCCCCTAGACAAGCCCGTACTTCCTCAGGTACTTCTCCTGGATCCTTAGTACCTCCTCCCGGGTTAATGTATTAGAGTACTCCTCGAGCATATCCTTGTTTAGGTTTAGGAAGGTTTTCCCCCACTTGAACTTACTTAGGGTTTCCAGGGCTTGGTCCTTCAGCCCAACAATATATAGGGCCGCCGCAACCGCCTCAGCGCTACTTAGCTTCGTGAAGACCGCATAGTTTACTGGGTTTCCTGCCCTGAGTAGGGGGAGGACCCTACGCCGACAACCCCTTAACCTCCTGACCACCGCAGTGATGTCGTTAATGCCCCTGTTCCAGGATGAGTCGATCACGACTAAGCCTGACTTAAGTATGGGTTCCCTATCAGGGGGTGCTAACACAACGCGTGAGGACGGGTCAAGGACTACGGCACCCCTCGGAATCCCTTCCGGGGAAGCCCTAATGGCTAATCCATGCCTAACTAGCTTTAGGGCCGTTGAGAGCTTCGGGTTATCCCCCCACACTCTGATGACGTACACCATCACCTTCATGGAATGTCATCACTCCTCCATCAACGAACATTCACTCCAAGGGGTTAAGCTTTATATTTCCTTCGAGTACCCTTAGGGTGGGGACGAACATGGCTGAGGCAATAGTACTCATAAACACGGATATAGGCACCGAAGAAGAGGTGCTGCAAACCTTAGCGAACATAGACGGAGTCACTGAAGCATACATCGTTTACGGTGTTTACGACATTGTCGCTAAGGTGAAGGCCGACACTACCGAGGCCCTGAAGGAAATAATATCAAGTAGGATAAGGAAGATACCGAAGGTAAGGTCCACCTTAACAATGATAATAGTTGAGGGTAAGAAATTCCAACGCTGATGAACGTGGTTTTTACGGAAGTACACGTAGGTATCGATGATTTAGACTCGCCTTCAGGCGGGTGCACCACCCACGCCGCGTACAGGTTAGTTAAGGAATTAATCAACAGATGCGGAGCGAAGTTCATCGACTACCCAAACCTCGTGCGTCTCAACCCCACAATACCCTTCAAGACTAGGGGAAATGGAGCTGTAGCACTCAGGTTCACGATCCCGGAGAGCGAGTTCAGTAAGGTAAGCGAGTTCATAATTGAGTTCCTGACAAACTACACTGAAGAACTACCGCATAGGCCGGAGACGGAGCCAGGGATAGTCATCGTTAAGGGCAGGCCCAAGAATGAGTTCAAGGCCCTATACCTCAAGGCCCTAACGGATTATGTCCCGCCAGACATAGTGATGAGTACCCTCAGGGAGTCTGAGAACGTTACGTGGTACCCCAGCAGATGGAGTAGAGGATTAGTGGGCGCCGCCGCGGCCGTGGGGTGGTTACCTCCCCATGACTGCACTTACGAGCTACTTATTTACCGGTTGAACTGCAGGTCAGAGCGGTGCATTGACCACGACTCAGTCATCATGATGGATAAGGAAACGCAGGGCGAAACCTTCCTGAATATCGACCCTGAATCAGGCAGGATACTAATAACGCCTGGAGGTCCGGACCCCGTACTATGTGGGGTGCGGGGCAGTGAACCTGAGGTCCTGCTTAAGGCACTGCGAATCATTAAGGTGTGCGAGCCTATTGAGGGATGGACAATATTCAGGACGAATCAGCACACTGACGCTCACCACGTGGCAAGGGAGGTCGACTCGATTAGGGCGTTCCAGACCGGCTGTGTTTCTGGTATAGTATCATCTAAACCCATTACGCTTGAAGGTGGAGCCACCGTGGTTGAGGTCTGCGACTCTTCTGGATGCGTTCATGTGGCTTCTTTTAGGGAGAGCGGGCTTTCGAGGGTGCTGCAACATGTTAGGGTTGGTGACGTGATTAAGGTGTGCGGCTCAGCTAAGTTTTGGGAAGGAGTCGGAACTGTGCTTCAGGTTGAGAAAATTGTTTTGAGGTACGTGCCGAGATACGTTGCGAGGAACCCACGTTGTCCGATATGCGGTAGGAGGCTTAAGTCACTTGGTAGGTCCGGGGGACTTAAGTGCGTTGGGTGCGGATTTAGGGCTACAGGTAAATGGTTTGAGTACATTGCTGTTGAGAGACGCGTTGAGGAGGGCCTATACTTACCACCACCTAAGTCGTTCAAACATTTGATGAAGCCCTTAGAGAGGTACGGACATGAGCACCTGTGCACAGAACTCAAAGCACCTTGGACCGAATGGATTAAGTAAGTCTATTTAAGTTAACCAGGAAATGCTTCGCTTCCTTAAGGTGCTTTAAGGCATCATAAACGCGACCACATACCCTAACACAGCGACGAACACCGAGAACCCTATCGCGATCCAGAGGACACCATATGGTGAGATCTTAACCTTCGCATCAACATCGTCAAAGAATCTCACTAGACCAGCTGCAGTCATAGGCCCGGTGGTCTTCTTCCTGCTCTTCTTCCTCTTAGTACCTCTCCTCTTAGCCATCGTAGCACCGTAAAGTGATTCTCACCCCAACTTAAAAACTTAATACGAAAGCACCACGCATACGATGTGGGAATCACTTTGAGCGGCAAGGACGAACTCACACTGAAGTTTGTTCAGAACCTCATGAAGAAGTACTACTACAGGAGGGACTCAGCACGCGGACTATATGCTACGTTCACATGGCTTGTTGAGGAAATCGGGGAACTCGCCGAAGCTCTGCTCTCAGGCGATAAGGAAGCGATTGCTGAAGAAATAGCTGACGTTCTCGCCTGGTTATCCTCGGTATCAAACCTTGTCGGCATTGATATTGAGGAGGCATTCAGGAAGAAATACATGAATCCTGAACCTCCGTTGTAGTGGGATTAAACTCCCACTCCATAGGAACCCAAGGGGTTCCAAGTCCACAACATCAAGAATAGGTGACGCACTGTACCATCTAGCCCCACCCCCTTACGGTTCACTTCCAAATACTATTCAGATCAGCAGTTTAGCTTGAAACATAGCTTGCTTTTAGAATTTCAATAAGACGAAGTAAGAGTGGAAGTGGTGAAAGTTAGATGGATTATGAATTATGGCTATTTATTTGTATTCCCCTTATTATTCAATTATACAAACTTTCTTTCCTAAATAATTAGTAATTTCCAGTGGAAGTGTAGGGGTGTGGGGATCTTAGTTCTCTCGTCTTAATCGTGCTTGTGTATGTGGATTGGTGTCGGGTGATTTGCGGGTTTGTGGTTGTTTTGAGTGGGAGTTGAGTGGGCTCCAAAAGAAGGATTGGGGTTATTTGCCGGTTAGTTTTAATATGGTGTTCCAAGCATCGTCGACGGCTTTCTCCAGTACCTTTATGTCGTCCTTGGTTAGTGTCCTAAATCTTCCTTGTAGTTTGATGTATTCTTCTATGGGTTTCCTTTTACTTTTGTCGGCGTAGGGTCTGCTTGGTGGGCTTATGGTTACTTTCCCGTTTTCGGCTTCGAATAGGATCCACATTCCGGTCTCTACTGCTAGTTTGGCTACCTCGACCGTTTTTGATGGGTCGAATCTCCACCCTACTGGGCATGGGGCGTGTAGGTGTATGAACTTGAAGCCCTTGATTGACGCTGCCTTCCTTAGCTTCGCTATGAAGTCGAGCGGGTACCCGACACTCGCGGTTGCCACGTAGGGTACCTTATGCATGAGCATTATCAGCGGGAGTTCCTTCTTATTCTCCCTCTTCCCTCTCCACGTCGTGGTGGTCCACGCGCCGTAGGGTGTTAGTGAGGATCTCTGTATCCCCGTGTTCATGTATGCCTCGTTATCGACGCAGATGTGGATTATGTTGTCGTTCCTCTCAGCAGCGCCCGAGAGTGTGGCGAATCCTATGTCTGCAGTGCCCCCGTCACCTCCCCACGCAACCACCACGGCGTCCTCACCGAGGATCTCTTTAGCCGCTGAGACCCCAGCCGCCACAGCGTCCGATGATGCGAACGGGACGTTGAATGTTGGGTAGATGAAGGCTCCACCTGGCATTAGTCCCTGAATTATTGAGGTGCACCCGGCAGGTACCACTAGGATGACCTTCTTCCCTAACGCCATCCCCAAGTACTTGAGCCCCAGTGCCTCAGGGCATCCTGGGCATGAGGCGTTGCCGGGTAGGAGGAGTTTCTCCTTGGGTAAGTCCCTCAATGTGATTGGCATGCTTTATCACCTCCCATAATACCATTCAATAAACCTCGAGAACTTACCTGTCTCCTCAACCTCCGCGACTGACTTCAACACGGCGTCAGCTATGTCCTCGTACGTCACGTCTAACCCGGTGATCCCTGCTAGGATATTCTTGATCGGTACGCGCACACCGGCACCCATTAGGTGGGCGGCGACGTCGAGGAATAGCGGTCCTGCCGAGCCTGCCGATACTGACCTGTCAAACACTATGACACTCTTAGCGTTAACGACCCACTTAAGTATGTCCTCATGCGGGAACGGCCTAACGTAGCGTACCTTAATCAACCCAACTTTAATGCCGTTCGTCCTTAAGGAGTCCACAGCCTCACGCATATCGCCTACCCAAGCACCCATCCCGATGATGAAGTGGGAGGCGTCCTCACACCTGTAGCACTCGATTAACCCACCGTACCTCCTCCCAGTTAGCTTACCCCACTCTTCATCAACCTCCTCAATAACTCTCTTAGCTACCTCTAGCGAGTTGTGGATATCCTCCCTCATCCTCATGTTCTCCTTAAGGTTGCGGGGCACGTTACCCATCAGCAACGAGTCACCAGGCTTGAACACGTACGGTTGCCTCCTGGGCGGCAGGAACGTGTCCACGAGTTCCTGGTCAGGTATGTCGACGGGTTCAGTCGTGTGGCTGAGTATGAACGCATCAAGACCAACCATCCCGGGCAGGAACACTCGCGGATCCTCAGTTATCTTGAACATTTTTATGGTCTCATCCAGCACTTCCTGGTTATGCTCAGCCATCATTATTAGCCAGCCACTGTCACGCTGGTCCATAATGTCTGAGTGGTCGGTCCAGATATTCCAGGGCGGGCCTAAGGTCCTCGTAACTATAGTCATCACGAGGGGTATCCTCGAGCCCGCAACCCACCACACCATCTCATGCATGTACAGCAACCCTTGAGATGATGTGGCGGTGAACGCCCTAACACCTCCTGACGCCGCACCGTACGCCGCAGCTAACGCTGAATGCTCTGATTCAACTCTAATCATCTTCGCATCCATCTCACCATCCTCTATGAACTGCGCTAGCTTCTCAACAATCGTTGTCTGTGGAGTGATTGGGTATGCAGCCACTACCTTAACCCTGGAGAGCTTGGCGGCGTACGCCGCCGCGTAATTACCTGTTAAGGGCTTAACTACCACCGCGATCACCCCTCAGGAACCATGGTTATGGCGTTCTTGGGGCATACGGTCGCGCAGATCCCGCACCCCTTACAGTAGTCGTAGTCTATTTTGATGAATGGTTCTCCCTCTTCATTCAAGTCAATTACGTTCTCGGGGCAGTAGAGCCAGCAGAGCCTGCACTTAATGCATTTGGAGTCATCGTAGGCTGGCCGCATAACTCTCCAAGACCCCGTCTTACCTGCGACGCCAATGCAGGGTTTTGATATTGGGAGAACCTTACTCTTAACTTCTCCCTCACTCAAGGACCTTCACCTCCTCGTAAGCTCTCCTAGCCGCTTTCGCGTTGACCTCACCCCTACTACCACCTAAGTAATCCTTAATCGCTTCCTCAATGACGCCTATGTCGAACCCTAACGGCCTCGCTAGCGCGCCGAGTATGGCAGTGTTGACTAAGGGCCACCCAGCGAGAACTAGGTTTAAGTCTAAGGCGATCTTACTTGCGTTCACGTAATAAACTCTGTAGCCCTCACCGAACTCAGGCT
>Ga0256914_1004544_pt1 | contig 10358 bp, 21 predicted proteins | sample HulkmetaG_FD_191571 | JGI IMG/M metagenome (GOLD analysis project Ga0256914, IMG submission 191571) | Hydrothermal chimney microbial communities from Main Endeavour vent field at the Juan de Fuca Ridge, Pacific Ocean - Hulk | ecosystem: Environmental > Aquatic > Marine > Hydrothermal vents ...
ACAAGATTTACGGGGTTGATTACAACGGAGATGTATAACGAGGCAATAAGCCGCCACGCTGTTTGTGGTCGGCAACAACGAGTATATACGGAGGCACCATGAAAACATCATATTTCGCAAAGTACAGAGATGATGATGGAGTAAATATCGCTATCAAGCACCCACCCGGATTTGATGGGCCGTCATATCCGGCGTTATTCCCCAAGTGGCATTTTTTGAAAAAATACAAACGAGATGGAGATGAAGCCTCATACACGGAGGCATATCACCGTGAGGTATTATCCCATCTTGACCCTGCTCAGGTGTGGGCAGACCTGAAAGACAAAACATTGCTGTGTTGGGAAAAATCTGGATCTTTCTGCCACCGTCGTATTATAGCGACGTGGTTAGAGAAGCATCTTGGAGTTACTGTGCCGGAGGTATGAATGGCAACGTAAGCCGAACGACACAAGTTACCTGCGCCGGTCAGGGAGAGATGAAGATGGAAAAAATACTATTTTTGAGCTTATAGAAGAGGTATAGATATGAATCTATTAGAAGCTATTACTACAGAAAAAAGAAAGTACATAGAACAATACAATAGTATTCCTGATACTATCATTGTGCATCCATACATATTGGAACTAATTGCAAAAGAACAGTATAAAATAAATATGTCTTGTCAATCACATATCCCTGTTGAATCTATAGATGGTATGCGTATAATAGTATCAGATGATACATTTATAGAGTGTACATCAGTATATGGATTATTAGATAAAATAGAAACCGTTTATAAAGAAATACAGTGTGCAGCACGTAAAAGCTGTAATACACAATCAATGATTCTCATAAAGGAAAAGTTGAAACATATAGTAGATTTCTACAACACCCTTTGAATATTCACTATTTTACTTGACTTTTGACATACACTAAGTTACATATAACTTATATAATGTTTTGTATAAGCCACTCTGAGCAATTTAACTACAGGATAAAGAATGAAAGAAGATTAACCACAGGATAAAGAATGAAAGAAGGACTTGAAATAACAACCGAAGATAGCCCGAAGAACGGCGCTGTTCGGGGTCTGTTTTATACCCTTGTTATACGTTTGTGTTTTTTTATATACAGACCTGCTTTTTATACAAAAGATGGTTGTCCTATACGTTGTAGCAAATGTGGATGTACTGTTTTTACATCAAAAGTAACCGAAACAGCAGGTCACGATACGCCTTGTGAAGAATATACATTGTGCAAAAACTGTGGAGCTACATGTGCATTTTGGGCGTATGGCTATTTTGACCCAAAGTATAGAAAGCATGGTGCAGTATAACTTATGAGTACAAAAATTGCATATAGAGAATGGGATGAGTACGACTTATCTAGTGATGCATCACTAGATAAATATGCACTTGACTATGAAGCTGAACGTCAATCGCAGTTAGTCCAGAAATGGCTTGAATTGTTGACACAGGCACAGGAATTAGCTGCACAGAAAAAGGAGAGGTTAGCCTATGTAGAAGCAGAACTAATGTTAAAAGCAAAAACAGGTAAAACAGAATTAGGCGATAAGCCTACAGATGCAACAGCAAGGGCATGGGTAATTACACAACCAGAATATCGTAAAGCGCAACGTCGCAAAAGGAAAGCAGATGAACAGGTAAGTTACTTACAACACGCCCGTACAGTACTGGAGCATAAAAAGAACATGATAAAAATAGAAGCAGACCTTTGGATATGCGGGTACTTTTCACGTCCTGCTACTAAAAGTTCTACTTCTAAAAAAGAACACGCAGATAAATTAAAAAAGAGTTTAAGTAAAAGGCATTTACGCCACAAGGAGGATTAAAATGGCTCGTAGAAGTAGAATGCGTGATAAAATGCGTAAAAAACTGGCTGATAAGACAAAAGAATCTCATGCACGTAGAGATTCAAGTAATAATTTTAAGACATTTTTCAATAAAGAAAAAGTAGAAGGATTGTCTTTCTGGTGGCCGGGAAAAGGTGAGCATATTATAGACATCATCCCTTATATTGCAGGAAAGAATGATCCACGTAATGCGGAAGGTGATCCATCATACGTATTGGATATTGAGGTTCACATGAATGTTGGCCCTATGAACGACAAAATCGTATGCTTAGGTCAGTATAATAAACCTTGTCCTATTTGTGAAGAAGCTGCACGTCTTAATAGAGAAGGGGCTGATTGGAAAACAGAAATCAAACCATTGAAGCCATCCCGTAGAGTAATCTATAATGTTATTGTAAGGGACGGTGGAGAACAAGAAAAGAAGGGAGTTCAAATTCTTGAAATTGCCCACTTCTTCATGGAACGTCACTTGTCTAAGATTGCTAAAGATCCACGTGGCGGCGGCTTTATTGTATTTTCTGATCCAGATGAAGGTAAATCTATTTCGTTTGAACGTACTGGAGTAGGTGCTGAAAATACAGCATACGATGGACATAGGTTTGTTGATAGAATTGATCCTATTACTGACGATGAACTGGCACAAGCTGTATGCCTTGATGATCTCATTGAAGTTAAGACGTATGATGAGATCTATGAGATTTTCCATGGAAAATCTGGTGGTTCTTCTGAGCAGGGACAGGATGAAGACAAGCCTGATTCTGATGATAGCAAGAAAATTAAAAAGAAAATCAAGAAGTATAAAAAGATCAAATGTCCTGCTGGCGGCAAGATAGGCAGAGATATTGATGAATACGATAAATGCGATAAGTGCAAGCACTATGAAAAGTGTGAGTATATAGCAGATAACAGCTAATCAGCGGTCAGGTAGCTCCTGAATGAACTGCGGGTTGTACAGGTTCTTCGCAGAGAGATTGCCAAATAAACCTGTTCTTTCAAAAAGAGGTGATAGATGAATGCCAAAGAAGCTAGGACACTTGCTCGTGTAAACCATATTATTATGTTGAAGAACGAATGTTCTTCTTTAATAGATATATTCTATTCAAAGTTAAACGAAGCTGTGGCATACGGCAAAACCAGTATGGTGTTTAAGATGGCTTTGTATTTTGATAATGTAGATGAAATCAAGGCTTTCTTAGAATATATTGATTTAAAAGGCTTTCGTTTTGATAATAGTGTGTATGAGCGTATAAACGAATATGTCAAAAATGAACATTTAGTGGATGCAAACAACATACTTGTGTTTACTATAAGATGGTAGGAAAATAACATAGTAGGAGATAACATGGCTAAACGTATATCTTTAAGAAGTAAAGTAAAAATAAGTAAGAAAAAGAAAGATAAAGCGATTGAATCTGTAAAGGACAATTCCAAGAAAAATAAATTAAAACCCCTTGGTGATTTAGTCATATCTTGGAAGAAGACGGTATCAACAGGTAGCACTTTATTGGATTTAGCAATTAGTGGTGGTAGGGTACGTGGAGGTGGTATTCCAGGTGGTATCCTAGTTGAGATATATGGCAGGTCAGGTTCTGGAAAAACCTCGATACTTAGCGAGTTATGTGGTTCTGCACAAGCTGCCGGTGGTGATATTCTGTTCTTAGATCCAGAAGCACGGTTAGATGAAGAGTATGCGAAAACATACGGAGTTCAGATTCCTGAAAGTGCGTATCATCAACCTGATACTGTGATCGAAATGTTTGAGCATTTTGATAAATGGAATCCAAAATCACAGAAAGGTGTAAAAGATCCCATTCATGTGGTAGCTGCTGATTCTTTAGCTGCATTATCAACTGAGCTAGAGTTGACTAAAGGCGATAAGATGGGTATGCGCAGGGCTAAAGAGTTTAGTCAAGAACTTAGAAAACATGCTAGAAAGATAAATAAAAATAATTGGATAATGGCATGTTCCAATCAAGTCCGTCAAGGTGACTTTGGAGATATTACTCCTGGTGGAAAGGCAGTAGAATTTTATGCGTCACTTAGGATAAGTGTAAATCAAAAAGAAAAACTGTTCAAAGAACGTCAATACACATGGACGGATACTGATGGTAAGAAAAGGAAAGGAAAAGCAATAAAGAAAGCATTCGGCATAAAAAGCTGGTGCATTGTTACAAAATCATCCATTGATAAACCGTACAGAGAAGTTCCCATCTATATCATTTTTGATTACGGTATAGATGACATTAGAGGAAACTTGCAATGGCTTAAAGATACATTAGGGTTGACTACTTATAGAGCAGTCGATAAAGAATACCAACGTATGGATCTGGCTATTAAGCATATAGAGGAAAACAACCTTGAAGATGAGTTGCGTGAGGAGGTAATACAGTTATGGGCAGAAGTAGAAGAGAACTTTACCGAAAAAAGAAAAAAGAAAAAAAGGTAAAGGTATTAAAAAAGATAAATAAACAACAGGGTAGTGGTATTTTATGCCCGATGTGTAAAAGTACTACACATGTTCAAAAAACAAAGCCTATGCCTGATGTATCAATACAGCAAAGGCATAGAGTATGTGATACCTGTGGGCATACATTTATCACAGAAGAACGTATATCACAGTTATGAAAAATAAAAAGATACTTATATTTGATTCAGATGCAGTATGTTGGAATGCATTTCATGCATTGCCTCCTGGGTTATCAGTGAACGATCAAGGAACTGCTGTTATATATGGATTTCTAGGTAAAGTACTTGACATACAAGAGTATGAACAAGCAGATAGAATAGCATTTATATGGGACAGTAAAAGAAAAAGCAAAAGAATAAAGCTGTTTCCTGATTATAAGAAAAAACGTAGGGAAAAGAAAAAAGAGTATACAGAAGAAGAATTACGTATACACAAAGACAGAGAAAAGCAATTCAGGTTACTCAGAACAGAAATACTTCCGGCATTAGGTTTTAGAAATGTGTTTATGGAAGAAGGTTATGAAGGTGATGATCTAATAGCAAGTATTGCCATTAAGTATAGAAAGAAAAATTATGTAAAAATAGTAGCAAGAGATAATGACCTGTATCAGTTAATTACCGATACATGCGTTATACAGGATATAAAAACGAGAGCAGTTATAGACATTGACGTGTTTATGGATAAATTTGGTTTTTATCCAGATATGTACGCAGACGTAAAAAGACTAGCTGGATGCACCACTGATGAAGTTCCCGGGATAAAAGGAGTTGGTGAATCTACGGCTGCTAAGTATTTATGTGGAAAATTAAAGCCAACTTCTGTTATATATAAACGTATAAAAAATAGTAAGGAAACAATTAAGCTGACTGAGAAATTAGTAGTTCTTCCTTTTGAAGGAACACCTGAATATAAATTGAGAAAAGATAAATGCACAATGCGTAAGTTCAGGAAGATAATAAGGGAGTACAATCTAAATTCGTTTAAACAAAGAATGTCTCAATTCAAAAAAGGATTTGTGCATGGTTCGTAGAGTACAGATACCACAAAAAAGTTACAAGCACTATAAGAAGTTAATAAAAAAATCGTTAAAAAATTCAGCAGGTACTCCAAGATGGGGATGTTTAGCAAAAAATGGAATGTTGTTTAAGATATCAACATTGAAGCACATAAAAGTACCTGCAAATGTGATAACAAAATTAGTGAAGAAAAAGAAACTAATACTGAAAGAAGATGGGTATTATAAATGGGTAAAATAAAGAAAAAGAACAGGAGGATACATGCTTCTATAGCAAGGACTATTAGTACTGGTGACTATGAATCTGTTAAGATAAGTGCCAGTTTGGGTTTTGATGTTAACGATAAAGTATCAGAAGATGATGCTTTTAACGAAGCGTTTGAGGAAGTAACTAAACAGTTACTTGATTTTGAAGATAAAATACTAGGAGAAAAGTAAAATGAACAAACGAGAATTTTTGAAGAAAGTAAGTGATGCCCTTGATTGTACTATTGCGGATGCAGAAGAAACAGTAACGGAAGTATTTGAAGTCATAGCTGATGTTCTTGAGGAAGAGGACAAAATCACTATTAAGGATTTTGGAACTTTCTTCACTAAGGTACAGGCTGCACGGGTAGCACGTAACCCGAAAACAGGTAAGAAGATCCAGGTTCCTGAAAAGATTGTTCCAAAATTCAAACCATCCCCTGCTCTTAAAGAACGGTGTAACTAAGTAGTACTATACGATGGAATAAAAAGGGTGATAGAATATTATAGTTCTATTGCCCTTTTCTACTTAATCAGGAAAAGATATGAAGATAATAAAAGGAGATGTAGTTTCTAAAAATGGCGTGTATGTAGCCTACACACAAAACGATATCGGTTCTTCTGATTTTGCAGATAGAATTTTACTCGTTTATGTAGATGGTTCATGGTATTATCCTAAATCAGATCAAAAATACAGAGGGGTGATTTATGGATGTATTGGACCACTGCCAGCAAAAAGAATTTGTGATATAGGAAAACCGTCTACGAAATATGCTATCGGAGATAAATATGATGGACTTGGAGGATGTTTCAAAGAAGGTCCATTTGATGATGTACAGGAATTATTAGATAGTATTGGGTCTAAAGGTGACAGAATATTTAAACTAAAAATAGGACTTGAGCCTAAACCAATATACAAATGGAAAAAGAAGAAGTGGAAAAAGATAAAGTGAAAGTATGTCCATGCTTTCCAGAACACTGTGAAGATAGTTCACACTGGAATAAGTACGGATATTGTTGGTGTTCTCCAACTATAGAAGAAATTGAAGATAGTATTCTTGTAATACACCAAGATGAGAATTAGTTATGATTGTTATAACAGAAATTAAAACAATAGAAGTTCCTAACAGAGAGTATGTTTTAGAAAAAATAATTCACAATCAAAACAATTCAGATATATTTATAGGAGGCAAAGTACTTCCAGAAGAAGTACTCACAGAAGTAGTCAGAGGTATTGAATTTGTAAAACCAGATGGTACACATATTTTAATAGGATGTTCTAGTGAAGCTGCTGAAATAATTGGTATTCAATACGATGCTTATTATGCAATGCAAGCAAGGTTAACTAGAATACAACACGATTTACATAAAGTAGAGCATTTTCTTGAAAAAGAAAAACGTAAATCAGAAGCACTTGAAAAAGAATTAAACACACTCAAGAAACAGTCATTACTTAAAAAACTTATATGGTGTTTTAAATGCACATTCAATTAAAACAATCTGATATTCCTGATTTACGCAACAAGTTACTTGTTGAACAAAACGGGGTTTGTTTTATATGCCAAAAAAAGCCAAAACAGCCCGTATTAGATCATTCACATAAAAAAAAGACTAAAGGTACAGGGTTAGTGCGGGGTGTGCTGTGCGCTCAATGTAACGTGTTTTTAGCTAAGGTTGAAAATAACTGTACACGTTATTTGATTTCACACAAAGAACTACCTGACATACTGAGAAAAATGGCAGAATATCTTGAAAAAGAACACCTGCCATACATACATCCTAGCGAAAAACCAAAACAACCAAAATTGAAAAAGAGTTCATATAATAAGTTAGCTAAAGCACATAGGGAAAACCTTAATAAAAAAGTTAGAACACCTAAACTACCGCCATATCCAAAATCAGGAACATTAACAAAGCCATTAAAAAGGTTATTCGATTTATATAAAATAAAACCGGAGTATTACAAACAATGAAGATAGTAGTTGGTGACACTGTACAATGGACTAGTCATTCTCATAGTAACAGCACAACTAAAAAAGGAACTGTAGTAGCAGTGGTTCCTCCAAACACTAAATTCCCAGATATAGAAACACAACTTTCTACTAAATATAATTTTATATCTAGGTACGGTGGTGGAGGTCCACGTACATTTGAAAGCTATGCTGTGTTAGTATTTGACGGCAGGTATAACTTGCTGTATTGGCCTAAACCCTCTCAATTAAGGAAGATAAATGAATAAATGGGATAAACGATTTATAGAACTAGCAAAATGCATTGCTAGCTGGTCAAAGGATCCATCTACTAAAGTAGGTGCGGTTATTGTTGATCTCAACCATAGGATTATTAGTGTTGGGTTCAATGGATTTGCTCAAGGTGTGAAAGATTCTACAGATAAACTAAATAACAGGGAACAAAAGTATCCCAGAATAATTCACGCAGAAGTAAATGCTATTTTGTTTTCTCAAAGAAATTTACTTGATTGTATTATTTACGTATGGCCGATGCCGCCATGTGCTAGATGTGCCAGTATTATTATACAGTCAGGTATAAAAGAAGTGGTGACTATACACCCTACTACTGAAGAATTAGAAAGGTGGGGTACTGATATAGAAATAGCAAATAATGATTTCTGGGAAGCTGGAGTTACTGTCAGGTACTTATTATAAGAGTTATATAATGGATTTGGAAAAGCTACTCAACGAAAAAGCAAGAATTATTAGAAAAGCGACATTTGATAAATCAGATCAAATGTCTCTTGGTGGTATTATTTCAGAGTTTGAGAAACTGACAGAAGAACAAAGACACAGCCCATACGGTGAAGAACTACCAGTAGTATTTGATTTTGTCTATATGCGCCCAACTGGTATTGATAGCTGGAGAGGTAGTTATGATGAACTAGCTCTTAGTTATACATCAGGTGGCGATGCTATGAAGTACACTGAATTTTTAGAAATGTTAAAAGATGCAGTCGGAGCAACTTTTACAGGCTATAAAGGTGGTACATATACAATGACTGAACACACTCCAGTATGGGTTGCCAATGGTTCAGAAGTAGGCGACACAGCAGTAGTGGGCATAACCACTAAAGAGTTTATCATTATTTTAAACACTGGAATAGTAGATTACTTAAACTAGTATCAAACAAATAATTTTACTTGACTGTATACTTCTGATTAGTTATATATAACCATACAATGAAAACACTTTATTTAATCATAGTGGCTGTTAGTTGTGACAGTAATCAGTATAAGAATATGTAATAAATGAGGTTTTACTATGTATGTAATTGAAGAAAATGAATATAGAACATTCACCCGTAAAGGGTATGGAAGAATATACACACGAACTGAAGAAGATATACGTAAAGTACAGCGTATCATTAAGGAAATAGATAAATACGAATATGAGTATATGCCAAAGGATCTCGTGACTACCTTTTCTGATTTTCCAAAAGTAACATTTATTGGTAAATTCGATGATTTAGATTTGAATAAACTTGAAGCACTGTGTTTTGAAAGAGGAATAAATATTTTTATATTTGATTCCAAAACTAATGATAGACCACAAAATTATTTAAAACTAGCTTCTATTCCGGATACGGATACTGACTTATGAAAGACGACAGATACAAAGTATCGACACATAAAGGTAATTTACTATGTCCTTTTTGTGGATCAAAACCAGCAGGTCCGTGGAAAAATACATGGGGACTTACAATGACACGTTGTTCTAATGAAAACTGTTGCCTGTTTTATTTTACAATGTGTTTACATGATTGGAATAACAGAAAGTATTTGCAAGGAAGACGTAATAAAGAATACATAAAATCAAAAATAGATAAAGAAGAATCAATTTATGCGTGTAGGTTAAACTAATGAGGTGCTTATGAAAGATATATTTAATTTACTTGAAAAGATAAAGAATACAAGGTCTACCAACAGTAAAATAGAGATAGTCAAACAGAATATAGATAATGAACTGTTTGTAAAAGTTCTTACTTATGCACTTGACAGTAGACTGACATTTAATATACGAAAATTTGCTCCATATACGCAATATGGAAATGCAAGTGTAGAGGAAATTTTTGATTTCCTAGACTATCTTGCTTCTAAACCAGGAGCTAGTAATCAAGATAAAAGCACACTGCATAAGTTAATGTGTGTCAATGAGCAAACTTATGAAGTAGTAAAACGTATCTGCCTGAAAGACTTACGTTGTGGTATATCTGTTAAATCAGTAAACAAAGCCATACCTGATCTTATATTCTACATACCTTATTGCAGATGTTCATCTGTTTCCAAAATAGATAATATATCATTTCCTGCTTATGTACAAGAAAAAGCAGATGGTATGTTTGCCAACATGGTAGTTTCTAATAAAGGAAAAATAAAATTCCTTACTAGAGACGGGAAAAAGGTAAAGCAATTAAAGAAACTGAAAAGTAGTATCAGAAAAGCACTGCCGAAAGAAATGTACAGCAAAGTATTCCATGGAGAATTACTTGTATCAGATGGAAAAGGTGGCGTACTTGACAGAAAAACAGGAAACGGTATATTGAACTCATGTATATACGGTACTGCTAATCAAGAACAAGCTGATAGAGTATTGTTCAAAGTATGGGATGTAATAGATTCACAAGATTTTTGGGATAACACATCTAGATCAGTTTATAAAAATAGATATGATTTATTATCTAGTCTGGTTTTTCTAATGCAATTAGATACATTCATTCTAATTGATACAGATGTAGTATACGATATAGATGAGACATATTTGTT
>Ga0256914_1004545_pt1 | contig 10356 bp, 11 predicted proteins | sample HulkmetaG_FD_191571 | JGI IMG/M metagenome (GOLD analysis project Ga0256914, IMG submission 191571) | Hydrothermal chimney microbial communities from Main Endeavour vent field at the Juan de Fuca Ridge, Pacific Ocean - Hulk | ecosystem: Environmental > Aquatic > Marine > Hydrothermal vents ...
TACTTATTTACTTCTACCTATTTACCTACTACCTGTTCACTACTGGCCAACTGGCAAACCGGCTGATAACCTGATTACCTGATAACCCGATTAATAACCTAAAGGCTGAAGACCCAGCTGATAACCTAAAACAGGTGACAGAATGAAAAAGCGAATAAGAAAGCCCGCACACACAGCATACGCCGTAACCCTGATGGGGGTTATGGGCGTTTCAGCCATAACTCCTGCATTACCCGAAATAGCCAGGGCTTTCAGCATTTCAAGACAGGAGGCAGGGCTGCTGGTAGTTTTCTTCACATTACCGGGCATAGTTTTCTCACCGGTAACAGGTGTTGTGGCAGACAGGTTTGGTAGAAAGGTTGTTGTATCCATAGCAATATTCCTGTTCGGTGTTTCTGGATTTCTCTGCACTCTTGTAAATTTCAGAACGATGCTCTTGCTCAGATTAATTCAGGGATCATCTGCGTCATCTCTCGTTGCACTTTCCACAACGATAATTGGAGATGCGTATGAGGGAAGGGAGAGAGCAAAGATTATCGGATACAATGCAAGCATTTTAACGATCGGTATTGCTCTCTACCAGCTGTCAGGTGGATACCTCGCCAGCCTGTGCTGGAAATATCCATTCTACATGTTTCTGCTTGCCATACCCGTTTCAATTTTTGTTTTGCTCTCCCCCTTACCGGAAGTGAGAAGTGAGAAAAGTTTTTCAGAGTACTTCAGAAAGGTTGGTAGCACTTTCAACAGAAGGATGTACGTGCTGTTTCTGACAGGTATGATTGCATATGCCATTCTTTACGGAACATTCCTGACATACCTCCCCTTCGCCATCCAGAGTGCCGGAGGATCGAGTGTAAGGATAGGAGAAATACAAGCTACAATGTCCCTGTCCACAGCACTATTCGCAGCCAACCTTACAAGGATATCTGACAGAATAAAGAGGGTTATACCCGCAGGATTTACAGCTTATGGGATTTCTCTGATTGGAATTCTGATTTCATACCTCCTGAAGTGCGAATTCTGCTTTTTCATCCCGGCTGTAATATTTGGTTTTGCACAGGGAACTGTTCTTCCAACCCTGCAGCACGAGATAGTATCGATGACGGAGGCGGAGGGAAGAGCAGCTGTCATGTCAACCTACGGATCCGTGTCAAAACTCGGGCAGACAACAGGTCCTGCGTTTTTCGGTCTGTTTTCAATTTCCGGAGTTTACGAGGTGGGCAGTGTACTTGCATTTTCTGTAGCATTTCTGCACTGTCTGCATCGCTCTCATCTTAATAACTCTCAAAACCCCCACATTCCCCACATTCACCGCCAGAAAAACACTGGCGGAAAGCTTTCAGAAAGTGGAACAAAAAAGAAAAAAATTTAACCTATCCTCAGTCCACTCTGCAATGGACTGGAAGTTAGCTGTGCTGATAGTCATTTTAATTGGCTGCTTATGCGGCTGCACAGCTCAGAGCCAGCATCCTTCAAAAATTCCTTCAAAAATTAACGCAGAAGTTAACGCAGTGGTAATGAAGTGCGAAAATGGTTCAAAAAACTGGTGTCTTTACGTCACTCTAACGTTGCCCCAAGAGTGCATGGTAGAATACAGAGGAGTAAAAATACTTGGAGATAGTGTAAACGTTTACTTCTCCTGCTCTAACTGTATCAGCTGTGTTAACTGTCAGAGAAACCACAGTACTCAGGGAGATTACAGACACGGGGAAAAGAGCTGTGAGATTACTGAGGCTATCAAAATTAAAAACTACTCGAAGAAAGTAATGCTCCCGGTAAGAGGAGAGTACACACTGAACATATACGTAAACGGTAAGTTAAAGTCAAGCTTTCACATCAGAATTCCTCCGGGTTGATGCTGTTAACCGAAATAAAAAATCTAACCGGGATAAAAAATCAAAATCCAGCATCAAACCTCTCTCTTCTGCCGGTAAGTTCTTCGTAAAGTCTGTAATGCTCGTGAGCAACACTTATCCACTGGGTTCTCGCAGCGTAGGCGTAGAGTTCGCTCATGTAGGAAACCGTAAATTCATAGTTGTTTTTGAGCCATCTAACCCTTTTTGCCAGTTCCTCAGCGTTGTTTGGAGGGATTGTCATGAGAGGTGCAAACTGACACAGTTCCACGAGTCTTGGGGATCTGCTGCCTATTATCGGCTTTAAACCACCCATTGAAAGGTGAAGAATTCCGCTAACCGCATAAGCACCTTTTCTATCCTTGTAAGGCAAAACTATAGCGTCAGCAAGAGCGACCACCCTCAGAATTTCATCGCTCGAGAGGTAACGCTCTATAAGAACTGTTCTTGACTTGAACTCCTCCACCATCTCTCTGATAAACTCGTCCCTGGGCTCTCCCGCAAGCACGATTGTAAATTTCAAATCGTCCATGTAATCCAGAGCTTGAAGTAGGATGTCAATACCCTTATCCTTCCTCATAAACCCGGGAATTGCAAGTACGAGACCGCAGAACTCCTCCTTCAGACCGAGACTTCTGGCAAGAAACTGCTTGGTGTAACCGAGGTAAGGGTTTATCAGTGTCCCGTGGGGTATCTGATGCAATTTCGCAACATCCAGTCCCTGCGTTATCAGCTCGAACTCCTGCAGATCGCTGTGAACGACTATAGCATCAGCCATAGACAGGCTTTTCTGAAACTCAAAAACTTCCGGTCTCGCGGTGTATGGATGATCAACTGTGTGAGTTGTCACTACTGTAGCCTTTACGATTTTCTCCTCTTTGAGCTCCTTAAGAGCTTTCAGTATCTCGTTTCCAGATCCGAAGATTCCGTACTCGTGCTGAACATGCAAGACTTCCACTCTGTTTTCGTTTACAGCATCAATCAATCCGGAATAATCCTTTTCAAATCTGCTGAAACACGGTATTACTTCAGCACCGATTTCGTCAACATACTTCTCTTCGCGCGATTCGTTCGTCGTGAAAACGGTAACTCTCATTTTGGGATTTAAAGACCTGAGAGCAGAAATGAGAAACTTTGAGTACTCCGCAATGCCGCAGTGAGTTGGAGGGTACCTCGTCACGAACCCAACAGATTTCATAAAGAATATTGAGAGAGGTGATTAATAACCTTTGACTTTTCTGTCCGTGATAGCTGGAACAGTGATGAGTCCAGATGTCTAAGAACCAATCATCCAAAGGTTTTTAATTTCACGAATTTAGCGAAAGTTTATGGAGTCTTTGAGAGTAATTAACCTTGGCGTAGAAACTGGAGGAAAGAAAATACTTGAAAATGTAAATTTATATATCAGGGAAGGAGAGACCTTCATTCTTTTCGGTCCAAACGGGAGTGGAAAGTCATCCCTGCTATCGACAATAATCGGCCACCCGGGCTACAGAATATTTCAGGGCAGAATAACATTCAGGGGTGAGGACATAACATCTCTTCCAACAAACGAAAGGGTCAGAAGGGGGATTGGCATAGCTTTTCAGAATCCTCCAAAGGTGAGTGGTGTCAAGCTCATCGATATTCTGAGGTTCTGTGCGAAGGTAGCCGGAATGAGTGAGGAGGAAGCTGAAAAGAAGATAGAGGAGTACTCCCGGTTCATGGGCATGGAGGACATGCTGAACAGAGCTGTAAACGATGGATTCAGCGGAGGAGAGGTTAAAAGATCCGAACTTTTGCAGCTGATGATGCTGAATCCAGACTTCGTAATGCTGGATGAGCCTGACAGCGGAGTTGACCTTGAAAACATTACAATAGTCGGTAAGGCCATAAAGAGAATACTTGAGAGAGACAAACCAAAGGATGAAAGAAAGAAGTCGGGAATAGTGATTACGCACACGGGACACATACTTGAGTACATTGACGCTGATTACGGGGTTGTTCTCTTCAACGGCAGGATATCCTGCATCGGCGATCCATACGAAATTCTTGAACACGTTAGCAGGTACGGTTATGAGGCCTGTGTAAAAAAGTGCGTGGATGTGCGTGAGGATAGCGGGAGGTGACAGCGTTTGACTGAGAATGTTGAGAAAGAGGTAGCAGATAGGGCGAGAGAGGTCGGAGTTGAGTTCGACTCCTCCAAGAGAGCCGCAAGCTTTCTTCAGGTAGATCAGGAGACAGTTTTCAGCTACGGATGGCTGGAAGGAGTAGAGGTAATGAGCATAAAGGAAGCAATGGAGAAGTACAGCTGGGTTAAGGATTACATGTGGAAGATAGTAGAGAGGAGTGAGGATTACGATGACTTCAACGGTTACTTCATAAGAGCGCTGCCTAACTGTAAGATAGAAATCCCTGTAGAAGCATGTCTTTATCTCAGGAGAGTTAAAGCTCAGAAAGTTTACAACCTTGTAATAGCTGAGGAAGGGTCTGAGCTGAACATAATATCCGGATGTACATCTCATCCCGGGTCTGCAGGTATGCACCTTGGAGTTTCTGAGTTTTACGTGAAAAAGGGAGCAAAGCTGACCTTCACAATGATACACAACTGGGATCCCGATGTGGAGGTAAGGCCAAGAAGTGGAGCAGTCGTTGAGGAGGGCGGAGTCCTGATAAGCAACTACGTTCTTCTGAGTCCAGTCAGGTATGTGAAAAGCTATCCTGTAGCATACCTCAGGAAGGGGGCAAGAGGATCATTTACGAGTCTCGTTGTCGCATACGAGGGTTCCACAATAGATCTGGGAAACAAAGCTGTGTTGAAAGAGGGGAGCAGTGCAGACATAATTTCAAGAGCGATAAGCAGGGGAGGGAGGATAGTTTCAAGAGGACACATATGCGGAGAGGGTAAAGGCTGCAAGGGACACCTTGAGTGCAGGGGGCTAATGCTATCTGAGAAGGGATCAATACTTGCAATTCCCGAGCTTGAAGCGAGGCATCCCGAAGTTGATCTGAGCCACGAAGCTGCAGTTGGCAAGATAGCAGAAGACGAAATCTTTTACCTGATGGCAAGAGGATTGAGCAGGGATGAGGCAACTTCGGCGATTATAAGGGGTTTCCTTGATGTGGAGATAAAGGGACTGCCGGAGTTTCTCAAGAGGGAGATAGACAAGGCAATAGAGATGGTCGGAGAAGACCTGATGTGACTGGTGGCTTGTGGTGGGTGGAAAATCCAGAACCATTAAATTTTATTTAACGAACAGGTCAAGCTCGTAAACTTCCAGCTCACCGTCAAGGCAGAGCTCGACTTTCAGCTTTCTACTAACAACCTCCACTGACATGGCAGATGGAATCAGAGATGCGTTTCCGCCTCCCCACACTCCCGTGGCCGACCCGGGATTCAGTATTATCACCTTTCCAGAGTAAACATCGTGACAGTGGGTGTGTCCTGTAATAAGCACATCTACACCCATCTCAATGCCGATGTTCTCAAGCTGCTTTCTGTCTCCCCTTGGATAGACACCGTGTCCATGCAGAAGTCCGAACCTTACTCCAGAAACTTCAAAAGTCTCCCTGATCGGGAGAGGCAAACTGTCCATGTTACCCCTGACTGCGTAAACTCTGCTTGCTTTACTCATTTCAGTCAGTTTTACAAGAACACTCTTAGCAGTCAAATCCCCGGTAAATGCGAGAATGTCGTAACCTTCTTTCACGAACTTCTCGACTGATTCAGGAATTCTATCTGCCCTGTCCGGTATGTGCGTGTCACCAATGGCAAGTATTCTTGCAGACATGTTAGATAAATCGTAAAAGGGAAAGATAAATGTTAGGAGCCCTGTGAAAACAGTCACGCACGGCATTAACATGATGGAAGGAGACGGGAGAAGCCAACAGAGGATCCAAAACCCAACAGAGAATCCAAAACAGAGAAACAAAAACAACAAAAAACAAAATAGGGAGAACTTCCCAACTACTTCAGGCCTGCTTCTTGTATTCCTCAAGAACAGCGTTAACTATCTTCTCCCTCGCTTCCTTACTTGCGGGGTGAAAGACATCCTGGAAAGATCCATCCTTCAATCTTCTGCTCGGCATGCTAACCCAGAGGCCATTCTCCCCCTCAAGCACTTTCAAGCCCTTGACAACGAACTCGTTGTCGAGGGAAACGGAGGCATACGCCTTTACAGCTCCATCTCCTCTTGCTTTATATATTCTAACTTCCGTAATTTCTGCCAACTCAAACTCCTCCTTGCGTGTATTTTCCGAAAATCTGAGCATGTCTATTTAAGCTTTGTTATTGTTTCCTGTAAGCTGTTACAAACTTGATAATCACAAAGGCGACTATTGAGCACACGGAAATTTCAAACAGAGCTGTGTTGAAGTCGGGAAGTCCTCTGTTATACAACCACAGCACACCATTAATGACGCAAACGACAAAAAACGTCGCAAAAGATGAAAGAATTGCTCCACTCACAAACAAATATGGAACCTCCACCCCTCTGTGCTCAAGGAGGATTGAAAAAAATATGTAGAACAGGGCAAACAGCAGAGCCACATACTGAGGATAGAAGAAGATTTTCATCGTTTTAAAGATGCCGTAAAGACCGTAAGCCCAGAGAAGCAGGATCGTTCCGAACCCGAAGGATAATGCGAAATGCATAATGCACTTTTTTCCAAAGTCTTCTTCAAACATGCTCACCGGTTTGCACGTCAATAAAAACGTTTTACGGTTTTTGATTTTGTAACATTCCTGTCTTGTAACATTCCCGTAACAGCTGTAATTGTGCAGGAGTGCAGACCAAAAATCTCAATAAAATCGGAAGTAACAATGCAAAAATTTCGAGGAGAAACCCGTTTTATTGAGAATTTGGGAAAAAGAAGGAGGAGAAAGCACATAGGAAAAGATATTTATAAAGATGATGCCATCCTGAGCTGGTGATTCCATGATAAATCGTGTCAGTGTTACAGACGGTAGAGTTACCAAAGAAATCCAGGCCTGCGCCGTTTTTGGTGTCATGGATAGGAGCGGCCGTAGATTTGACGGAAAAATGATAATAGAGGCCATGAAGAACATGAGGGTTAGGGGCAACGGTCTTGGAGGTGGTTTTGCCGTTTACGGGATATATCCCAAATACAAAGATTACTACGCCCTTCACGTGATGTTTCAGGAAGACGATCCCGATTTAAAGCAGGAAGTTGACGAATTCCTTCACAGGAATTTCGATGTCGTGCACGATGAGGAGATACCGACAAATGAAGAAGCAAACGTTTCTGACCCGCCCCTTTTCTGGAGATACTTCGTAATGCCACAGAAGAAGGGAGAAGACAAGAAGCTGAGCGACGACGACTACGTTGTGAAGAAGGTGATGTACATCAACACGTGCATAGACAACGCCTACGTTTTCTCCTCTGGAAAGAACATGGGCGTTTTCAAGGGTGTTGGATTTCCGGAGGAAATAGCCGATTTCTTCATGCTTGAGAGTGAGTACAAGGGCTACATATGGACTGCCCACAGCAGATTTCCAACCAACACACCCGGATGGTGGGGAGGAGCTCATCCATTCTGCATACTCGACTGGACAGTTGTACACAATGGAGAGATTAGTTCCTACGGCACGAACAGGAGATTTCTTGAAATGCACGGATACTACTGCACTCTCTACACAGACACGGAAGTCATAGCTTACGCCGTTGATCTGCTGATGAGAAAGCAGGGTTTGCCGATAGAGGTTGTGGCGAAGATATTCGCCCCACCAATGTGGGATCAGATAGACAGGATGGATGAGAAGAAGAGAAAGTTTTACACAACTCTCAGAATGGTTTACGCTCCTCTGCTCATAAATGGGCCTTTCACGGTGATAATAGCTCACCACGGGGAGATGATTGGTCTCACCGACAGAATAAGGCTCAGGCCAATAACTGCAGGAGAGAAGGGAGATATGCTATTCGTCTCATCAGAGGAAGCAGCTATAAGAGCTGTATGTCCAAATCTTGACAGGGTATGGACTCCTCACGGCGGAGAGCCCATTATTGGAAGATTGAACAGTGTTGAAAAGAGGGTGGTCGAATGAAGATGAAGTCCCATCTGCTTCCCGAATTCATGGTTGAGAGAGATACTGAGAGGTGTGACAACTGTAAGGTCTGTGTGAAGCAGTGCCCGTTTGGTGTCCACTACTACGATGAGGAGACCGGGAGAGTTTATTCAAGAGAGGAGCTGTGTGTTGGATGTCAGAGGTGCGTTGTTTACTGCCCAAAGAATGCAATAAAGGTAATTCCATACCCGGGGCATTACAGACCCAACGATTACTGGCACGAGGAGTACATCAGGGATATTAAAAAGCAGGCTGAAACCGGAGGTATAATCCTTACAAGCTGTGGAAGTGCAAGGAAGGCAAAAGTTTACTGGGATCACATCCTGCTAAACGCCTCTCAGGTGACGAATCCATCAATAGATCCGCTTAGAGAGCCAATGGAGCTCAGGACTTTTCTTGGAAAAAAGCCGGACAGGCTTGAGATTGAGCTTGACGAGAATGGAGATGTTGAGATAAAGACTGAACTGCATCCAAACCTGATGATAGAGACTCCGATACTCTTCGCAGGAATGAGCTATGGAGCAATAAGTTACAACGCGTTCAAGAGCCTTGCCATGGCTGCCAAGAGGTACGGGACTTTATTCAACACAGGAGAGGGCGGAATGCCAAAGGACATGAGAGAGGAGTTCAAAGACTGTGCAATAGTGCAGTGTGCGAGCGGTCGTTTTGGAGTTGATCCCGAGTACTTCAACTACTCTGCTGCTATAGAGATAAAGATAGGTCAGGGAGCGAAGCCGGGAATTGGAGGCCATTTGCCGGGAGAGAAGGTTACGGCAACAATATCTTCCACAAGAATGATTCCGGAGGGGACAGATGCGATATCTCCCGCACCACACCACGACATCTATTCAATAGAGGATCTTTCCATGCTCATATACGCTCTCAAAGAGGTTACGAACTATGAAAAGCCCGTATGCGTAAAGATTGCAGCTGTGCACAATGTGGCGGCAATAGCAAGCGGTATGGTGAGAGCTGGAGCGGACATAATAGCCATAGACGGTTTCAGAGGTGGAACCGGTGCTACGCCGAAGATAATGAGGGAGCACGTGGGAATTCCTGTAGAGCTCGCTCTTGCAGCAGTTGATCAAAGGCTCAGGGAGGAGGGAATAAGAAACAAGTGCTCAATAATTGTGGGCGGTGGAATCAGGTGTGCAGCTGATGTTGTCAAGGCAATAGCTCTTGGAGCCGATGCAGTTTACATAGGTACTGCAGCTCTGATTGCCCTTGGATGCACGATGTGCCAGCGCTGCCATACAGGAAAGTGTGCATGGGGAATCTGTACGCAGGATCCGGAGTTATCGAAGAGGCTGAATCCGAAGGTGGGGGCGGAGAGAGCGTACAACCTGCTTAGAGCGTGGAGCCTTGAGATAAAGGACGTACTTGGTGGAATGGGTATAAACGCAATAGAGAGCCTGAGAGGAAACAGAGACCACCTGAGAGGTATTGGACTTGAGGAGTGGGAGCTCAAGGTTCTTGGCATAAAGGGTGCTGGGGAGTGATAGCCTTGGCAAGGCTTAGAGACCCGTTTATGGATTGGGCAAGAAAGATTGACGAAATTGTCGATGCCGTAAACTTCGAGGGTAGGATTGCCAAGATTGATGCAAGAGGTCTGACACACAAGGAGCTGAACGACCTGATAAGGCTGTGCGTGGAGAAGGGGGCGGAAAAGATAATCGTGAAGAACGTGTGTGGACAGCGTTACATCGGTACGAGACTTTACTTCCCCGGAAAGAAGGTAGAAATAGAGATATTCGGAGTTCCGGGAAATGACCTCGGAATGTTCATGAACGGACACAGGATAATAGTGCACGGAAACGCTCAGGATGGCGTGGGCAATACCATGAACGAGGGAGAGATCGTCGTTGAGGGGAGAGCTGGAGACGTTGTTGCCATGTCCATGAGAGGGGGTAGAGTTTTCATAAGAGATGATGTAGGATACAGGACAGCCATTCACATGAAGGAGTACAGGGAAAAGGTGCCAGTCCTTGTCGTGGGCGGCACATCTCAGGATTTTCTTGGAGAGTACATGGCAGGAGGAGTCGTGTTGCTGCTCGGGTTAAAGGGTGAAAAGCACAAAGCAAACTACATAGGAACGGGAATGCATGGTGGAGTGATATACATAAGGGGAAAGGTTGAACCGTACCAGTTTGGAAAGGAAGTGGGAATAGTCGAAATGGAGGAAGAGGACTACAGGAAGGTTGAGGAACTTGTAAAAGATTACCTGAAGTACTTCAGAGGTAAGGGAATTGACGAAAAGCTGGAAGTTGATGAGATCATGGGCGGGAAGTTTACAAAACTTGTGCCCGTGAGCAAAAGACCGTACGGAAGGATTTACGCGTACTGATTGTTTTTTGTTTTTGTTTTTGGTTTTACGTTTTTGTTCTGGATGTTGACGTGTAACGTGTAATTTGACGTGTAATGTTTACATTTTAACCATC